>Ga0123352_10007421_pt1 | contig 16915 bp, 7 predicted proteins | sample TergutLab28metaG_FD_89700 | JGI IMG/M metagenome (GOLD analysis project Ga0123352, IMG submission 89700) | Labiotermes labralis P1 segment gut microbial communities from Petit-Saut dam, French Guiana - Lab288 P1 | ecosystem: Host-associated > Arthropoda: Insects > Digestive system > Gut ... | reverse complement strand
CCCGTTCCAGACCCACTACTACTCAGAAAATCTGGTAGCGCCGGGGATCGAACCCGGGACCTCTGTATCTGTAGCCAGAAACTCTGACCACTAGACCACAGAGGCGGTCGCAATAAGTATTACCTATTCTAAATATACGTCTGTAGCCTTAGGTATCCAGCATGAACCTATTTTATTGTAATGTGTGCCCCATTCGGCTACACCACATTTTTCCTTATTATCTCATAAACAGCACGATTTTCGGAAACAAAGTTTTTTGAAGATAAATTACGTGTTTTGATTTTCCATACCTCGTAGCCTGAAATGTATCTCATCCTAAGAAAATTTCAGCATGATATTATCATATATGTTTCGCAGGTTGTCATGTAACGAACCCCTTATTCATGTCACATTTTAACAGAAATTAAACCATCCCGACAAGTTTGCGAAAAATACACAAAAAAAATTTCATGAAAATCCGTCCAGTGTTAGCCGAGTTGTCCCATGCGGACTCTCAGGCGGATTCTGATACAGACGGACATGGCGAAGCTAATACTCACTTTTCGCAATTTTGCTAGCGCTCCTAAAACACTTTGTTTTATGCATTTAACATGTCATTTTTTTCAGTCTGGGAATAAACAGCTTCATGTTTTCACATTCTTACATTCTTCATATACTCTATTAACTGAGGAGAACTTTCGTTCCACTGTCCTTCACTTATGACTCAGTTCTAAGTCACAGTAAAGTAAGCATTTATATGTTGCATGTAGTTTCTGATTTATTTTAATTATTGCACACTGTACCTTTGTCATCTCTTCCGATCTCATTATATGAGCTATACATATTCTGGGTTTTGACCTGTCAAAATGTAATTAATTATGTCATGCAAACTTTTTTACTTTACAGCGTACCTTCTATTTTAGTGTCAACTATGAAATAATGAATAAGTGAGCCGTAGCCTGCAAAACACACTGTCGTATAAGCGAGCCACAGCGTGCACAATAGACTGCCGAATAAGAGAGCAGTAGCTTGCGTAACGGACTGCCGAATAAGAGAGCCATAACTTGCAAAACGGACTGCCAAATAAGAGAGCCGTAGCGTGCACAACGGACTGTTGATGAAAAGCGAGCGTAGCGTACAAAACAGACTAAAGAAAATACACGCTTATCTTCAAAACCGAAATCTCTGTCGTTAGATGATGATGATAGTTATATTGATAATTTGTTTCTTTTTATTATAGTGTTGCAAAGGGCACAGCATGTACACTTTCACGTGAAACCATAAGATTATTTTTTTTATTCCGAGATATCAAGAAAACAAAATTTTGTAACAATATAACTTTCACCTGCAATGTATTTTATTTCAGATCACCTCGTCTAACAGTAATCTCAGAAATTCAATCTACTTAGATTCGCACGCTTCGTGGTTTACGTTAGGTAGCATTTTAGAAATGCAACTTCGGAAATTCCGTCCTCCCACAGTTTAAAATCCAATTTGAGAGCCATAAGCTGAGTGGAAACAATAAACGCTTACATGAAAGTTGCCTGTAAACAATCGATGGAGGAACATGCCTTACATTGTTGTCTAATAGTTGTGGAATTTACCGTGGTAGTCTAATTACAATTAACGAGCCTGGAGTTTAATAGCAAGGAGGTAGGAAGGAAAGATAAAACACGTTATCGGACGCCACAAAGTAATTCGAAAACACGGGCAGGAAATTGCTGGTATCCTATTGCTGAATTTTGCGTTTTCTGATACTTCCTTTTGTAGCTTTAAATTGAAATGAGCATTTACCCTATATTAGGTCTGCCTGTCAATGACATGGTTCAGTGGTTACAATTTCGAATCGTAATCGGAAACTCCTGTGTTCGAATGTCGGCCCAGCAAAAAACAAAACTTTTTGAGAATAATCGTTGTTTTTCTTAACCTTTCTAGGCCAGTGGTAATCAAAGTATTTTTCTCTGTACCGTCTTTTTGGAATAGTGCTGTTGGCAAATAATATACTAATAATATTAATTGTATTATTTATTTATATTGCATATATATATATATATATATATATATATTGCACACTGGACACTTAGTTCATTTTCAGTGTAAAGACCAGTTAATAAATTTTCATTTTATTGCCGTGCAATACAATATCAATACTTGTTTAAAACCAACAAATTGCACAATACACTTGAAACATTAAAATCACATTTTTAAGTTTCACATTAGTGTCCTTGGTCGCCACTGGCGACCAAGGACACTACCAGGGCATCCATAGGGGGTGATAAGCATAAACCAGACTACATAGGCATCACCTGAATACGCATGTTACCAGATAACCTATATAAATAACTTGTTTTAGTAACTTCACTCTAGATATAGTGCATACTCCCTGAGGATGATCCCGTATGGGGATCGAAACATGTAGGAGAAATATAAATATGTTTTAATGTGAAACTTAAAAATGTGATTTTAATGTTTTACGTATATTGTGCAATTTGTTGGTTTTAAACAAGTATTGACCAGTTAATAAAATTGCCTTTCTCACACGCATATTCGAATATTTTATTTATTACATAAAAGTTTTCGTTCAAAAATTTTTTTGTTTATAAACTCAAACCTAAACAGTTATGGTACAGGAGTTGCGCGAAAATTCGTATTTCGTCACTAATATTGCACGGATGTTAGGAATTTAAAAATGACTATAGGCATAATAACGTAAAGTTGGCTACAATCGCTTCTACGTCCTTTCCTGGTTATCAGCCTATCAATTATCATATATTTCAACGCCACATAACCAATGACACAACTTGTCGTTAAACATAGACTCCTATTCCACTAAGAACGGAGAAAGTTCAATACTCCGTCTTTGAAATAATCTCCCAAATGACATCCTTCTTTCTCCTTTCCTTCATGCATTTAAAGCAGCCCGCTTAATTTTCGTTGGATTACTTACCGTAATGTCGGCCTGGTAGGTGCGTATCAACGTTCGGAAGCAATTTATTTTCTCCATATTTCTAGTAGAATTTTGGTAACCACCTGCTACATTACACGTTGTCATAGCCCACAATATCATAGTATGAGCGTATAATCTTCGTCAGAAACTTTTTTAATATGGTTGTATACATTTGTAACAAAACGTCGGACGTTTTCGTGCCCACGTAGCATATTTGTAATGTTGTTGGCTGTTCAACAATATATTTGTGTCGAATATAATATACAATATAAATTATGCAAATAAGTTTTTCGCTGTTAGGGGATATTAGGCAGTGTTGAAAGGTGGTTAATTACCGACGCTGCGGTACAGCCTTTTGGTCCAATATTCCAGGATCAACAGCCCAAGAAAAACCGATAGGCTGTCCCGAAACGTCGGTAACTACACTTGGACTGCTTATGCCCTGAAGATTTGACCGATAGGCTGTTTTGATACGTCGGTAACTATCTACCCTAGGACTGCTTGAGCCCTGAAGTTTCGACCAATAGACTTTACAGAAACGTAAGTAACCAACTACCCTTATTCTGACTCACTCTTGAAGATTGGAACGATAGGCTGTCCCGAAACGTCATCAACTAACAACCAATCAGCGTCGCGAAGACCTGATTTACACCGCGGCAGATGCCCGAAATAAAATAATAATGGAAAATTTTAAATTGCCACATTCTTTTAACCCTTCTGGGACCGCTGGACAGCAGACATGAAGACTGTGTCATCCTTCAGAGCGTCAGTAAACATTAAACATCTAGACACCACGTGATATCCTAGAAGACTTCATTCTTCAGAACCGATGATATGTAGCAATCACGAAGATCGTTCATGACAATATGTACACGCTTACTTCTATTCTATTTTCTATTACCAAGTTTGAAAAAACGATTGGCAGGAATGTATGGAAGGTTACACATGTCGACCCAGCTACAAACAGCGCAGCGCAGCGATCTAGCCGCTTCATCACTTCGCCGTGGTAGAATGTTTGAAAGAGGCATGGGCTTGGTCACTGTAAACAGGAAGAAGAAATAAAGTACATTCAGTGGCAGTATGAGACTTGATACAGTATGCTAGGAACATCAGCATCTGTTGTGTAGGAATGTGAAACACGTACTGGATCCTAAAGAAACTGACGAGAAACATTTTTAAAGGGACGCACACCAGTCCCGAGTCTCGATTTGTCACGTTCTGGGGTGCAGGCCACCCACTCACCCGTCAGCCCACCCTATTCTCCTGCTGCTAGGAGCTGTCTGCTGTTGAAGAACTACCGCCACTTAGACAGTAATGAGATTGGACAGGGGTGCTCAAACCTCTGCTCTAGACTCGTATTGATAATAGTCTAATGAATTTTGCATAAGTAGTCAGGCACAAAAAAAGAGACACAGGCCGAGAACGATTAAATATGATGTTATGCCCTTTTAAACGGTCACCATAAATACCGAAACATATCTAACCCCCTTCAAGCATTGTCATTCTTCACAATCTGACAGTTGCTTAGCTGATCTACGTTGAATTTTGAAATAAAGTGCTATTGCCATGTAAAAGCGTTTTCGAGATTGGAACCCTCTTGAGAAAAATGGATGCAATTCACACCCACTGCCCATCTACAGTTATCTCTCGAATTGGTCTCTTCGCTTCAGTTTTCCTGATAAAATACTGTGTGCATTTCTTATGTCCCCTTCGCGTACTTCATACCCATTCCATAATAGACAATCCCAGCAGCTAATATTGCTTGTTTTTATTTACGGTTCATTGAAGATGATGTCACGAATTAAGAATGGAAGATAAATAATTGAAACGGATTGGAAGGGACTTGTTTTGGTTCAATCTGGATCACAAGCATAAATTGGCCAATAACAGCCTGGAGGCAAATTGGACTAATGGTCGTGAGGAGCTTCAGCTTAGCAGCCAAGAAGAAATACTGGAGGAGCACTTGTCTCTCTTTGAACCCCACCCCCTAAGTTATGCCTGGTATTGATGTGATAGCCAAGAATCTGCCTGGAGTGACTGAGAGAAACCACAGAAACCTCATAAAATGCAGTATTCTCTTCTAGATTTGAATCTGGAAGTTTGGTGTAAGAACCAGAAATGTTCAACATTCCACCGTGACGCTTCAAGGTTACACTGATAGAATTGTTGAAACGTGAGGAAATGATTGTCACAGTTTTAGCATTTTTTGATGATAATAAAGTGATGACGACAATAAGAACAATAATAGCAGGCGGGGTTGAAGTTTTGTTTTTGTACTTCGGCCTTCAGAGAGACTACTGCTAATCTGCCGCCCAAGAATTTGTTTTCCATAAATCTATCACGCAAATTTAACGGTAGAAATTAAGGAAAATTTGTCTCTTGTCTGAATGTTTAGTGCTATAAACGCGAATTATCTTAACTGTATCCTGCGCAATTTGCATTCGTTAAGCATCTAGACAACTTCAAGTTTTTCAAATTTTCCTGTTCCTTCAACATGGACATTGTCCGGACGTTGCGCCAGTAGTATTTGTGTACATCATATTAAGGTAAAAGCACAGTTCACCGTAGAACAGGCCACGAAGGTACAGAGTAGAGTAGAGTAGAGGCATAGCTCTACTCTTTCTTTAACGTCAGCGCTAGATGCGGCGGGTGGTCAACGCCACGCCTCAGCCGTTTTACCCCCAGGAAAGAGACCCCGTACCCATTGTATGGGGGAATGGATGGGCTGCAGTGTCCGTCCGGATGGGTGCTGAAAATCTCATCTCCACCCGGATTCAATTCCCGGACTGTCCAGCCCTTAGCAAGTCGCTGTACCAACTATGCTATCCCGACCCACAGCTTTTCTAGTGGAAAATCCTAAATTAAATAATATTCTGCTAGCCAATTTCAGCTTTAGTTAACATGCAGCGGTCTTAATATCACGTGGAATCTTTCGAAAGTCGCCTGCTGTATATGTGGAAATGTCATGAAAGGCAACAAGTTAAGTAATGTGCATGATTTCGGGCTTCCTGCGCGGTATAAATAAGATCTTCGTTCTTCTGGCATGTTACGCAGCAGGAGTGCTTGACCCTTGAAGATTGGACGTATAGGTTGTCACGAAACATCACTAACTACCAACCTACACTGCGTAACATCGCAGAAGAGCGAAGATCTTGAGTCAAGTATTAGAGTTTAAAAGACTCCACCATTTGGTGTCCAGGCAATGGTTCCGTCCACAAAATATGTTACTACTATTTCGCCAAAGACAAAAATTCTTCAAACGAATGTAACGTATGATAAAAAACGTTTTATTATTCTTTAAATTGCAACAACTTATGTATTTTGCAGGACATTCATATCCATCCTCTCGCAGCTTACCGGAAGCTATTTCTTCTGACTATTGAATGCAATATAGCTTCCAAGGGAAAGGAAATACATGTTTCTACCGATAGTGACTACGCCTGTAGCATAACGCACCCATTTTTAAACTTAACATTCAATGATCCAAATCGGGCAGCAGATCCAATACCTTTCAATGGAAACATCGTCGTCTGTGCTTTAGCTTAAAAGTCTGACAACATCCGTGATGTCTTCTCCGTTTCGCTGCATCCATTCCAACCAACGGGCTTCGCCACTCGTAGTGAAACAGAATGTAGGTCACTTTCACATCGGAGTTATTTCAGCTGTAGTTCCGGCTGTAACTCTTTACATGGTAACGACAGATAATGTGAAAAGCTGTTACTGTGTTATCAACTGGGAATATAAATAAGATGTGGATCTTTCTTTTTGCTGTGTTTCATTATAAAGAATCATAATTTAATAACAAACAACAAATTCTATAAAACAAAAACCCAATTCCTTACTGCGAGCTGTGAAATATGTAGAGTTCGCCCCGCCTAGCACGACGTATTCCAGCATACAGTAAGTCGCACTGCAAATCGTTCGATCTGAAAAGTAAACACCTATTTCACAACCATGGGGCAACGTGACAAGCAATACGTCCTCGGAGTAAGAACAAAATATCTATAGAAAAATAACAATACAAGATATTTTGTACATAATAAGATCATGAAACACCAATTAGAACAGTAGAAGGCTGTAAGAGGTTTTAATTGTTTCATTTCTTTATGGAAATGGGCCAAAATATCTGATTACGTATTGTGAATGTAAACTTCTTTGTTTCATTTTTATACACTTCTCATTTTCTGGTCTGTTTGCTAGAAAACCGCGACCGGTATGTGGAGCGGAACTGGTCCATTTCCACAAATGTATCGCTGCCTTAAAATCCCTTAATATCACGTGGTCTTAACTTTCAACCACCACCAAGTCAGACATCGCGTTTGCTTTTGGCCTGGATGTAACAAAGTCTCGGCTTACTTCAGTGATGTAGTTACATGCAAGAATCATTAGATAAGCTACGCAACGTTTGTTTTCTTGTTTCGTAATTCGACATAGACTATGACACTTCAGATAACGTCAGGATACGATTATAGATCTGCACATTCCGTTGCGTCGTCCCCGACAGACAACGAGGGGCCTTAAGGAAACCAATTTTCACTAACTGCGAAGGAGACTCGCTGAATATCCGTTCCCTGGGGATGTCGTGAAATTGTAAATGTATCATAACGCCCCTGCCGGGAATCGAAACTCCATTAACTAAACCACTTGCCAAGTTTCCCGTTACGAGGAATTATTTAAGTACTTAAGATATTTAGCTTATGACCCTATGGCTCCTGGTCTTTGCCCACCATTGGTATTCCGCAAAAAGTATACAAGTCAAACGTCCGAAATTTGAACTTTTACGTTTCGTGCATTCCCGTAGATAACTCCTCAAATATACCAAGTAAATGAACATAAAATTTTATATAACAATATATTTACCACATTTCTCCTACATGTTCCAATGTGCTATACACCATCTTCAGGGAGGGATATTCGTATTCCTGCTGAAACCCTCATGTTTTTAAAGGTTGTTATCTAAGATGACTTGCGTCATAACACATAATATGCATACAATATTTTACAATGTTGTGTACAAAGACGCAAGTCACCATAGATAACAACCTTGCAAAATAACGTGTGTTTTTGAGCAGATATACAAATAACCCTTCCTGCAGATGGTGTATAGCACATCGAAACATATATGAGGAATGTGATAAATGCAAATATATATGTGCGTTTAGTTGGTATGTTTGAGAACTTATTACCAAACTAGGTTTGTTCCCATCCATGTTAAGGTAAAACAGTGGAGAGGAACCCGCTTATCTGTGTCAAGCAGAAACAGTCCTTACGTTTGTGATTTCTAAAAAGCGCAGCAGCCCCAGACAAAGTGTAGTAAGCAGTACGTGTAAAGTTCTACTGACTTACGGCGTTTAATGTGCTTCAGATGCATTCTACAAAACTGTGCAAAATTTCGCCAGGATAACATGCAGGTTAATGAGAATCCTTTGGCATACGACTGATTTGATCGGTCGAATTGCTTCCTACTAGTAATGTGACAATTTTTTAAATAAATCTGCAGCACATTAAAATGTAAAGATAAAGGACAATAATTTAAAATTTCAGTAAATACATTAACAATTGAACATGTTATGGCGCTAGTGACGAATTAGAAAAGTAGTTGTGTTGGTAAGAAGTACGAACGAGGTGTTACGTTTAAGCATTTTGGTACCGTGGTAACTATATATACACCACATTATGTATCCTGAAGAATCACTTAATTTGTTCACATAGTGTAAATATTTAGTTTTCAAAATCAATTTTGCTTGCACAAAATGTTTCCTTCTCACGCCATCAAATCTCCAACATGTTTCGCCACACCACACGTTCCATCGTCAGGGAGTGTTCGTAATTTTTATCACGACTCTTTCAAATGGTCCATTATGTGATCAGTGAATAAATTCGGAGTGATATTCCAATATAAAAATACTGTATTTTTGTTTCATATATCCCCAAAATAAACATCGATTATTTACCCAAACTTTCATGTGTTGACTGTTGCTTCTAGTGAATACCGATCGGGTTCGCTGTGAGGCATGCCGTAAATTTTTATATACATATGTAATATTGGCCATTATTTTGCGTGAAAAATATCCTTTACCGTTTCCTGTCATCTTACTCATCGAATTAACGCGACCCACAAAACGTGCCTCCCAGAAGCGCGGTAGAACAGGGGCGAGGATTGACAAACAATATTTGCCATATAAATTAAAGACCCTGTTTCTTCGCTCTTCTGGGATATTACGCAGCGTAGATTGGTAGCTAGTTTTCGTCATTTCGGGACACCCTATCAGACCTATATTAAAGGATAAATTAGTCCTGCTTGACCCTTGACAATAGGATTAATGAAAATAGGACTGATAATGTGTCCCGGAAGGTTGGTAACTAATTAACAGTCTACGCTGTATAACATTCCAGAAGAGCTAAGGTCTCATTTACACCGCAATGATAGCCTGAAATCGTTCTTACGGACCCTGCGTACGAGGTTGAAACTTGGCGTCGTCCATCTTACGACCGTTTCGGTGGCTAGGCTGCAGGTTTGTGTGGCTTAAGGCGTGTAAGATAATTCACATTGGAGTTGTGTACGTTACGTATGGCCTATTCATTACTGTAAATATCATGGCGTGACATCTGAAGATGTACATTCTTAATATGTGTATGTGGCAGAGACCAAGACGGTAGCCATTAGACACACCTGTCCTATCGTCAGAGGGTACGCTCCAAGGCGAGTATGACTGCAATGAGGTCAAGAGCCACGGGATGGAGGAGAGGGGATGCTCGACGCCAAGACGGGCAGACTGACTGTCAGATGCAGGGTGACTTGTTCGAGCGGACAAAGCTTTGGAACCTTCTAACAAAATGATTTCCTTTTTTTCCCTTACAATACAGTGTCTCGCATCTCTTCCATGACTTTCCATTTAGACTGCTACTCTGATATTCCTTCCGTCTCTTCCTCTGTCTGTCACTCTGTCCGTCTGTCTGTTTCTCTCCCCCCCACCCAGTGTCATTCTTCAAGTGTTTAAAGTGACGAAATTCAGTCGTTCCGAATAAAATTTCACACAGGCAGGATGATAAAAACTCAAACACTTATGATGTAAGCCTTCAAGAGTGAAGGCAGAACTTGCCGGCCGCTCTGGGAAAGTATGATTTTTGATTGTGTCTGGAGTTGTTTCACAACTTCTTCCAACGACTTCTCTTATGTAGGGTGGGAAGAAAAGTATACTGTGGGAGATAAATTGAAGAGATGAAGTTATACACGATTTGCAGGTAATAGCCCAGATCGGCCGGAAAAGTTTGAGGACAGCAAGTAAGGACAGTCGGGGGAGGTCAACTCCCCCGAACACAATATACGATTATTTACAACAGAATGGCTGAGTTCTGTTAGTGAGATTATTAATTCCTTGATATATCCATATACTAAAAGCTTATATATACATACGCCTTTTGCAACTGCATAAAACGGAAATAAACACAAGCATTTTACGTTTGAAGTTAACATTAAGGTGCGTTCGCCTTACGATTGCCGCGTTTCTAATTTCAAGAAGAATTCAGCGCCATATTGTCTTAAATATATTTAGGTCTTCGCGTAGAGCGGGGGACCGCAGTAGCACAGTGGTTAAGGTGCTGTGCTACAAATCGGAAGGACGCTCTTTCGATCCCAGTTGGTGTCAATGGACTTTTCATTGACATAAAATCCTTCCGATAGCCCTGGGGTCGACTCAGCCTCTAACACAAATGAGTACCAGAAGTATTTCTTGGAGGTAAAGGCGGCCCGTGCGTAAGGCTGACAACCTACCACCATCCTGTGCCGTTGTCACTAAATTGGGGAACCTTAACTTTCTGGAACCCTCTGGGCCCCTCCGGGCCTGTAACGAGACTGATTTACCATTTTTACCTTCATGTAGAGTACCGTTACTCTTGTTGTAAGATTTTAATGAAAGCTGAAATTCCTCGATAATTTTCGAAAAATCCTAAAATGCCAAACTTAATGAAAATCCGTGCAGTAGGACCCGGATTATCCCATGCGAACGGACGGACATACATAGAAACAGACAGGTCTGTTTCTATATTTCTGTGAAGAATTTAATAGTTGCTTTTCGCAAATTTGCGAACGCCGCTAAGAATCAAATACACAAAATGAACTCCAGGCATTAAAAATCATTACCTTGAATGACACTCCAATAAGATTTGTTATAATCTTGTTTTGTGATATTATATGTCAACTAAAAGACTTCGTAGTTTAAACTTCTTCTTCTTCTTCTTCTCCTTCTTCTTCTTCTTCTTCTTCTTCTTGACTTTTCAGCATAGTACGAAACAAAATATCCCTACAACAATGATCATGTGATGTGAGTTTACTCTAAGGATGGAGCAGACATTTAGGACGAGCAGTGTTCGCAGATTTAGTCAAATTACCCAAGGTTTATGGAACTTGAAACTCCATTACCGCTTGCATATTAGTATAATAGTTGTCTCTATAGAAATACGGATCCACGCATTTGCACCTAAACTTTCCATATCGTCCCATTTCTCCTGGTTTTCCGACAAATATGTCAGAGCGTATAGGTATTTCTGTTCTCCCGTGCGTGGTTCATAATCCAACAATTTTTTTCCCTTCATTTTTTTCAGACAATGTACAAGATCAAGAACAAATTACGAAGCTCGTCAATGTACACAAGTACCAACTCAGTTCCTTTTCTCCATCTTAAGAGTCAAATTTCCTGTGAAGGTGGTGACATCCTCCTCATTGAACCCAAGAACTTATCACTGAACCACCCTTAACTTAAACGTCCTGATGTCAATTCTTATGATGTTTCTGATTATGCTTCCTAAAGCACATAATCCACCTTTATTTTCTGTAGGCTGTCAAGTAAGTATGACCATTAAAAGCTGGATCAAATTACCTGCAGTCTTACTAATGTCTTTCCCTGTAAATTAAACACTTTTAGCAAGAGGGTTAAGAATGTAGTTACAAGCAAGGGAATTCAAGTGGAGGTTGAGTGTAAATAAGTGAAATCATGTAAAGTGAAGCGATGTGGAGTGAACTGACATGATATATGGGAAGCGATTTTGTTTGAAGTTAACTGAAGTGAGTTAGGTTGAATTTCTTGGGGACAAAATAACATGAACATTAGGATGACATTATAGTGAGGGTATTTTTTGATTGTAAATATTTTATTTGGTGTGTGGTTGTTTCAAATTGTAGTTTAATATGTGGGTGTGTTTGGGTTTAGAAATGTGTGGGTGTGTGTATGTTTGGATTTTGTAATGTGTGGGTGTGTGTAAATATGGGTATTGTGATGTGTGGGTGTGCGTATGTGAGGGTTTTGTAAAGTGTGGGTGTGTGTATGTGTCGGTTTTGTAATGTGTGGACGTGTGTATGTGTGTGTTTTGCAATGAGTGGGTGTGTGTAGGTTTGGATTTTGTAATGTGTGGGTGTGTGTATGTGAGGGTTTTGTAAAGTGTGGGTGTGTGTATGTGTCGGTTTTGTAATGTGTGGACGTGTGTGTGTGTGTGTTTTGTAATGAGTGGGTGTGTGTGTGTGTATGGGTTTTGTAATGTGTGGGTGTGTGTATGTGTGGGTTTTGTAATGAATGATTGTGTGTACGTATGGATTTTGTAATGTGCGGGTGTCTGTATGTGTGAGTTTTGTAATGTGAGAGTATGTTTATGTATGGGTTTTGTAATGTGTGGGTGTGTGTAGGTATGGGTTTTGTAATGTATGGATGTGTGTATGTATGGGTTTTGTAATGTGTGGGTGCGTGTACGTATGGGTTTTGTAATGTGTGGATGTACGTATGTATGGGTTTTTTAATGTGCGTATGTGTGGGTTTTGTAACGTGTGGGTGTGTTTATGTATGGGTTTTGCAATTTATGGGTTTGTGTATGAATGGGTTTTTTAATGTGTGGGTTTGTGTATGTATGGGTACTTTAATGTGTGGGTGTGCGTACGTATGGTTTTTTTTATTTGTGGGTATGTGTATGTATGGGTTTTGTAATTTGAGGTTGTGTGTATATAGAGATTTTGTAACGTGTGGGTGTGTGCATGTATGCGTTTTTAATGTGTGGATGTGTCTAGGTGTCGATATTGTAATGTGCGGTTGTGTGTATGTATGGGTTTTGTAACGTGTGGGTGTGTGTATGTGTGGCTTTTGAAATGTGTGAATGTGTGTATGTGTGGGTTTTGTAATGTGCGGGTGTGTGTATGTGTGGGTTTTGTAATTTGTGTGTGTGTGTGTGTGTAAGTATGGGTTTTGTAGTGTGTGGGTGTGTGTATGTATGGGTTTTCTAATGTGTGGATGTGTGTATGTATGGGTTTTGTAATGTGCGGGTGTGTGTATGTATGGGTTTTGTAATGTGTGGGTGTGTGTATGTATTGGGTTTTGAAATGTGTGAATGTGTGTATGTGTGGGTTTTTAATGTGTGGGTGTGTTTATGTATGGGTTTTTTAATGTGTGGGTGTGTGTATGTGTGGTTTTGTAATTTGCGGGTGTTTTTATGTGTGGGTTTTGTAATGTGTGTGTGTGTGTGTGTGTAAGTATGTGTTTTGTATTGTGTGAGTGTGTGTATGTATGGGTTTTGTAATGTGAGGGTGTGTGTATGTATTGGGTTTTGAAATGTGTGAATGTGTGCATGTATGGATTTTGTAATGTGTGGGTGTGTGTATGTATTGGTTTTGTAAATTGTGGGTGTGTGTATGTATGGGTTTTGTAATGTGTGGTTGTGTGTATGTGTGGGTTTTGAAATGTGTGGATGTGTGTATGTGTGGGTTTTGTAATGTGTGGGTTTTGTAATTTGTGAGTGTGTGTATATATGGTTTTTTTTAATCTGTGGATGTGTGTATGTATGGGTTTTGTAATGTGTGTGTGTTTGTCTAGGTATGGTTTTTGAAATTTGTGGATGTGTATATGTGTGGGTTTTGTAATATGTGTGTGTGTGGGTTTTGTAATTTGTGTATGTGTGTATGTATGGTTTTTTAAATGTGTTGATGTGTGTATATATAGGTTTTGTAATGTGTGTGTGTTTGTCTATGTATGGGTTTTGAAATGTGTGAATGTGTGTATGTGTGGGTTTTGTAATGTGTGCGTGTGTGTATGTGTGGGTTTTGTAATTTGTGAGTGTGTGTTTGTATGGTTTTTTTTAATCTGTGGATGTGTGTACGTATGGGGTTTGTAATGTGTGTGTGTTTGTCTATGTATAGGTTTTGAAATGTGTGGATGTGTGTAATCGTTATTAATAATTGGGATTATTTTGTTACGCGTAAGACACAGCCAAACAAATGTTGGCCCTGTGCACTGCATAAAGGAATACAGTGCGAATACGTTTATAAATCCACTTATTCTTAACTTCCGTACTAGATAGAAGTAAAGGGTCAGATTCACGCTCTAGCCACTTTACCACCGGGGAATAAACACCCATTACTCATTGCCAGGAGAAGGTGGGCCCCACAGAGTGTCTAAAATTTTAGAAGATGAGACAAATCTCTTGTCTGTGACTGAAATCGAGTAAGCTGTGTCGGTTTTTCCTTAAATCAAAGGAACTCCAATAACGCCTGACTTAACAAACAGAAACACTCAATTTTTCCCACAGATATTACTTCATGGTTTTGTGTGTTTTTCGGAACAAAGAATGAGTTTTTCCATAACGACATAAACCTGGTGGTGTTTCTAACTGCGAGGACATGTGTTTTCTGTAACACATGGATTGAGTGCTAAATATATATTGTACATAATAGATGAACATCGTACTTCAAAGGGATAAACTAAAAATAATCTTGTGTTGTGGTGAATTTATGCAAAACGATTACGTCATCTCCGTCTGTAGATTTGTATACTTCAGTCTATCGATACTTGCATAATTTTAAGAATATTATATTTTGGTTTCCAAAATATGAACCACGTAATATTACAGAACGGCAGAACAACCACCTTACAGCCTGACATGCATCAAGTTGCGAGGCCTAAAATCGTGAATTTCCGTTGAAACCATAAGTTGTTAATCTTTCGAAACTAAGAGCCTCGACGTTTAGGATGTGGCGTGTTCTTACAGAATTTGTGTGCCAGTCTGTTCAGTCGTATACAACATCACATTCCAAGGTACTTTAAGTATCATATCCACAGCCGCGAGAAGCTTAAATTTCACGGAATAAGTCTCTTTCGTCCCCTTGCCGTCTATGGAGAAGGCGTAATTACATTACAGCGCTGGGCGAGACAGAGTTAACATCTGACTTTAGGGGGTGTCACTGTTAAAAACAAGACATTATGATGTACAGTCTCTGCTAAATGTCTAATACGCCATTGACGGAAAGCGATATTGAACTTTAATACAAGAATCACGTACAGAATTTTAAAAATTCACCGACCATTTGAATAAAAGAGTTAAACAGGTAAATACGTTAAGGTTTTTAAAACATTATTGTATTACCCATAAAGCAGAAATATACTTTCGGAAGAAATATCTTTATGTTTTTGAGCTAGAATGCGACGTTTTCAGGGAATCTTGCTCCACCCACATTTTCGTCCAATTGTCCTTACACTTCACAGACTGTTACTCCGTATCTGTAAATCGTATCTGCCTTTATTGCGCTTCAGTTCCCCTCAGCAGGCTACAGCAAAGCTTTCAAACGTTTTGATGGATTTATTCCAATAATGAGCACTTATATGGAGAGGATTTAGTCTGAAATATATTTCTTTAATGCGGATATATTTGCAACTCCATACACTAGACTTCTTGAAAAGCTAATATATCATATCTAAATAGTGTATAGTGTATAGTTTATAGTTTATAGTGTATAGTGTATAGTGTATAATCTGGAATGAAATTTAAATTGATATATTGTTCACGTTTTCATTTATCGTGGTTTTCCACTCTACTTTATCTCACGTTATTGGTGACTCTTTAGAGTCGAAACTTGTTGCTACGTGTATAATTGATAGAATATAGTTGTGTTTTGACTGTAATATATTTTAAATAAATAAGTAAAAACACATCGGGATGAATAGAATTAAAAAAACGGATAAAAAGTCTATAAACCATGTTAAACTAAGATGGGCTTAACGTAAATGTCATAAAAGTTAAATACAAATGTTTTAGGACATGGAATGATATTCGCAGAACATGCCATCGACCTACAGGCTGCTCCAACTGTTGTTGTGTACTGCAACTATCGTTCTATCTCCTATAATATTTGCATTTAAATTCTCTGACATTTGTTTTATACTCTTTTCATTTTAACACGGTTTACATCCACTTTTTGTACACGTAATTTTAATGGCTAAATATTTTACATTTTTAAAATCTGTACAATTTTTATAGTTTAATTTTTTATAATTTAATATTTTACAATTTCGGGGTATATATTGATGATCTCACAACAGTTCCTTATATATTCGCCTCTTAAATCATACATTGATGATCTCAAAACAGTTCCGTAAATATTCGCTTCTTAAATCATACATTGATGATCTCAAAACAGTTCCGTAAATATTCGCTTCTTAAATCATACATTGATGATCTAACAACAGTTCTGTAAATATTCGCTTCTTAAATCATACATTGATGATCTCACAACAGTTCCGTATACTGGAGATGACAGAATGATCTGGCGCTCGTTTTGTACAACTGATCTCCCTTATGATGGGCCAGTAAGGGACGAAATATGTAGGAGTTTTTTAATTAAAACATTAAATATGTGTGCATTTGGTTGGTCTAATTTGTAACAATTATATGACAATGAACGGAGTGTATGAGTGTGTGTGTGTGTGTGTGTGTGTGTTTGTGGGTGTGGGTGTGTGTGTATGTGTTTGGAGGTGGGTGTGTGTGTGTGTGTATGTGTTTGTGTGTGAGGGTGTGTGTGGTTGCGTGGGTTCGTGGGTGTGTTTTTGTGTGTGTGTGTTTGTTTGTGTTTTGTTATTTGGTTTTGTGTGTTTGTTTTGGGGTGTGTGGGTGGGGTTGTGTGTATGTGTGGGTTTAGTACTGTGTGTGTGTCTGTGAGTGTGTATGTCTGGGTCTTGT
>Ga0123352_10007420_pt1 | contig 16916 bp, 9 predicted proteins | sample TergutLab28metaG_FD_89700 | JGI IMG/M metagenome (GOLD analysis project Ga0123352, IMG submission 89700) | Labiotermes labralis P1 segment gut microbial communities from Petit-Saut dam, French Guiana - Lab288 P1 | ecosystem: Host-associated > Arthropoda: Insects > Digestive system > Gut ... | reverse complement strand
GGAAGTAAAGCCATGGGTCCCATGTCGCAGATTTGCAGCATGTAAAAGATCCCTGAATTGACGTGGAAGTCGCAATCTCAGGCAAAATTACCGGTTAATTCTCGCCCACATAGTTCCACCTTTTGCTACTAGGATCTCTCACGTTGTTTTGGACGTGGGAGTACCTGGCGGCGAACGTGGGAATGTCCAAACAGGTGGGGGAATAGGGTGAGTACAATAAGCCTATAGGTTGCAGTACATCTGTGGCATTAGCCATGGGCCCTACTGAAGAAGAAGAACTGCATATGGACTGTCAACCAGTGGCAGTGGTTATTATGCATGTACATAAAAATGAAATATAGATAACATAAATATGAGGTAAGGATCTAAGAATTTTAAGAAAGGAGGGCTACACGAGAAGCATGCAGTAGCAACTTGGAGTGTTGGGAACATGAGGTAACAAAGATACACACAAGATAATAACACAATACACAAAAGACCAACTACAGTTAGCAGCAATGCACATAGGAAAAGCAACACAATGGGGAGAAAGTACTGTACCGAGTTTCTAATATTGTTACTCCACAGGTATAGCACACCAATTTTAACAGGATCTTCACTCGCTTAAAATATACTTGAAGTGAAAGTGATTCTTTATTGTTGGACAAACTAATATATTGCATGAAATAAAATGATGTGCCAACTTGATGCAACTAGGTAATTTTATTGATGTATTCTTAGCTTAACATGTTTTGGGTACATATGCCTATCATCAGGAGCATTAGATGTTGAGTTGCAGCATATGGTTTTTTCTGCACCTAGTTTTTGGAAGGGTGGTGGTCTTGAGAGCTGCTGCATAGGTTGTGTGTATGGTGCGGATGGTGCCGTGCCACACCGTACACACGACCTACACAGCGGCTCTCAGGACTACCACCCTTTAAAAACTTGGTGCAGAAAAAACCATATGCTGCAACTCAACATCTAATGCTCCTGATGAGCTGCAACTCAACATCTAATGCTCCTGATGATGGGTGTATATATCCGAAACATGTCGAGTTAAGAATACATCAATAAAATTACCTAGTTGCATCAAGTTGGCATTTCACTTTATTTCATGAGGAAGATGCACAGTCAAACAACCCTCAAGGTAATATATTTCAATTGATCTACGTTCTGTTAATCACTGCTGTTGTATTGCTTTATGCTTGAAACAATTGCCTAGTAGTGGGACAGAATTGAAAATACAGAAATACTGCAAAAGTTGGTCATTTCAGTAGGTGATTATGTAAAGAACTGAGACAAGTGTAAGCTTCAGGACTGGATGTGTATGTCGGATTCATGATGTCTAGTACTGCATTTGTAGAGAGAGCTCAGTAATGGAGGAAAAATATGAAGGTTGAGCAAATGAAACCATTTGGTGGCTGTTCTGGCCAAAGGAATAGAGACTTGTAAGTGTGTCCTGTTTGGGGTTTGAAACCTGCATACCACTGGCTCACAGCTGATTGGTGATGCGTGTCTGAACACCCATAGGGACTGTTCTTACTGGCCTCTGCTTCTTTGTCTAGATAAGTCATTGAACAGGTTTAATTTGGATGGCACTTGTATTTTAAATTTGAAAGCTTTGTAGAGTCCAGTTGAAATGTGATGCACGGAAGGGGAAGTGAAGGGGAAACTGACGAATGGAGTGGGTAGTCAGTACTCTTCACACTACCTCGGAACATGTTGTATCCAGCATTACTACCACTGATGTGCACACCTCGGCAGCCAATAGTTGACTGAACTGACGCCCCCGCCGATTTAAATGTACTCGTCCTTTTCGCCGAAAGACAAAATCTGGTTTCTGTGTGTGTGCCATCACATTTCAAACACAGTCTAAATCCCAGGTCATTTTATTGACATCGCGATGTAACTGTGTTATTGTTTTCCAGTCTCCTGAGGAAGTATATTTTGACAGATGCAGTACTGTGCGAAGGTAGCATGTTTAACTTCAACTGGTACATGGTGATATTTCTCTTTGTTACAGACCAACTCTTGCCCCTTGTGTCGTCATGAATTACCAACTGACGATGAAGAGTATGAAATGTACAAGAAAGAGAAACTAAGGGCAAAACAACGAGAAGCAGAGATAGAATCTCTTCATAATTCCATGTTTTCCTAACGCTCGACTTGAAACGTGGTACAATTGTAAAGTCAGTTCATATCAATACCATAAATGTTTCGTAGGTCTCTACAGGACAAAATACCTGGTTTGCTTGTTTGGTTGGACGCTGGTGTATACATTCAGACATGTTCATGGAAGTGTCTGATTTGGTATAGATGAACACACACACACACACACACACAGAGCCCTGTCTTTTTCAGTCTATTTACCATGAACTGCCCTTCTTTGTGGGGACTGCGGTAGTACAGTGGTTAAGGTGATTTGCTACAAATCGTAAGGTTGTTGGTTCGATCCCAGCTGGTGTCAGTGGATTTTTCATTTGACATAAAATCGTTCCGATCGCACTATGGCCCTGGGGTCGACTCAGCCTCTTACAGAAATGAGTACCAGGAGTATTTCCTGGGAGTAAAGGCGGCCGGTGCGTAAGGCTGATAACCTACCACCATCCTGTGCCGTTGTCACCAAATCTGGGAACCTTAACTTCCTGTTACCCTCTGGGCATGTCCAGGCCTGTAATGGGACTGCTTTACCTTTGTACCCTTCTTTGTATGACTGTTCATATTTATTACATCATTAGTGTATATTCTGTACCAGATCCTGTGTGTATGAGATGGTTCATTTAAAACTTGGTAAGAAGGCTGTTATTGCTAAGCAATAAAAATGACTAGCAGTAATACTAGAATTCTATATGGGAGGTTCCTGGTATGAACTATGGCTGCATTACTTACTTACTCCATGGTGCATAGTCCATCTTGAGAAGCTAACTGGTTTGGCTGTATTACTGTGTTCAAAATTATTTGTCAATTCTGTAACAAAATTTATTGTCATTCCATGAAATGGAAAAGTTACAATAGTTCAAATCATTTAAGACATTGAACAAAAAATCGTTTTGAATACTGAGGATACTGTCTCTGTCTGCAATAATCAATCAAAATGTACACCTATAATAATTCATAAAATCATATGCTACAGCATGATGTTATGGATAACAGTATTGCAAAAGGAGAAGAGCCTGTATAAAAAAAGGGAATCTATAATTGAATATGTTCCATCTGCCATGTTCAGAATTTGATTGAGAAGTGTCACATTGATGCATTAAGTTTCCACAATAATATCCCAGTATATTATACTAGTAACCCAGTATCATCTTGATACACGTGAGAAAAATAAACTCATGAAAGGTATTTCATATTATTATTGTACAATTAACTGTAATATATTCTGTGCCATGTAAGGGCAATTGGATTTCACTTCTCAAAACCTTCCTCAATACAGCACACTTCTTCTTTTCCTTCTTCTTCTTCAGGCACTAAACTTCCTTTAAGCGGTTGAAAGTTATGGCCTTCTCAATGACATCTTTCCATTTCCCTTGATCCTGGATGCAGGTTATACAATTGTTAAACTTCATTTGGCAAATGTCTTGTTTGACATTTCCTCCCATCAGTACTTGGGTCTTCCTTGTGATCATTTGGTAAGAGGATTCCATTTAAATATCTTCTTGAGTGTTCTGGTATCTGGCATTCTTTTTACGTGACCAAATGAGCTTAGTCTTTGAGCTTTGATATAATTGACTATAATTTTATGTTTTATCAGTTTATCTAATTCTTCATTAGTTTTAATCCTCCATATATGATTTTCTTTCATAGGCCCAAATATTCTTCTTAAAATTTTCCTCTCAAAGACCAACAATTTCTGAATCGATACAGCACACTGTTATGACTGTTTTTCCTGTGTATGTCTGTATAGTAATTGAGGGGCTGGGACAGCATAGTCTGTACAGCGACTTGCTATAAGTTGGAGGGTAAGGGGTTAGAGCCCATGCGGTGCGAGATTTTCTGTACCCACCAGACTTGCCCCGAGGCCCACTCAGCCTCCTGTAACTGGGTAGAAAGTCTTTTTCTTGGGGGTAAAGCACCTGGGTTGTGGTGCTGACCACCCACCCTGTCTCGTGCTAGGGTTGAGTGTGGGTAGAGGTGTTCCTCCACCTTCGGCCTCTGCCTGTTGGAATGTAATGGGACAGCTTTACCTTTTATATGGTAATTGGCGTGATCATGGCATGTAATTTGAGCCAAAAACATGGATGTGTATTACTCATGTTACATTAATAAAATTAGTTATGTTAGACTGATATGCCATTTTATCTGTCTTTTACAACACACAATCGGATGTCTACAACTAAGATATTCTTTTTATGCATTAGGAATGGAAGATTTTATTGTTCTCTTTTTGATTAAAGTAGACGATATAGTACACAGATGACTAGCACACAAGGAAAAAAATGGAGCGGAGATGAATCGGTTGCAAGTGAATTGTGGGGTGGTTTCGAGTAGATTTTATGCAGTGAAGTTCCAGGTTGTTGGCAAACCAGCCAGGAAAAAAGCAAATTTGGACCATCCCCCACCAAGTGATAAGTGGTTTCTAGGGTTGAATGGTGCATGGAAAAGTGGGGTGTTTTTAGATTTTTTGATTATCAGTTGTTCATAATTATCCACTGTACTCTGTCCATTACAACAGATAATACAGAATCACTGTAATTTCTATAATAATTCTTTTGGCCCCTTCTGCTTTCAATTTCTATGCAGGAATTGAAAAAATCTTTCAGTATTACCTTCTCAATACAACAGTATTTTTATTGTATTTCAGTAGTTGTATACAGTGTAATAATATTTATTCGATTTTATTTGACTGTACATTGCACAACATGTTGTTTCAACCTGTGTGGGTCATCTTCAGATGTAGTATGTTTATTCTAAACATATGAAGATGTTAGTTGTCAGTGCTGGTTTTTATGTGATGATGTATATCCTTTCTTTGCTTTTTGTTTTTGTCTATGTGGTGATGTTTATTCTTGGTATTGTTTTATGGGTGTCTTCCATTTCTGGTATGATTTTCAGTGTTGTGGAATTTCTGTTTGCAGTTTCCAGTTATGTTGTTTTGGTGTTGCTACGTGGTACTTATGTTGCTTGTGGGTGAGTGCCATTTGTTTTTGTTGTTGTTTTTCTGTCTGATAGTACAAGTGTGCATCAGTTTTGCTGTATAATTTATTAATTAACATTTGTACTGATTTTGCCTTCCTTTATTACATTATCAGCATACTGACTTTCTCATTATAATTACATCTATTATTGCCAGACAAGCAGATCATGAACGTGACACATCCACTACCAGTGACATGGCAACAGATAATGATTAGTAGGTCATGTTTCCCATTAGAAGCAGGGAAGTTTTTAACATTTCTTCTTCAGGTAACACTTTTTGCTAGATTTACAGTTGAAGGTTTGATTTTCGGTGTTGTGGAATTTCTGTTTGCAGTTTGCAGTTATCGTGTTGTTTTGGTGTTGTTACGTGGTACTTATGTTGCTTGTGGGTGAGTGCCATTTGTTTTTGTTGTCTTTTTTCTGTCTGATAGTACAAGTGTGCATCAGTTTTGCTGTATAATTTATTAATTAACATTTGTACTGGGTCAAGCATCTTCTTGGACTTCTTGACCCGTAAGGTGGAGGGTTGGTACACTCCTCCGAAACATCAGTGACTATTTGCCGCTTAACATGTTGTAACATCTGAGAATACATGAATCTTCATCAGTAAAACTGTGAGAACCTCAAATCTCACAACTCTATATAGTTCAATGTGAAAGCTATGGGGAACTGAGACATATTTTATTGGCATACATTCCATATAATTATTTATTATGGTACAATGAATCATCCTTTATCACACAACTTTCAGGATTATATCATTGCATCTGTGTTTATCTTGGCACAGAGCTGTCATGAAGAAAAGTCTTATGAATAAGGGAAAATAAAATGCTTTGTATAGTTCTCTTCTGAGGATTTATTATTGACCAATACATACAAGAAAGTTAAATACATATCTTATATTCCTATGAGACATAATTACATGTGTTACGTTCATAAAATGCTACTGGTACTGCCTAATTCCTGCTACAGTTTTTACACAGCATCATTTTACACAAAAGTTTTAGTCTCTGTATTTGCAGTAAGTGGGAATAATCTTCTCCCTTGTAAACGGAACTGAAATATATGTCTCGGGTTTTTTAGCATATTCTCAGAACACAGCTTATATATTCAGTCACACTGTGGTTGCACTGTGATACAATTAGCTTTTTAAAATTCACATAAATATATGCCATATATACACCCAACAGTCTCAGTGTGACAATCAGTTAATTTCTTCAGCCACACAAATTATTAACCAACAATCTCCAATGTCCTGGAAAAGTTAGTGGTCAAGAAATTGCATGCTTTTTGGTATGCGAAGGTTAATCACTGTTTTCACAAAAGCAGCCGTGGAATTGTATTGTGAGCCAATTAACTGCAGTTTGCATCCTACTGATCTAACATTTATTATTTTCCTGTTACTTGTAGGTATTCTAAGTGGTTGCTTTACTTTAGATTTCCTGAACAAAATGCATGAATTTTTCATAGCCATGGTCCACACAGCTTGTCATCCAGTTTTCGTTACCTCAATAGGAAATCCTTGGCTAGCACTGGGATAGGTATAAGGTTCACCTACATAAGCAGTTGGAAGTCACCCAACAGTAAGTTACATGTTTCATTGCTAGAAAGTAACGTGAACTGTTGTCTAATAATAACTTACATCTTTTGATTGGAGCTGCTGCTTATGAGATTGGTAGTTATGCTGTGATGTCAGTGTGTGATATTGGACAGAAATTACAAGTGAATAGCAATATAGATAGAAGAGTTGAGAAATTCAGATGGAACACAGCACTGAATCAATTTATTTTTTTATTTTCATATGAGTTATAGTTAACAAGTTGAACAGGACAGGTAATTTACAATTCCAGCCTCCACTGACAAAATGAGAAAATTAAAATTTTCAAGATATTCTTCAATTATGAACAGAGACAAACAAGGTCATTCTAAGGTTAGAGTTCTCATTAAAATAAACTGCAATTATCTGTTCCAGGTAAGGAATATAAGCATGTTTTTGTTTTTGTCATGTACTGCTGGGCAAAAAAATGTGGTTTTTGACTTATTTTGTTACTTTAGCTTATTAAAATATTCTGTGATGTGACTTGATTGGAATGATAGTATATATGCTCGCAGAAAGTAATCTATAAGCACGGTGTTTGCATCACAACTTTGCTAAGCAGAAAATGTTTCATTTCATGGAGGCCTTCCTGTGAAGCCAATTTTGTCGCAGCTAAAAAAATTCGTCTGTACGGAAGGCTTGGGTGCATTATCATGGGAACAAGAGCAACCCCCTAGTACACCCTGCTCCAGCTGAAGGAAATCTATATTGACATACCGTATTTATGAACCCTTTTCCATACTATTCTGCCATGTACGCTTAGACCTTAAGCTGTTTTTGCCAGTAAAATTTTGCACGTACTCCAGAAAATTTTCTCAGGCCAACAGCTGTGTCAGGTAGTTAAATGGCCATTAACGTAACGTTTCGAGAATAGCTCATGGTCTCGAGACGTTGTTTTCCAGACGCGTCTGTTAGTCGGAGAAAATGTTATGGAATTTAGTCGTGAAATCTTCGAATTATATCTGAACGGGCTGCTTATATGCATACAACGTATATTACGCTTTCAGTTCTGGTTGATTTCTAGACCATTGTGAATTAGGTGGTGAAGAATACAAATTATGAAGCCCCTCCGATTTTATTACTAAACAGCAAAACCAATACAATATAACAAGAAAATTCAGAGGTGCTTAGTGTACTTTACATAATCAGTGCAAATGACTACGAATACAATCCTCTTATGTCGCGGAGTTTTGCTATTCCGTTTAGGTTCTGAATTCCAGTGGTGCAGTATGAAGCAATGTTTGCAACAGCGTCGATCAGGCACAATGTGAATCAAAGGAACGCGAGAACTAACCAATGGCGGGTATCATTCATATAAGTAACATGGCGGCGTCAGTGTTTGAATGTGTTGTGTTTATAAATTAAGTACATATTCGGTATAGTACGTACGGACATTCGTGTGAATTAACGGGCACGCATTCGATTAATGTCATGAAATTATATGAAGCGTGTGTAATAATAATTTAAAGTGAAGAAGTATGTTATAACGGGGAATAATTACATTGTGATCTTGAAGTTTCCAAGCACTGGCCACTGGTTTTATGTCACTGGCTCGTAGTGATAAATTATATTCGTTTAATTTTTTCATTTGAAATTTAATGGCACTGAGCCACAAGGTTTCTGTTTCTGTGGTGTTCTTCATTTCATTTTGGTGTGTGTGGATTTATAGTTGAAGACCGGCAACGTAGAACTGCCAAAGTTGAAAGTAAGTTTTGTGCCATTACTTATTTTTGTATATTTAGAGTGTTTGTAAGTGACTTAAATTAATAATTTCCAAGACTTGTTCCATAGCTATGCATACGAAAATTTTACTCATTAATTTTTGTCAGTCAATAATCACTTTAACATACGAGAGACAAAAATTCTAGTTTAGGCAGTCCAGGTACCACAGTGTTATAAATTACTGTAGGGGTTTCTAAATATTAAATGCTGAGAATTTTACCAACATTGTTATGACCATAGAAGTGTATTACGGCTGGATTATTAAGAGAAATGGTGACTTAGACTATCAGATCAGTAATGCAGAGTTTTATTTTCCACATAGGCATATATGCAAGTAACACTTTTGCAAACACGCACTCAGGCAGAAAAGTAAAGTGGTAAAGTGTCTTGTCCAATCTGCATAATAAATTCACTTTACAGACCAACTGTTCAGAAAATGTGTATGCATATGCGTATATTGATGTTTAGGGTCCAGAGAAGCATAGAAGATGATGATAATTTTTGAAGTGAATAATCAGAAGCATTTGCAGAGTTTATCCTTTTTTTGTTTTGTTTTAATGACTTATTTGTTACTGTTGTTCCCAAATATTTTGTTGCAAATATTTGGGACATGAGAGTGGAATTCAACAAGGAGGACACTACATAATGAGAAAATTCACGGTTCTCTGCATCTTAAATTAATGTGTCTAAATGAATGTGCATAAGATGAGTGGGGGATGTACATAGGAATGTTACAGATGACAGAAGGATTTGAAGTTTTGCTTGCAAATAGTCTACTGGCCAAGATAAAGACAGTGTGATGTGAGGATGTGAACTGGATTAATCTGGCTTAAGGTATGGTCCTGTAACTGGCTGTTGTAAGTATGGTAGTGTACATGAAAAGTGACAAATATCTAGACTAGCTGAGTAACAACTTACACTTAACTCCATGATAAATGTCATCTTGGAGGAGTTGAAGGTTAACATGCAACTGGTTAAGAAGTTCCTTACTTTTATGGAACCCAGTTCACAGTACAGTAAAGCTTATGTGTTGGTTACAATAATTGTTCGGGATGTAATGTAAAGAGCAGCAACTAAGCAGGTTACTTAAGATTTCCTGAACTGCACTACTTTAAGGTGTAAGATGATATTGGGTGGTTCAGTACATTCTGCAGTAGGACTGCCACATGTTTTATTCACAGATGTGCTTGTTATTCAGAACTTCAGATGTTAGTGTACAGCATTTTTCTTTTGCTTTTTGACAAGATTGTGACTGGTGAACAGTAGATATATGTGGGCTGGTACTTGCATCCTTAAATGCTGATGCCGATTCCAGTGTTGGAGCACTAGATTTTGGAGTGTCCTGTAGATTTTTCTGTTTATTTTGAATGTGATTTTCCTTTATTACATCAACATTTTCAGATTTAGTGAAAGAAGGTGCGACATCACCAATTTGTGGTTGGAATGTAGTACCATGAACAGGCCCCATATTCTCTGTTTCAGAAGCACGTTTTTTGGCATTTATATCTGCCTTAAAATGTTTATTTCGCTCATATTCCTTTCCAAGATATTTCTTAAATTCGTCTCTGAAGTATCCATCGATGGCATGCCAAACAATTACACTATACCATAATAAAATTACAAACAGAAATACCCCCCGGAAAAGACCTAAGAATGGGATCATTTTTATGCACGTGCAATGACTGTACTTTTGTTCTAATACTACTTCGTTATTTTATTTTCTATAAGTCTGATTTAACATCAGAATATTCTGCTACTCAGTGAAGAAAGAAGTGATAATCCCCACTATATCTGCAATTCTTGGCCAGTACAGTGTCATGAACATCAACATGACATTCACAGTAATGAACAGTTTCATGTATGCGACACCTTTCGATGACTGTAACCAATTACCAAAACCTTGATTTTCATCGTCTGATGTATCACTCACTTGTTTTTCACGGTTCTTATGGTTATTTACAGCCCTTCTTTTCACACATTTTCGTTTCTTCATGTTGATGTGTGTTAACCATGGTATGTATTTCAGCACGAATCTGTAAGAAATAAGATGTGACAGTGTACTTAAAGTGCGCTTCAAATAGAATTTAATGGAAGGAATTGTAGTTAAATTAGGATAGATTAGATAGATAGATTAGCAGTTGGGTTCGGGGCCTCTCAGCCCCGATGCACCTAGGCCTTAATAGATGGGCCCTTTGTGCTCCATATCGAATCATGGGAGCCCTGTAACTTTGCTGAAGTTTCAAGTGGCCTCCAAGCTTAAACTCTTAATATCCACCGGCTCCAAGAAAAGGAAGCCAAGATACGCATTTTTGAGTGAGGCCAAAGCCTCACACTCACAAAGAATGTGAGCTGAGGTTTCCTTTCTCACTTCACACCTCCTACGCAATGGACTATCCAGCAGTCTGAGTAGGTAAAGATATCTCCTCAGAGTGTTATGACCCGTAAGAAGGCCAGTTACAACTCTGGATTGTAGTTAAGGTAGGACTGCAGTTCAACAAATGAGACTACGTTGGAGGTTTCTGAAGTTTGTGGGATTATCGAGACATCTCGTAATCATGCTTGGTATAAATTTCGTCATAATTACGAGGGAAAGTCAAATGGAAACCTTAAAAGTGCGATAAAAATTTGAAACACAGCTCGATTGTCTGTAAGTTGACAACAATGATACTGATGGTTTGAAGAGTGGCCGAAAGGTGGCAGTACGGTGCAGGAATGCAACATGATGGCATAATAGTAGCGTAAAGGTGGCAGCCCTGCTTGCAACATGCAATTTAAGGTTTTTGTGTGACTCACCCTCATAGAAGGACAGTATACAGTCTAAATGCAGCAATTTATTTATCATACAAAATCAGCTACATGTTTTGGCTAATATATGGCCATAATCAGGCTGACTAAGAAAATGGAAAGGGAATATTTACAGTTGTGTGGGTGTTGAGATCTCAAATCTTACAGGTATATTGTTGTATAAAAATATGTAACATAGATATGCAGCCTCAGGAATAAAATTGACTAAACATGTTCTATGTGTTATTATACTGAAAGCACTAAGGGGATGAACTGCCTTAAGATTAGAAATTTCATCTCTTAATTGTTCACTGATTAAATATATTTTATTACCATGGCTAAATTTAAAGGGCTGCACATAAACATCTCTCATAATTTCACACGAGAATTAGGTTTTATAGTGTATCAATATTTGTATGTCAGTATGTACAGGTCTGTGATGGCATACTGTATTTCAGTAACAGTGAGTGTTGCCCAGGAAACTCCTTTATTTAGTTTTAAGATAGGACCATGTGAAGGGTTGCTGGTGCGTAGTGTCATTGCAGACTGTTTGAAAACAAATATGTGCTACTATAAGATACGGAGGCATGACCCATGACCACATTTTTCGTTGTTGCTCGGTGTAGCCACATATTGTATTAATAGAGAAGTTCAGTCATTGCATTGACATGTGCAGGATGCGACTCTGCCTTGCTGTTCTAAGGAGTTTCTTCCATTCCTCTCTGTTATACACCCTTTCCTTCCACCCTTTTAAACAAACTAGTCTTTCATCCTCCCTCACTTCATTGTGCCACCTATTTCTTGGTCTACCTCTCAGCCTTTTTGTTTCCAAATTCATATATAATACTTTTCTGGGAATTCTATTTTCTTCCATACTCTGTACATGTCCAAACCAACATAATCTATTTAACCTTATTGTCTCTGTAATAGTAGATTTTTTAACCACTGCGTAAATTTTTTTATTGGTTAATATTCTCCAATTTTCTTTTTCATTGTAATATACTGGGCCTAAAATTCTTCTATACACTTTCTTCAAGACTGAAGTGTTGTGCCAAAATATGAGATTTTAAAAGGACAGTGAATATTAGCTAGGTGATTTTAAGCATGCAGATAAAAATGTGGCAATCTCCCCATCTCACCTGGCTCCCTATTTTATACTGGTATGGCCATTAACCTTTTTCATTGATATAAAATTCTTCTGATCGCACTGTGGCCCTGGGGTCAACTCAGCCTCTAACAGAAATGAGTACTAGGAGCATTTCCTGGGGGTAAAGGCGGCCTGTGCGTAAGGCTGACATCCTACCACAATCCTGTGCCGTTGTCACAAAATCTGGGAACCTTAACTTCCTGGAACCCTCTGGGCCTGTTCAGGTCTGTAATGGGACTGCTGTACCTTTTTATGGTCATTAACCAAAGGTTACCATTAGATTCCTGACAAGATTGTCTACTATTGATATGTACTTTTATTTACCATTGACCTTCCAAGTCATGTGAAATTTCCAGTTGCAGTGATTCAAGCGAAGAATAATTGAAGAAAATGCAGAATATTCTAAAATACCGGTTGTATGAGAATACATGATGTGTATATATTATTTACACACAGACAGAAACTTACTGATGGGTCTTATCATGTAAATGAAGGTGGATTAGAAATGTTAATGGTTTCCATTGTGGCTAGTGCAACATTTCTGAGCTGGAGTGTTCTTTGCAATAACCAAATAGATTTGCAAGAAAGAATAAAAAATGCTAACAAAACATATTTTATGCTACAACAATTTTTTGAAAATAAAATCACATGATAGAAACTGAAATTAACACTAAAGGACAGAACAATAGACAAAACGTTAACATGTGCATTAGAAACGTGGACGCTAACAGAGAGAGATATATAAAGCAATTGAACATTTTTGAAAGAAAAATGTATAGAAGAATTTTAGTCCCAGTATATGACAATGATAAAGAAAACTGGAGGATATTAACTAATAAAGAAATGTATGCAATGGTTAAAAAACCTACTATAATAGAGGCAGTAAGGTTAAATAGATTATGTTGGTTTGGGCATGTACAGAGAATGGAAGGAAATAGAATTCCCATAAGGGTATTATATATGAATTTGGGAACAACAGGATTGAGAGGTAGATCAAGAAATAGATGGCAAGATGAGGTGAGAGAGTTGGTGGAGAGCGGTGGCAGGAAAAAGTACATAACAGAGAGGAATGGAAGAAGTTCCTGAGAACGGCAACGAATTGTCGCATTCTGCACATGCCAATGGAATGAATGAATTGTTGTTGCATGTGAGCACAGGTGATATGATTTTCTGCCCTCAGTGTTGTATATGCATAACTCAAGACTGCATTTTGTAACTTGTTAAGTGAATTGACAATATAATAAACTTGTTATTAATTTGTGACATCAGTATCAGTACCGTACTGGCCCCTCCTGTTGAGAGTAAATGGGAACTTTCTCGATTTCAGATTTTTGGTTATGTTATTGGAATATGTTAATTACTTGCTTTGTATTGAACAGGCTTGCTGTATTGCCTGAAGCATAATGAATTAAACTGTCAGTCACAACAAAACTTTTAATTTTTCAGAGATTTAGTGTACTTCACGGCATGTTTCAGCCAACTTGGCTATCATCAGGTTACACACACCATGCACGAAATACTTGGGAGGAATTAATCTGCAAAAAGCAATAAAAAAAGAAACCACATCTTATTTTTACGTAAAATAATAGTAATGAATAAGGTTATGTTATAGAAATAAATCTTCATTTTGGAGGCAAACTTTTACAAGTTTTTGTAGGGTAGGTCCATGGGTTTGAAGTTTTCTTAACTTGAGTATATGCTGGATGAAGGAATTATTATTGTACAATATTTTTTCGGATATGTAATATGTAGGTTATAAGCTTCTTATATGGTGACCCTTTTTTTTTGTATAATCCTTGGAAATTTCTACTAGTAACTTTATGTGGCCTAATTTTGAAGATGCAAAATGTGGTTATTTTGATGAGGAATGTGTAGATGAAGATTTTGTTTATATTATACAGGAACTGATAGACTGCTTTCAGTTCCTGCATAATATAAACAAAACCTTACTTTACTTTACTTCATTGCACTTTATGTATTATAACAGTGGGATGTTCAGAATAAAATTTATTGCTGTTTGTGCCAAGGTACCCCATATTAAGCTCCACAAAATTTGGAACAATGGGGAGGAAACTACATTTTTGTTATCATTGTTATTTAGCCCTGTGTAGCAATTTTAAATGGGAATGGCAATGCATATCATCATCATCAGCAGCAGTCATCAATCATGTAAACTGTTTTATGAAAGTTCCATAGCCTCTACCAGATAGGTTCGCCATAGAATGTGATATCATGCTTCCCATTTCAATTTCCAGTATCCCAATTCAATTAATATACTGTATTTTTAATATCTCTTTTACATTTTTATTTTGATTATTATAACTGAAATCAGTTTTTCTTTTTTAACATTCATAGTTCTGTGCCTTGCTAATATATTCGCAGAGTATAACCAACAAGATGCAACATTTCACAATTTCTTTATTTCTGCAAGACGCCCTACCTGTATCAGACGGTTTTTCCGTCCATCATCAGGAGCTCAAAACTGCACATACAGCGTCAGGTATTTGTTGGACCAATACTGCTACCTGCTGCTAGCCAGGCTAGTGGCAGGTAGCAGTATTGGTCTGACAAATACCTGACACTATATGTGCAGTTTTGAGCTCCTGATGATGGATGGAAAAACCGTCTGAAACATGTAGAGTGTCTTGAAGAAATAAAGAAATTATGAAATGTTTCATCTTGTTGGTTATACTATGCGAATCAGTTTTTCTGTTTATTATTGTAGTGAATATTTGTACTTAATTAAGCTATTCTATGTATTATGGATGGTGCTACCAGCAACTGTGTGGCAATTGACAACATTTAATATGAGAGTTATTGCATAAGTTATGGCAATTTTTTGGGGGGGCCAAAAATGTTGGCAGTGTGAGAAATGGAGTATTTATGTTTGAAGACACATGGCATGTTACTGTAAATGTTACAATCTGATGGCAGGTGATGTAGCGGAGTCTAAAGACCAAAATGAAATGTATGTACCTTTTTCTGGTCTAGACCTCTGATATCAGATTAAATCTAAGTATGTTAATTAGTTTTTTTTGGGGGGGGGATTACATAGCAGATTGATAGACATGGTCACTCAGAATATATTCTGCACAGTAAATGTATTGTATAATGCTTGTCAATTGTAAAATGAACATTTCTTCAAAGTTCCATGTTTTTAAAATCCAACAAAATATACTAATTAAAATACAAAAAAATATCACAAAGCAGGCCTCATATTATGTGCCAACTCCTACACGTGTCAGCACCAAGTTGCGATTATCAGGGAGTTTTTCAGCAGCAAAGGTTCGTAGATTCAATAAGTATTCTGGGTGCTATTCACCCATACTTCCGTTATAAAAGTTGGACCTAGAAACCTTTGTTGTTGAAAAACTCCCTATGGTAGCAACGTGGTGCTGAAACATAAGTTGGCACCTGATATGAAGTGAGTTTTGTGATGTGTTGTATTGTATTTTTACTAGTATATTTTGTTGGGCCCTAACCTGGCTACAAGGGCCCGATTATCACCCTTTAATAGGACACAATCCAGGGTTGTTATTGGTCTCCTTACTGGACATAACACTCTGAAAAGATGTTTATATGTAATGGGGCTGAGTAATAACCCCATCTTTAGGAAGTGTGGTACTGAGGAGGAAACCTCAGTCCACATTTTGTGTGAGTGTGAGACCTTGGCTTCACTCATACATGCACATCTGTTTTCCTTCTTTTTGGACCTTGAGGATATCAGGAAACAGTATAGGGGCCATCTGGAACTTTGCTAAAGGAACAGGGCTCCTTTAACCTAGCAATAGATCATGGGTCACAGAGGGCCTGTTGTAAGGCCTAGGTGCATCGGGCCTGGAAGGGCTTGAACCCAAATACCATTCATTTATACAATTATAAATGATAGATAAAATAATTCAGACACAAGTAGTGCATGTATTATTTATTTACAAGGTTTAGTTTAGAAGTGACTACATGTTTTGGCCCTCTTCACTTGGCCATCGTCAGGTCGTAAGTCTTAATTGAGGAAAGTACACAATATATGATATGATACAAATGATTGTATCATATCATATATTTTATAGTTTCCTTAATTAAGACTTACGACCTGATGATGGCCGAGTGAAGAGGGCTGAAACATGTAGTCATTTCCAAACTACACCTTGTAAATAAATAAATAATACATTCACTGTTGTGTCTGACTTATTTTATCTATCATTTATAAGTGTATCAATAACACAACAGGGATGGTCCACTTAAAGATTCATTCATTCTTTCATTCATTCATCCATTCATTCATTCAGTATATTTTGCTGGTTTTTAAAAGTATGGAATGTAAGAAAATGGATGGTGTGAATAACATAATTTTTTATTTTTATTTTTGTTGTTACACCGTGCATGTTGTCAAGTCACTCAGTTATTTTACCAACCACTGCACTTATATAAATTTATAAAATTTACACCTTAAAACATTAAAAACGCTCTGACATGTTTCGGTCCTAGGACCATCATCAGGGAGCTATATCGTCCTTGCTAAAGTTACACTATTAAAAGTCATATTAATTT
>Ga0123352_10007418_pt1 | contig 16917 bp, 10 predicted proteins | sample TergutLab28metaG_FD_89700 | JGI IMG/M metagenome (GOLD analysis project Ga0123352, IMG submission 89700) | Labiotermes labralis P1 segment gut microbial communities from Petit-Saut dam, French Guiana - Lab288 P1 | ecosystem: Host-associated > Arthropoda: Insects > Digestive system > Gut ... | reverse complement strand
CCAGGAGTATTTCCTGGGGGTAAAAACGGCCGGTGCGTAAGGCTGACAACCTTACCACCATCCTGTGCCGTTGTCATGAAATCTGGGAACCTTAACTTCCTGGAACGCTCTGGAACCCTGCGAGCTTGTAATGGGACTGCTTTACCTTTACCTTTTACATTATTTGAGAGCATAATTTGGCTCGAAATGAATGAAAATACGAAAGAGCTTATGTCGCTGTAAACAACAATAGTAATTATAATGTAAACGAAGAGTATGAAATGCACATAAAGGTACTAGAATTATTTAACACTGCATTCAATGGTAAGCGATATATATATGTCTGTGTGTGTATGTGTATGTGTGCATATATATATATATATATATATATATGCACACACACACAAACAACGCGAATTCGTAAAATAGACATCCTTGTGAGGACAAATAAAAGCGCATAGTTAAGGGCTAATACAGACGTTACTATAGAGCTATACTAAATGTACTATCATTTGGCTGCTTAAAAATGCACAAGCTACACACCCAAAAGTAACATGTTGCTGGTAATACGATACTCCGTAAATTTTAGCCTCCTTTCCTTCTTCATGAAGAAAGTAAGGTCCTCAGGTCATGCTCTCTCTCTCTCTCTGTATTTGATATTTTTACTTTCTTTAACAATCCGACCCATCTTCACAACCTGATGCCCGCATTGTGCCGATGGAGGGCGCCTCAACACAATTCCTTGCAGTTTCCCATTATTGGTAATGACAAAATTGCGGGCACACGGGGCAGGGGCGACATTGGTGCGAAATAAGGCCAAAACGTGCAGGTTACATGGTAATACAACATGGAAAGCAAACGATATTTTTGTGGATTTTTATACCACGTAGCGCAAAGATTTTGTTTCGACTTTTTGGAGAAGAGTGCTGCCTCCATCTTTAGGATGAGAGAATTCGGTCCAGGTCGACGCTGAAATGTCAGAGAAGAAGAAATTTATCAATTGTATGGGACGATTTCCATAATCTTGGCAACTTAGATTTAAGGTTTAAAAGTGGAGACGACTGTCATTTGAGTAACATCCGCTTTGAAAACCTCCAAACTTACACCTTGGAAATGTTAAGGACATATTCTTATAAAATGTAAGATAAAAATATGGCGGCCATGAGAAAGCCTTTCTTAGCTTTCGGTGTGAATGAAAAAGCTAATGAATCTTTGAAGTTATACGTACTAAATACGGTACGAAGAGAGATCATGCTCTGTATGAACGGTTCACTGCATGTTAATTACCTTAAATATGGTGAAGATGTGAAGCACTGAGGACATAATCAAATCATTTAATGCAATCATATATGGAGCCCGTACTTAAATAAATAGGCCTTTACAAAAAATAAAACTGCAATAATCATTAGAACAGATACGTAGGATTCGGTGATATTTAAGCCCCATTTATCCTGCAATATACCGAGAACCAGTGGTTTCAAGTTTTCAGCATCCTGAAGCCAGAACACGAATTCCAATCCGATTGCAAATATTTTCACTTGTTTAGTTTTTATTTTTTGCATCTCCTAAATAATAGGAAGTGTAATGAATTAAAATTTATATTTTTGTTAGCATGTTTTAAGAAAGAAGGGAACTATTCACGTTCCGTTAACAACATGGCGCTGAGAATATGTAACAGTGAAGTTACTTCCTGAGGTAACAACTCTCTATTTATTTCTACAGTAAAACCAACAAGATGCACCAATGTATCAAATTTATTTAATTTTGGAATGACACTCTACATGTTTCGGGCGATCTTTCCGATACAGCAGTATCTCTTTGACAAAAATCTGTTGCTGTATGTACAGTCTTGAACTCCTGATGATGGACGGAAAGATCTCCGAAACATGTAGAGTGTCATTCCAAAATAAAATAAATTTGATACATTGGTGCACTTTGTTGGTTTTGCTATAGGAATAATATTACAGTGCACGGCTCTATGAACGTCAAATTAACTACTCTCTAATTATAAATAAACAAAAACAATATTAACGCTGAAGTGTGACAGTATTACGTTTTATGTTCTAACCCATTACGCTGCTCAAGGATATGTATATATACATATACATACAAGTATACAAATGTATCCTGCCTATCCCACAACGTGTACATGTCGGGGTAGACAGTCTGTGCGTTTACTGCAGTTACTGTATTTTTGAGGTGGTTCTTCGTATATCGAGCAGTTGTTATTTATACACAAAAAACGTTAAATATATGAACTGTAAGACGTGGCGTTTAACGCTGTGAATACAGTGCCGAGTTCCTGCACCTGTTGTTAAAATATTAAGGGCTAAAGCCCTGTAAAATGTTGGAAACTTGCATCACAAGTTCCATATTACGTAGTACTCTTGATCAAATCAAGATATAGGGATGGGCGGAACATATAGCACACGTGGGATAAATGAGAAACGCAATTATAATATCGGTTGGAAAATCCGGAGCGACGTAATAGTTTGAGAGATCTAGATGTAAATGGAAGGACAATATTAAAGTATATAATAAGAAAATACGGTGTAAGAGGGTGGATTGGTTTCACCTGGTTTAGGACAGGACTGGTGTAAATAAAGGAACAAAGGACTGAGATCCATAAAAGATGTGGTATTTCCTGACTAGAGAATGGACACTACTTGTTTCTCAAGAAAAACTCCTCCGGGGAGTTCGTCAGATACGTTCTAATGAACACCTGCGCCTTTCAAACTGTAACTGCTCTATTGTTTTATATGTGATACCCATACATATGCCATCACTCCATCCCTCTGTTTCTCCTTCGCAAAAGTCTCTCGTTTCCAACTGCCTGCCTAAATGACGCAGCCAGACGATATCCCCACAATATCCTCCTTCGAACAATCCAATGAATCAACCCGGCGTTTTGCTGTGTTGCTTCTAGCCTCGCGCCTCAGCCATAATTTTTTAATAAGATAATTTATATTCACCTCCATGTTTCTTCCATATTTATCGATTTAATTTGACATATATAACCATAATTAGTTATCGAACTTTACCGTATGCGTGCCCAAGTGTAGGTTAGAGAGCGCAAGTCGTAGCTTAATACATTGCCGGGGCAGCACACTTGAGACATGTTATGAACAAGTGATACCGGAGAAGGCTCTTGTCAGATAATTTCATCATTCTCTATCACCATCCCACCAGCGTTCTACACTCATAAATCGTCATTCCTGCAGCACATAACACGGTTTGTCGGTCAGCACGTTCTCATAAATTCAGTCCTCTTAAGGGGTTTCGCTTTTGACCCGGCATTTGGCTGGACTCAAGATTCAAGACGTTAACCAAAACAGTCAACAGCCATTCTTTGTGGGTTGTTATTCACTTAACTTGTTCATATTTCATTATTACTCCTTTCGTGGTATGCACGTTCCTTCATTCGAAATAATGGCAACTAAATTTGAAGTGCCCTTTTCGTAATTCGCAAACTGTGTTATACTGCCCGCAAAACTTCGACATTCCTAAAGCCGGGGTAACGCAGTAGGCATAGGGACTTTGCTACGTGCTGGATATACGAGAAAACGTGTTTCGATTCTCTTCAGAAAAAAAAATCTCTCTCTCATCTGCCCGGCGTCCAAACCGACGCTGGAATCCACTCATTCCCTACGCGACGCCTAGAGTTTTGCTTTACCAGGAGGCAAAATCGGCCGGAGCGCCAAGTTGACCGTTCACCTACATACACGCCGAGGTGAAGAATTAGTCGATCTCTACCCCCACCTTCCAAAAGTCTACATAACATGCAAATGAACGTATTCACCTGTACTATTATATTTATTTTAATCTTATCTTTATTCTTACATACGTATATTCTTCTTTGTATCTAGTCCTTAGCATTGATACACAATACCCTTTTAAAATTTCCTTGACAAAACCATTATTGTGTCGTAATGTGTTGCTGATATTCATAAAATTACCCCTATCTTTTTTGGTAATGCAGCGCTGCGTGAGGCATCCCAAGGCTGGAAGCATCTGACATTCAATTGCGTTCCAGGAGAGGAACCCCGCCTGCTTGTGGACGGAGATAGGTAGGCCCACTGCAATATCGGAACATTACGTTGCTGTTGGTACAGGCTGATCACGCTCGCTTGGAATTAAGGGCTCGCGCATCTGTAGGAGTCTGCCTGTATCTTGGCATTTCTCTTGAGAAACATCGAAATGAAATTCGTATCAAATTCAGCATAAGTGTAACAATAGTTTGATGATTAGTGACAGGAAAAGAACAGGAGTAAATCTAAAAAAGGAAAATCACAAATAATGAATCACTTTGTCCTTACCAGCAAATGTAATTTACAACACTGGGCAAAAGGTGTTCGAACTTCTGTAGAAATAAACCATAAAATGCAGAGATAAGTGCAAAATAACATATAATGCGAGTTTTAGGTGGCTGATCCATAGGCACGGGGAAAGTAGCGTAGCCGTACGTTCTGATGTAGAGACGTAACGCATTACTCAGGATCATTAATAGCAGAGACTTTGAATAAAGCCTGCTAGAAGTTATGGGGGATTCGTGTCGACCCACATAAGCAAAATCCAACGGAAACACAATTCTAGTATCATATAACATAATTTATCAAAAATAAATCAAGGTATAAAGTTGCGGTGCAAAGACACAGCATATATGACGGTATCATGTACACTTTCCTCTAGGCACAAAATGCTGAAGAATGAATTCATAAATATGGATTTATGAAAAGAAAAGGACATGCCCGGCTATAATTGAAATCTCCCGCACAAAGAATTTGTTCGGATACCAACATTTTCAATAGAAAGTTTCAAACGCTGGCCTAACACTTTATGCCAACTCACATTGAGGCGATGCCATGAAGAAGACCCAGCAGCTGGACACACACCAGGACGAAAACGGCGGGGCGTGGGATTAGACACCGCACTCTGCAGTGCGTTCTGCCCATTGGCGCCAGGTTCCTTCAAGAAATCTTTCTTCACTCAAAAGATAAAAATTGCCCCATTCACCTGTAAAACGAAATCCATTAATACAAACACAGTCCTGGAATAATACTCCTGTATTGGTGCTTACACCATGGAAACACATTTCTATTGCATTCCAATCCAAGTATTTACAAATTAAATTTATTTTAATTAACTTTGTTCATGAAATGTTAATTCGATTGTCTGAACGATGATATCAGCCAGTGTTTTTCAAGCCGGAGGTCTCGAGTTCAGTAGATTCTACTCAGTAGAACAATTTTTTATTCCATTTGGTTCTTTTTCCTAGTCATTACTGCTAGGAAAATTACTGATTACGTGTTATTTATTTACATTGATTCAATAAAAGAATGTACATTTTCTGTGTACTTCTTGTCTGTAAATACTGCCATTTTAAATATCACAGCGAGTTGTCCGTAATCAGTCGGTGAGTTGAGATCAGTTAGACGATATCACTCCGCAGAATTGATACTTTTAAGATACCTAAAGGGTGATTTAAAAAGATGGACTCAATTTCGTACGTGTGTTAGGGTTCAATTGAGTCCATCTTTTTTAATCATCCTGTACAATACTAGGAAGAATTGAGAAACAAAGTGTAGCCTGCATGCTGCATAGCGAGTATGTCTTCAAAGTGAGGATGGTAGGAATCTCTGAAACTGAGCCCACATGCGGTCTAAATGTACACAATACAGGCACCCAGATCAAGAATCTATATTGGCATTGAGCTTAGTGAAAGCATCCAATTATAGGTATTCCATTTAACTAACTTCCCTTTCTAAACAGGAAAGACGTGGGCTTATAAAATCACCTTGTTCTGTGTTTATGTACCTGTTTGTCCCCCAGTTCAATTCTTAAAGCAGTCGACTGGTTTTCGTAAAATTTGTTATGAATATTACGTTACTGAAGTCTACTTCATCGCTCTAATTTTAAGGTACAATAATCCGTTATAACAACACTGCTGACGCGCAAACTTGTAAGGTGACAGCAACGCCCGCTTTAGGTTCCCGAAATAATAAAATAAATTTTAGAAAAATAAGCAACATTTGTTCAGGTAATATTTTAGTGCAATATAAAACAACCACGCGTCGCTTGCCGAATTTTTGCTTCAGATTTAGGCTTGATGGTTATGTATAATGAAGGAGGAGGCAAATTATTGTATGGAGATAAAATATAAAAATGCTTGCACATTGTCTGTATCGGACATATTTACCTTACGCAGAGGAGTGAGGGTACTTAAGTAATAAGTTATCATGAAATAAGGCAAAACCAGAGTAGCTAAAACTAACAGCTACACACAGCCATAAACCTATGCAACTGAAAGATACTGCAAGATGTCACATAGGTCAAACAAACAGATGACCAGTTATTCACACAGAGAATGGTTAGCCAATATTTTAATAAATAAAACTGCATGCAAGTATGCGCTACGTAAACGAGACCATTCTGATATTTTATTTAATTAGCACACCAACTAATGCACATACATAAAATTTTTACATTAAAACATTTAAAATCCCTCCAACATGTTTCGATCCTAAGATCATCTTCAGGGAGCTACACTGTTCCTTGCTAAAGTCACATTTTTAAAAACACTCACTGACTTTAGCAAGGAACTGTGTAGCTCCCTGAAGATGATCTTAGGATCGAAACATGTTGGAGGGATTTTAAGTGTTTTCATGTAAAAAATTGTATGTATGTGCATTGGTGTGCTAATTAAGTGACTCTATGAAGTGCACGGTGCAACGATAAAGACAGTCTTGATAATTTGTTTTACCTACAACAAATACCAAGGAACTGAGATGCACTGTGAAGTTTCTGTTGCAAGTGTAATTCTACTGATATGCCACACATATGCCTCTTAGTGTCGGTACGAGAAATTAATACAACGTACCCACATTTTGCAGGATAATCAGAGAACCACTTCCTGCAAGGCGGTTATGTCACTAATAACAAGAGCGTTAAAGTTGCGCTCCGAATTCCGTGCTACAGCGAGGGTCTGATATAGGCTATATGTTTCCTGTTTACACAGGCTGCTTCTAGCTGCAGACCCAAAACGTGTAACGCCACGCACCTTTTCAAAGGCTTGAAACGCATACATCCAAACTAATTACAGGCATGCAATTTATGCTGGCAAGTAATTACTGTAATTAAAGTGAACATAAACATAAGATACTTCCTCAGAACATCATTATTAGCGTCAGATATTTGTTGCGGTGTTCGAACTTTTGGATCTTTGGAATACCGCGGAAAAGCAAGTTGTAAAATACTTACTTTCTAATTGCTTTCTTATACTAAACAACACTATTTAGCTTCTTTCTTTTTTTCTATGACCTCTGCTACCCACTCACTGTAGGTGTAAAGGGTTATCATGGCATCTGATCACACTCAATGACACACACACACACACACATACACTCGATAGGACTTCCCTGGACGAGGGATCGGCCCGTCGCAGGACAGTCCACCTGCACAACACACACCATTCACGAGAGACAAACATCCATGGCCCCGGCGGGATTCGAACCCGCAATCCCAGGAAGCGAGAGGTCGCAGACCTATGCCAACGACAGCGCGGTCACCGTAATGGGCAGATTTAGTTTCTTAACATGCTATTTTAAATATTTCTGCCAAAAACATAAAATAGTAATTTGTTTAAAACACGAGCATATTTTATCAGTAAGAAAGTTGGAATATGTGAAATGTACACATGTTTTCACACATTTATGAAATGGGTTAATTCAGATTTTTGTTTCCCCAAGGTAAATATAGGCATTGCTATAATTACGAATCGAGGCACAACTCAGTTCTTGAAATGTGCGATTTTTTCATATTGTCTTTAGATTCATTGCCTGAAACTCCAATTTTTCAGACTAAAGACGAATTCAAGAATGTGAGTGAATTCTTGTATTAGGGTAATTTCTTCTTTCAAAAATAAGCCTTTCCAAATAATATTCTAGTTATGAAACTACATAAAAGTTATTTAAATACAGTCATTAATATAGAAACTTACCGTGTTCTAGAGGGACTTTAAGTAACCGTTCAAATCATAACCAACGCACAGACTTTTTTTTTACTGCAGAAAGGAAATTTTAAAATTGCAAGCAGTGTAGATTTTCACTCTCAGCTCAAGAAAATACTACTAGATTTATATTGCGTTTCTTTTTAAATGACTTTATTATATATCACGCTTATGAAGCGTAAAATATTTTTCAAAAAGACAGCGTGCGGACATCTCAAACAAAAACAGAAAACAATGTAAGTCTCCGAACTATAGAACTGTCTTTTGCTTCGTCATCAACAGAAAACGTTCGCCTCCGCACAGTGAACCACTACGAACAGTGCCTAGACGTATATGCTAAACGCGATAGTGTGCGGTCTGCTCCATCAGACGTTGGCGGGCTGCGTCGGAGCACCTGCGTCTTGAGCACGGCGCATGTGCCCTCCCACCATCGCACATATAAGTTGGGCACAGGCGTAACGCCTTCTGTAACTTAAAACCTCGCCTGAATGCATCAACTTCTCAAGTTTCCAAAACCAAAGTTGCACTGAAATGGAAGGAGGCACGAAGAGGCTACAAAACATGAGACAAATTTTTATTCTCCTCTGTTTTGTGGGAAATGTTTGCTAACATTCAGTTTAAAAAGGTTTTTCTTCCCTTTTCATGTGCCAGAAGCTAAGGATGAAAATATATAAAAAAAATACTGTTAGACCAGAAGCAAAAGAGAAAAATTATGGAACGGGATTTTGAATTAAGAAACAAAAGACTTAACTGGGGAAAAGACATGTGAATATCTGAAATTTGAAAATGGCGGAGACAATATACAAATGAAACATGACGTAGAAAGCGAAAAAATGTAATAGTAAAAATATATAAACAAGGAAAATAAAAAAAAATTAGGAGCAGTGCATAAATGTAACTGAGCACGGAAAATAAACACGGCCCGCCATTCCTCGGCCGTGCAGTCAATAGCTTGATCATTCAACGTCTACGCTAGCCCGGTTCCGCAGTGTTAAGCAGTGCACGTGATTTTTACTGCCTCTCCACAGTGACATGAAACATGGGAAAGGTTTTTACAACATTTAGGCCTGACAGTGACCACAACATAAATTTTCCACCCACTGAAATTTGGAAATGTACCAAGTCTACATGTCCCTGTAATTTAATTCATTGAAAGTGATTGGTTGAATAACGATACCAGAGTCACTTTCATTCTATTATCGTTTATTTGTACACCATTCGGGCTCTTTTATATACTCTCCTATGACTTTTCGAAGACTGTAACGAGAATTAAGAGCATTAACAAGCCACGGCTCTAAAACGCAAAGTTTTATAACAAGGCTCAAAATGTAAACCTGGAATAAAAAGACTGCGGGTCTTCACACATTAATTGTTATGTAAATATCAGCACCATTTTTTGTTTACCCAAAGATAAAATGGTAGAGTGTCAGTTCATTTATTATATCTACAACTTATAAACACGTTTTATTCGATCACATGTCAAATTTTAAAGCAACATAGCCTCAAAGGTAATTTTGGCGTGAACAGAAACATTGCAGTAAGACAGAAGTAGGAAAAACCTACTAACAACAGCAGAGGTCAATTGGTTTTCACAAAAATTGACGTAAATAACCTACCTGCACCAGCACTTTAATTCAGCTGGCAATAATATCAACCCTGACCAGCAGCATATGCATGAAAACAGGAAGCGATTAATTACATCTCGCAAGTGACCCCGTCATGAATTGGGCAGTTTTTAGGTGCGTTCGCAAAATTGCGAAAAGCGAGAATTAGCCCTGTAATGTCTGTCCGTCCGTATGAAACAACTCGGCTGCCATTGGATGGATTTTCGTGAACGTTTATATTTGAGTATTTTTCGAAAATCAGTCGAGAAAATTCAAGTTTCACTAAAATCTGCATGAACAACGGGTGCATTATATGAAGACAAAAATACATTTATGATAATATCTTACTCCAATCTTCTTAGAAAGAGAAATGTTTCAGACAATTTTGTAGAGAAAAGCAACACACATATTTTATGACCTGTAATTTTTTTTTTGCGAAAATCGTGATATTTATGAAATATCAAAAAATATGGTACACCCAGACAGACCACAGATGACAATATAATACGGCGCGTGCGCACTGCATACTTGATAACCAAGACTACAAACACACACTCAGAATATGTAATACCTATTGTTTCCGCACAGCAATAATGATTACGCAATGTGCTTCGTGTTACGTTGTCACGTACTTTGCTTATCTTTTTTATGCTGCCCATGTCGTTAAGTGGGGTAATTACGGTCCATTTGCTTTAATGGCAGAGACAAGAGACCAGTTCACGGTACTGGTAGAAAACTGGATCTAATATACATAATCCCAAAGGATGTGTCTGGAATATAGATATACGACTATGCACTCCAGAACTGCATAACCTATATTTGACCATTCATCTGCATTTATGAGTTACATGGCAAGCATAATTTACTCTACTTCGGGTGAATAGTTTCTCAGCAACAACGTAGCAAAAAAAAACCCCCCTTTGGATCATAAAGGTTCCTTAGTTTATGGTCAAAATTTTTTATTATTTCCCTCTAGATTTTCAGAAGCTATTTTTTTTTTATTTGTCGCACAATACATTGGCAGCAGAGGCATAGATGTATGAGAGGAGAAATCATTTATTCATGCCATGTGGTAAAGTCGGCAAGAAACCCTCGCAGAACTTTTCAAGGATCAGTTACGAAGGGACGCGCGGGACTGAGCTCCCTATTCACTGTGAGGCGTTGAAAAGAACAACGCTTGCCTGCAATATTTTACTGGGAGAAAGTATCCAACTTGAGCAGAAGAGAGGGCTTGCTTCCTTCTTTCCTTCCTTCCTTTTCTTCCCTCCTTCCTTCCTCCCTCCCTCCCTTCCTTCCTTCCTTTTCTTCCCTCCTTCCTTCCTGCCTGTCTGCCTTCCTTCCTCCCTTCCATCCTCCCTCCCTTCATTCCTTCCTTCCTTTTCTTAGCTCCTTCCTTCCTCCCTCTCTCCCTTCCTTCCTTCCTTCCTTCCCTTCCTTCCTTTTCTTCCCTCCTTCCTTCCTTCCTTCCTTCCCTCCGTCCTTCCTTCCTTCCTTGTTTCTTTACATATGCAATTGTTTTGCATTTCAATCACCTCTTGTATTCAGTGACGTCTGTTCTTCTCAGCACAGCTTCCAGTAATTTTCACCACTGTACATTCCAACTTAAATTCTTCAAGGACGTGTCAAAACGTCATTTTCGCTTTTCATAATAATTATGATAAAAAATAACTGCATTTAGCGTACTTTTCTATAATTCTCAGTATTCAAAGTCTCATTAATAACTGGCTTTAATAACGAATTAAGTTACGATACGTACACAACACCTGACCTCTGATTACTCAGTACTGCTCATTGTACATTCAAGCCTTATTACAAGAGGATATTCACAATATATAAAACTAGGTTACGTACAGGAATACGGTTACGTATACATTAAGGGCAGCCTGTATTATATATGTTACATGAACAAAACTGTGACCATCTGCACCTTACTACGCATAACTACAAACAAGCTGTGATGGAATTTCTTTAGGACTCGAACACTGCAACAAGCACAACTTTGATTTTAATTTCTAGCAACACCTAAGTATTAGACTACGTGGTTCCTGGCCCTTGCCCATCACCACACATTAAACGAACATGGCCTGTAGGGAACTGAATCGTTTTCCGTTCTCAGGTAAAAGGGTTGGGAGGTCACTACGTCACTATAATGCAATGGTTAAGAATAGCTCTTTCTACCGGACAAACTGATTAGAAGCCTCCCCTCCTTTCGTGGGAAGAAATTCACTTCCTGAAACGCCCTAACCGGTTCGAAATGCGAGACGATGTTCACGACCAAAAACGTGTTAATCATAAGTGTAATATGCCGCCGTCAGGACTTTTAGAATATCTCTATCTATCTATCATCAATCTATCTATATCAATTTTCCAGTGGTCCACTGATTACTGGTTTTTCAGTCACCATAGCTGAATAACTACATTGTTTATCAAAATTACTAGAGCATTATTTGTTGAAAATTCAATGGAAATGCTCTTCTAACTTCTGGAACTTCGTCTCCCTCCTCCGTTTCTCTGATATTTATTTTCCGTCCCTATTACGAGTATTACTCTTTTGTGCTACGGCCATTTCGTAGCCCGATAGCGTCGTCGTGTACTAAGCTAAGAGCTGGACGATCCGGAATTCGAATACTGGCAGGGACCAGAATTTATTTTTCTCCTCTAAAACGTCCAGAACGCCTGTAAGGCCCACTCTGCGTCTTGTTTAAGGGATACCAGGAAGTATTTCCCAGCGGTTAGGCGACCGGCGTGTGAAGTTAACCACTCATCTCCACACAATGCCCATGTTAAGCATGGGTAAAGCTTTATTTCCACTGCCTCTATACGTCACCAGAATTCTAACGAAAACAACTCAAAGTTACGCAAAGAACTTGGGCGCAAACTAAATTCAGGAAATGCCTGCTACAATTCAATTTCAAATCTTTTACCTGCCCGTCTCATGTGTGTAAAACTAAGAAGTGAAACCACAGAACCGCAATGTATATCTTTTTTTGTGAAACTCTTTCTCTTACTCCAAGGAAAGTGCGTAGATTGAAGGAGTCTGAAAACATCTGGTCCTGAGAGAGAGAAACAGAAGTTTGGACAATGGGTTCACAGTATAAAGAGATTCATAGTTTTTACTCTTTATAGGGTATTATTAGGCTAACCAAATCAAGGATTATTAGATAAAAGATAACGAAATTTCGGGTTGCAAAACAGACACGAAATATTGATCAGCTGGGCAACTACCAGCTTCTATCAGAGTAGGACGAAAAGTGAATTCTATTTGTGGGCCACCATCAATGTGGAGACTTTTCTGAGTTACATCTGTTCCGTGAAAATAAATAAAATTAACCTAGTGGCCCATGATTTCTGAGACTTTTATCTTCGTCTCGAAACGCGGTGCATTTCGCCTTATCGTGACTAATATTACAATCTTCCTGGCTGCATCGAGGCCATAACCAACATCCACAGGATCAAGTTTAAAATTTAAAGATCAATCAGGATAAACCATGGGTCTCCAATACGCGGCCCGCCAGGTTGTACCAGTATGATGCGGTCAGCGGCCAGATTTGTAAATTATGTATATACTATAAAAAGCAAACAGTAATTATGTGGTTAGGTATATGTCTACCCCTTACCGTTATTTTTCCATGTGCGACCCGCGAACTATCCCACAATGACGGGTGTGGCCCTTTGCCATAACAAGTTTGGAGACTCACGCTCTACACGATGATTTTCAAACCCTGTCATATATGACAACATGTAACAGCGATAAAATAAATTCCAATATTGGTATATCAATTGGAGTGTCCGAATATGTGTAAAATATTTCTTCATTTCATACTTCCCAACTGTCCACCTACTCTCACACCCACGGCTGTGCCTCTAGGACTATAGCCCAAAAATATATTAAAACGTTTTAACTTGTAAAGCATCCAGAGTTTCAGCAAGATCGGTAGCATTAAGACACTACAGTTCATTTGCTCTAATTCCCTTCCCTTATTTTCAACACATTAGCACCCTGATTCTACGTAAAATGGATGATTAAGAAAGTGGAAAAGACACAATCTTCTTACATCCTTTGACTCTCCTGTAATTAAACTTTAGGGAAGAAGACGGCGTAGTTCCGAGTAGTTAGCTGTCATCACCGCACCTCAGCAAGAAAACTCTCAGATCACACTTTCAGTCACGGGCTTTCTGTAAATCCTGGGACTTAAGTCTAGCGATAAATAGAAGCGATTAAGGCCGTCACCTTCCAATCCACTCAGCACCTTCAGTCCACAAGGGAGCATCACAGGCACGCTACCCCGTCCTTCTAACATCCGTGCCGGCCACTATCACTTTGATGTCGACCAAGAAGTGATCCAAGGGATTCACCGAACATAATCAATGCTCGAAACACACCACAGAAGAACCACTCATTCGCGATTGGCAACGCAACAGAAATGCTTCTGAACACTAATTCTAACGCTAATTATATATTATGTTAGTTACGACTACCGGCAGGAGCAACAGATTTGGCTTCTCTTCAAAGCGTTCAAACCGGCTCCAAGCCCGTCAGTCAGTCTTGTATTCAATATGCACCGCGGAGCCTGGTGGACGCTTTCACAGACAGAAAAGTGACCGGGGCCTGACTCACCGCTCACCCCGTCTACTGCAGAGGTTTTTAAGGATGGCTGGCGCTATATCATCACTCCCCCATGTGCCCTAATGGCGTGCACAAGACCATCAGTTTCACAATACGCATTATAAAAATACTTTAAAGACGGCACAATATTCAGATTAAGAAGTCAATGTTGAATTTAATAGGGAATACCAACAAACGAACAAGTATTAACAATACATTTTCACATACAATCCACTAACGCTCCAGGCAAGAGTGAAGAAATGTTGTGCCCTTCACAGGGGACGAATTAACACTATTAAATTAAGGTTTTCAATACAGTCTCGAGACACCTCCCCATTCTTACTTCGCCAACCTCACAGTGGAGGCTAAAAATGCCATTAAATTACTAGACACAACTACACAACATACTTTTCGAAGTACAGTAACAAAAAAAAAAAAAGACTTGATATTCCGTTCATATAAATCTCAGTATCATCTGCATAAATGGCAGTTGTGGATTCTAAAACACCTAAAACAGAAATTACCCTACAATAATCCGATCATATTTCGTGCCGATAAAGGTAAAACTATAGTTGTTATTGATAACACCACATACAATGAACTGATCAACTTTTGAAAAAAAGTTCACCAGTGCGCAACAAGTGTACTGTAAAAAAAGTGCTGTGCGTGTCTATGTATATATACATCTATATGTATGAATGTATGTATACAGCATTCATCTAGCAAGAATGATGAATTTCAGCCACTTCGGGTAACCGGTTTTTAGGCACATTCGCAAATTTTCCGAGAAGCGACTATTGGCTTCGTTACGTCTCTCTGCACGTCTGTAACAACTGGGCTCCGACTGGACGGATTTTCATGAAATATATTTTCTAATTTTTCGACAATCTGTCTAAAAATTCAAGCTTTATTAAAATCGGGCAAGAATAACGGGTGGTTTACATGAGAACAATATACATTTGTGATCATATCTCGCTCGTTTTGTCTTAGAATGAGAAAGGTTTCAAAGGTGTAGAGAAAATCAAAACGTACATTTTGTGTTCAATACTTTTTTTTTTTTCGAAATTCGTGCCGTTTGACATAATGTGTAAATATATTGCACAGCCGGATAGACCACAGAAGGCAATATGAAGCAAACGCATTGCACGCCGGATAGCTAAGGCTACACACACACACACTCAGAATATGTACTACTTATTGCTTATCCACTGCAACAACGGTTGTACGAACATGCCATGATACGTCATACACACATTGCCTATCCTGTATAACATATCAGTGTATAAACTTTCATTATTACATACGCCACTTCAAAATGCAAGGACAAAAATTCCAGAAAGCATCCTATGCCAATCACCAATCACTAAGGATTGGTTTCTATTTTCTATTACAGAATGTACAATGTAATAATGGGGTACGCAGTGGCGCATTTGGTTGAGGCACTGCGCTATAAGCCGATGGTATCAATGGAATTTTTCCTTGACATAATCCTTCCGGACGCAATATGGCCCTGCGGTTGGCTCAGCATCTAATATAAATGAGTACCATGAATATTTCCTGGGGGTAAAGTCGGCCGGTGCGTAGGGCTGACCTTACCACCTTCATGTGCCGATTGTCTTGAAATATGGGGAACCTCAGCCTCCTGGAACCCTCAGGGCCTGTCCAGGCCTGTAATGAGACTGCTGTCCCTTTACCTTTTTTTTTTACAATGTAATAATAATAATACACTGCACCATCGGTGCAATGCAAATCTCGGCATAAAGCAGAGAACAAGCAAAAAATATATTCCAAATATAAGGGGGACAACATAACCCAAAAGCCAGTTACACAATCAGAATTCTCTATAACATAGGGTTGTAACGGGGGGGGGGGGCTTCAGCCCGGCAGCCCACTCCCCCCCAAATCGAAACACAAATTTTATAAATACCATTATATCAAATGTTTTACATAATTTACCCTTCAGGTGGAATCAGTCACTGGAAGTGGCTTATGACTAGTACAACAAACTTTTGAAAAAATAAAATAAAAATACGAATTCTTAGATGAATTTCAACAGCAAGAAGAGTAAACCCTCTGACTTATATTAAGTGGAATGTGTAGTTATACAGGGTTATTCGAAATGACTGCCGAGGCTTTAACAACTTGTCATACACAATACACGCGAGATAGGAGTATATGTATTTTTTTATTTAATAGAACAACTCCAAGTTTTTGTTACATAACTTACAGGTGCTCTATATGTGCACTCAGCTGTGAACTGAAGGTATGAATCAGAACTGCCATTGAAACCACCACCGATGACAAGCTACAAACAGTTTGGAAGGAACTCGATTATCATGATGTTTGTAGAATCACAAAGGGTGCACATATAGAGCACCTGTAAGGTATGTAACAAAAACTTGGAGTGTTGTTCTATAAAATAAAAAAATACATATATTCCTATCTCAAGTGTATTGTGTATGACAAGTTGTTAAAACCCCCAACAGTCATTTCGAATAACCCTGTATTTAGACGCACACATATAAATGCAGCAGCAAAACAATGTTACTTTACGGTTTTGAACAACATGATTTTTATAACCGTTTTTAAAATCAAACATAAATTGTACATTTTCACGGTCAGCACTCCAACCACCACAAAAAAAAAAAAAAATTTTTTTTATGACTCCAAAAAAAAAAAAAAAAAACTCCCCAACACTAACAAACACAATTCTACCAACCTTT
>Ga0123352_10007416_pt1 | contig 16918 bp, 10 predicted proteins | sample TergutLab28metaG_FD_89700 | JGI IMG/M metagenome (GOLD analysis project Ga0123352, IMG submission 89700) | Labiotermes labralis P1 segment gut microbial communities from Petit-Saut dam, French Guiana - Lab288 P1 | ecosystem: Host-associated > Arthropoda: Insects > Digestive system > Gut ... | reverse complement strand
GTGGTATGTGTGTGTGTGTGTGCGTGTGTGTGTGGTGTGTTTGTGTGTGTGTGTGTGTGTGTGGCGCGCGCGTGCGCGTGTGTGTGTGTGTGTGTGTGTGTGTGTGGTGTGTTTGTGTGTGTGTGAGGCGTGAAATGTGTCAGAAGTTGCGAGTATTACTTTCTGTTACAAATAGAAGCTACTAAACCCGTTTACAACTAAGAATAAATTTGAGTTTTTAATATTATGTTTCGTTAAAAACGAGCAAGTGTATGGGAGAGTGGATGAAAATCCTCACTCATTCTTAAATGAGGGAACATATGTGGGTTATAAACTGCCACTTTACTCCCCCCCCTCTGACTGCACGTCCTGTGCCCGTTCGGTGGGCTGGATGAGCACAGGAGCCGCTCTGGACACTTCGGAAAGGAAAAAAATCTCTTGTTTCTACTGAGAATCGAACCAAGATTTTCCGATCATCCGACCATTGATATAGTCACTCTACTGAATGAGTTACACCGACTTGTCGCTTGTTAGTACTGGCAGTGCGCACCTGCAGCCCTCAGCCCTGCCCTGACACAGGGTTGTCATTTCCCATGTCCTTAATATTAGTTCTTCTTCACCGACTAGCACGTGGCTGGGCGTAGGGCTAAGTCAGATTATATTAATTGCTCGTTTGATTTCAGAAATAATTATTCCGATGGAGAATTTGTGGAGCACAGTGAATTACTAAGTATGCGTCTTATTCAGTCGCAGGCGGCAAGTGTCTACAGTTACTGTCAGTGTCTGACAGATGGTGTTAGACGTCAGATATTGGCCTTGACGTGTGCATTGTTTCACAAATAAAAGAGTCAGATGGCGTTAATTATCAAGCTGATATGTACAAACATTTACATACGGGACAGATAAAACGGGTGGGCAAGGAATTACGAAGAAAGGAGGGTGATAGGTAAAGGGACTTAAAAGAGATTTCACGGTGCATTTTGAGCAAGTCTTTTCCATTAGGAGGATTATCATTTGAGAGGGTAAAAGGGCAAACATTTTCGGCTTTAGTCATTGCGTACGTCTGCTTACAGAATAATTGATGAGGAGGGCAGCGTTATCGACAATACACCTCCTCCCCCCCCCCTCCACATTCCGCCGGTACAAATTTCAAAGGAGAGATTACCGAGCATCCTTTAAACACTGCACTGTATGTCTGTGTGCTATGAACTGTTATTTCGTGTGATCAAATTTTAATGTGGCACAAAGCTACAACAAGCTTACATGTAAATCAATTTAGTAACCTTCATTTAAGCCGTACTCACAAATATGAGCTTATTTTTTTTTGTACCGGATGTAATCAATAGGGCCTGTATGAGAAAATACTGGCCACCAAAACAAGGATAGTTTAAAAAAAATCCCGTCAGCAGTGGCTCGGAGGAATGACTTGTGGGTTTAATCCACCCCCCACCCGACATTTGCTTCCTGTATATACCTGGATATACTACAGCAGTACAAAGGGCATTACATTATCCTAATAAATGTATAATATTCATTCAGTAGGATAATGAGTGAATACACGATGGGTCTGGGGAGTACAGCAATAAAATGCGGATGGGAGCCGTTCTGATTGTACAGATAGTTTCAGAAAATGGTAAACACTCTGGTGTGAGCAGTTTATTCTGACTTCGATGTAAACTTGAGCACGAGTATCAGATGGTACACACCAGACTTCCACGTAGCCACGGTTACGTGCAAGCATCGTTCTGACCTCGGCGCCAAGGTTATGATCCTGGCGTACAGGAAATCAGTGTATAAAGTATTTTTTAGGCAGGTGACAGCTTGCTTCAGGTCTCCGTCTTCCGCTAATAGTTCGCTACGTCAGATGCTTCGTAACAGGACAAAAGAGATGCCAGTCACTTGGTTTGTGATCGTAATGGAACGGTAGGTGGTCCGTAACCTCCCATCTGTACCGTCTTAAATATTCAACAGCCGAATAGGTTTAGAACTTGTTTCATGAAGGCGACCTTATGAGACAGAATAGCATTAATTGTGGAGGTGTCTACATTGATTAATAGGAATACTTGTGAACTGCGTTCTTTAGTGTTGTTACGCAGCGATTAGTGGTAATTTCTTACCAATAAGTTGTCCCGAAACGTCAGTAATAATTTACAACTACTCGCTGCGTAATAACCCTGAAGAGCGCAGTTCTCTTCTACTTCGCAGCTGAAGCCTGAAATCACGAAAGCGGCTTAATTATTTTGATGCCTTACTAACGTCTTCGTGTAAATTGGTAGAGTGTAGCTCCGTACATCCTTAACCTCTTCAGCAGATAACAAGGCGGACAGTGTACGTATGACGTAATATTTAAGGGCGTTGGTGCAACCATTGTTGCAGTGGAAAACATTTAGTAGTACACAACCTGAATGTGTGTGTTTATTGCCTTAGGTATCCAGCATGCAAGGCATGCAAGCATCTGTGTTGTGCCTAGCTTTACAATATCTTTCCACTTTGTTTCATAAACGGCATTATTTTCGGAAAAAATTATTGAATATAAAATGTGTGTTTAGGTTTTCTCTACAACTTTTGTCCGAAGCACTTCTCATTCTAGTAAGAAATTAGCGAAATATGATCGAAAATGTGTATTGGTATTTATATAAATTACCGTTATTCCTGTCCTGTTTTAATGAAACTTGAATTTTCTTGACAGATTTTCGCACAATACTGAAAATCAAATTTCACGAAAATCCTTACATTGGTAGCCAAGTTGTCTCATGAGGACAGACGGACGGACGGACCGACATGACGAAGCTAACGGTCGCTTTTTCGCGATGTTGAGAAAGCGCCTGAAAATTACTGCCCAGCTACAAGCCTCGGCTACCTTCTCGCCTTTAAAATTATCCCGCTATACCCATTAGATACGAGGCTGGGTGGGTCCCAGTGCCGATATGAGTGCAAAAGGGAAGCGAATTTTTTGTACCTATCCGTAATCGAATACTGATATTTCGTTACATCAAAAAAAACATTTAAGCGGATTGCAAAAATTTCCCCCCCCCCCCAAAAAAAATCCAGGATAAACTTCAAAATTCTAGACGCCAGATGTGTGATGTGAAACGAGGCTTATGTTGGGGCCCACAAATATTAGGCGTCCTTGTTTGAAAACGCATTTTTAATTACATGCGCCACCTATCGTGGCAGTGAGAAGAACTGAATGTTGCTCACACCCAAACCTTGTTTTGGCCCGTCACTTATTAAGCTTAAAATAAACAGCAATGACTTTCTTGTGTAAATCACATTTTTGAATAGACGGGCACTGTGTTTTCTGCGAGGAAAGAACTCAATTCTGACATGCAGTTTAGTTAACATATATTTATACGAAAATCCCGTATTTGTACTCCGTGACGATTAGAAGGTAAAGTGACCCCTTACAGGCCCGGTGTGGCCCAGAGGTTGGGTAAAGTTATAGCTCTACTCTTCCTTGACTGCGGCACTAGAAGGGAGTGAGTGGTCAGCAGCACGCCCCGGCTGCACTTTACCCCCGGGATAGATACGGTACTCTTTGTACAGGAGGCTGGGTGGACCCCAGGGTCGGTCTGGACTGGCGGAAAATCTCGTCCCTACCGGAATTCGATCCAGGACCGTCCAGCCCGTAGTCAGTCGCTATACCGACTGAGCTACACGGCCCACATACCGTGACAATTAAGACAAATTTAATAAAAACAAATGATACCAACGGTATAGGAACTATTAGGTCAGTGAAGTGAAGTAAATCCAGACATAAGGTAATTTTTCAAACCGCCCTCGCATGAATTGTCTGAGAATGAACCTGTGACAGCTTAACCACCGGAGGGGTGATTCTCTCTGGATTGCTGGAGGGGTGGAGAAGAAAAGTTTTTGTAGTGGTGGGGGAAGTGTTGGAGTAATGGGGGCAAAATTAATCTTGGGCGGAGGAGGTTCAGGACACTGAGCTGGCATTGTCACTTTCGGATATAAGTTGTTGTTGAACTTAAGCTATAGCTAATTTTGTGATACTGTACACACACACACACACACACTCACACACACACACACACACACTCATGTACATACCTACTCAAAAGCCAAAGTAAACCCAAAGTGCCAGTTTGAGCTAAAGCTACCCCTAAGTTTGAATACATAATAGAAAATTATACTGCACTCTGTAAATATACATAAGACGGTGCGTCACACCGAAGAACCTAAAGTGGCTACCGTCGTGTTTGAAGATACCTCAAATATTTTGGCTTTCATTCTGTAAATTACGAACCGCCACTTTCAGCTAACGTCTCTTGTTATTCTACTTTTGTTAAAATTTCATCTTAACATTTTATTGTTATCATCGTCGTCATCATCATCATCATTTCTGGTATTACCTTAATAACACTTAATAGAAATATTACAAAGCAAAACCTTCCATCGTTCCAGGGGTCTTCCGAAATGTCATTTTGTTTCAGATGATAATTGTAGAATTTTTTTTTGTTTCCTGTCATTATTATTTTTGCTCTGTACTGTTCTAAAAATTCTTCTGTGGGTAGAATTTTTAATTCTGTCTCAGTTTTATGGCTATTTGAAAGTCTGTTATGATATTTATCTTGCAGCTGATATTTTGACTTCTCGGTTAGGTTCTTATTAGCTACGATGAGCTAACAACAAACTTTCATTAACAGTTTCTTTTACTTTGTTTGATGCAAAAGAGGCTATTTTTTTACCATCCGGGAAAACTGAAATTAATACGATTCACAAAATTTGCTCAGAATTTACGAATTTCTGCAATACTGACACACAAATTTTACTTAAACTTCCAAAAATAATAAATTTTTTTGCCAAAAAATGCATATATATATATATATACATATATAGTATAAAATTATATTACAAATGCTCCTACACATTTCGGTGCCTGTGCACCATCTTTAGGGGCCTTATATATTGTGTTTATTAAAGTTATTAAATGTATTAAAGTTAATAACATTAATAAAATATTGGTGCGAATAATAAATATTAAACAACAAAAATTCACAGTATGAATATAAAAAATTAAAATTACAACAATAAGTTTATCCTTAATTTCATGTGTCGATCAGATGTTTACCTGTTGCACCTTGCCCTATAGTTGGTGGGTCCATCAGTTCACCGGCATACAGTACGTGTTGAAGGATGTGTGTATGTCTAAGAACTTTCACTTTCTTGGTGCGTTTCAACCACATAACCTGTCAGTGGGTGTGGGGCCGAAACGTGTAACCGTACAACGCGTGCACATAATGCGTTGGACGAAATTAGTACAGATTATTATTATATTTATCACCGTTATGCAGGGTATTTGCAACTACGTACCTGACACAAACCGTGTTTCTAGGGTATATAATGTTGCAGCTGTTCTGTATTTACAGTTTCTGCTACAAGTAATGCTATTTCGCGCAATAAACTTCTTGTACTTCACATTAGTACTTCACGCATTGTGTGTGCAGTGCCCAATATGGCTGTTTTCTGTAGCTTCTAGATATTGTGCTTTCAAGGCATTATTATTATTATTTTATATTGTCTCTTGTCACAGGCTTTTTCTCCCCAATTCTTCTCCTCTTGAACTAACGGCGAACCTCACCGCTCAGGCTTCAAGTTTTAGACTGCAGTAGTTCTTATTCTTGTTCTTGTTCTTGTTCTTGTTCTTGTTCTTGTTCTTGTTCTGCTTTTTCTACAGTGCTACAAACCAACCTGGGCCTTGGCCTCTTCAATCCTCCGCCTCCAGGCATTTCTATCCTCTACCGACCTTCTCCAGTACCACCATTTCAATATTCTCTTAACATCTGTGTCCGCTGCATCTTACCATCTTACTCTGGGTCTTCCAACTGGTCTTTTCCTTTATGTATATCCTTTCAGTGTTTTGTTGGGCACCTTTCAACCTTCATCGTGATCACATGATCCACCTACTGGAGTCATCTCGATCTGATATTCCTGGTTAATTCCATTTCCTTTATAAGGTTAACATTTCGTTGTTACTTCGGACTGCAGCCCTTTCCGTATTATGTGTGGTGTTCCTAGTATATGCGTCTTTTGTAGTGAATCTATTGAATGCTTTCCCAGTATGACTTTCAAAACTTTCTTTGAACCTACTGTTGCTATTCCGATGACTCTAATTATTACTAGTACAATCATACACTTCATGTTCCACATTCTACGTATCTCCATGTATAAACTCCTGTACTTTAGCTTCTTTCTTGCTTCTTTTTGATTGGCATTTCTGTCCACAGGTATTGTCACATCTAGCAGTATGCGTGTTTTCTCTTTTTTTGTTTTTAATTATGATATCTGGCGTATTTGCCGTAACTTCTCTGTCTGTGTATCCCTTGATTTCATAGCACTGTATCATCTTCTTGTTCAGATACTGGTTTGTGTGTGTGTGTGTGTGTTTGTGGTGTGTGTGTGTGTGGTGTGTGTGTGAGTGTATGAGTGTGTGTGTGTGTGTGTGAGTGTGTGTATGTGTGTGTGTGTGTGTATGTATGTGTGTGTGTGGTGTGTGTGTGTGTGTTTGTGATGTGTGTGTGTGTGTGAGTGTGTGTGTGTGTGTGTGTGTGTGTGTGTGTGGGTGTGTGTGGGCGTGTGTGTGTGTGTTTGTCCCCCATATTTTTCCCACAGCCAGACCTCTTGAAAGAGAGATAAGAGATTGAAGTTTTCTCTGTTCTGAGATGATGGGAGGAGTGGGTTGGTAGTTGGTTACTGACGTTTCGGGAAATCATGTTGGTTCCATCTTGAGGGGTAAAACACTCATTCTTCTTGATCAAGCAGTTTTTCCATCTTGGAATGGTTGACCTTGAAGATGCTACCGACATGTCCCGAAACGGTAACCTACCACCGATCTACGCCATGCCCATTCCACTAGAAGGCACACCTCAACTACATTGTGGTGGGACCCAGAAATCTCGCGCAAAGCGAGAGACTTCAGGGAAATATGAAAGTGTGGAGAAGCTGCGGAGTGATAGAGTAACGAGAGATAAATTTTTGGCCATGTTACCAGAACTTATGTCCTTTTTTCACCGTCGTTTATTGGATGTGTGTTTGTGTGTGTGTGTGTGTATGTCATATTGTGATCCGTGGTAACATTACTTATTCAACATTGCAGTTTCGCGATGTTGACAGTGAACTTCCGACTGTGCTGCACCGCGTACCTTCTCCTACTAGCAAGAGAAGCCTGGGTGTCACGTTCAGTTAAGAGACTTCACTTCAAGCTGAATAATTTTCGTTACGTCCCCAAAAGGGATAGACAGCTTTCCAGACCTGCTGTGGGTTCTGCGCGGCTTCCTATCAATGTTTTGTGCCATTAAGTAACACAGCTGATCCATGCAACTTCGAATTTATCTCCTTCTAGTAATGACTTCAAGAATGTGTTGTGTTATAATTCAGCTCCTCACTACGTCTGTAAGGCGTTTTGCTTAATTATAAACACGATGTCTACATATTTACCTTATTTGTGTATCTTATTTTTCGTCCTCTTAAATTTCCACTGAATACCTGACACACCGACATGTCTAAATGTTGGTCACGTGTCTGTAGTCAAACGTGTGGGAATATTGTCACGTGTATAGTATTTTAGGTCACTGTTGCACTAAAAGGAATATAACCGCTCTCAATTTTCATTATTTCCCTAATAACATTAGCAGTCTGTACATTTGGAAGATGGCAAGCAGAGAAGTTACCAGACCCGGACAGCCGGGCCCTAACTCCGGGTTTTGGAAGAGTGTGCAGATTCGCCCTTTTTCCCTCGCCGTGTCTGCATTGCCAGGTCAGACAGCGCAGCAAAATGTGTTTAATAAACGTTACTGGTATTTAAACTTTGTAGGGGTTGAATAGAAATTGGGAAGGGTGAAGGGGGTTGTAGGAGGACAAGAGCGAGATGGGGAGGGAGCATTTCGTGGCTGTGAATATTCATGAAGTTCTGGAAGGTATGCTCCGGACAAATTCAGACGGGGAACCCTTTGTTTAAATGAGGGTAAGTTCTGTGAAAGCGTAGGCAAATAAAAGTGCGGGGGGGGGGGGGGAAATTGTCATATTTTAGAATGATAAGATAATATAGGGCAATTTAAAAAATTCACTTTCATTGATATAGTCTTTGTATGTGTTCTGACAAAATTGCGCTACTTTCGTGGTATGTCAGGAAATTAGTTCCTTTATGTAAGCACATGCCTACTTTAGTGTTTATTGTCTTGTTCTGTTTGCGCTTCACGTGACGACGCTCTGACGCCATAGAAGATAAACATATGTATAAAAATTTTCTTTGCTTTGTCTGCAAAGGCTCTCTGAAAAGCCCATCCAATATTGTTATGTATTATGCCGAAAGAAGATATTCTAAATTACCACAAAATTAGGTACATATGCCACTTATAGTTTCGGGAGTTCTGCACACAGACGGCTCTGTGGCAGAGTGTGCGTACCTAATGTTATGGTTTCTTCTTTTGATGAACCGATTTTTATATCTATCGAGCTTTGGTTTCTTTTCTTAGTGTCTACAAGAGAACGGACCCTCAAGTCTTTTGTAACGTATTTGACATATAAAGTAGACATTAATTTTATATGGTACAAGCTAATGTTTTTGTATATGTATTTGTGTATATATATATATATATTATATGTAGTTGTATATATATATATACACAAATACATAGAGAGAGAGAAAGAGAGAGAGAAGAGATGGAGAGATAGATGCCAATGATTAACCTCTTAACACAAAAATTATATATATATATATATCTGGGAAGCGATCTTCCTCAAACGTGACCAAATTATTTGGTCATGTTTGAAGAAGCGTGCTCCCCAGATAGTATGATCTGTACCAGAGGCTGCAACTGCAGTTTTATGTACTCCTGATGATGGGCGCGATGGACGTCCGAAACATGTAGAGTTATGTACAGTAACTTAGCAGTGTATGCATATCTGCATACTGTTGCATATCGTTGGATTTCATGAACCTGTAACTCAGCTACACGTTGCGACTGTGTTCAGCCTTCCTCTGCAGAATTGTAATTAAGAAGAAAGGAAAATTGTAGACTTAATTCTAAAATGTCTCAATTTGTTACACAAGGTTATGTTCACATTTTTTTTTCATTAAAAATCTTCAGTATTTATCGATAGAAGCGGCTTGTTATATAAGGCCTATTCAGATATAATAACCTATTTTAAGAGGATAAACTATACGTAAAAGTATAAGGTAGTGCTCTTACAATTTGATAAACAAGAACTGTTTTATATATATATATATATATATATATATATATATATATATAAAGAAATCTTCACGAATGGATTGTTAATATTTTATTTTTAATATTAAAAAGCAATGTTTGAAATAACTGATGTGATCAAAATTTAGTTCTTATTTTTTAATAATATTACGTATGGAGTTACACTCAGTCTGAGGATGGTTTAACATAGCCGAAACGTGTAACTGATTGTGGGTATCAATAAATGATGTGTAAGGCAGTTAATTATTGTTGTCTGCATGTTATGTAGGGTTGAATGGCTGAGCATGTTAAACTATGCATTGGAATTGATATGGAGAGAAGCATTTATATACCTATATGTCATGTAAGGTACCGGGAAGACGGTAGGACAACTGCGATGAACTTGTCCGTATAGTTGATGCTAGGCCGAGATTTGAACCTGGCGCATCCAGAATACAAATCAGATTCGTTAGCTGTGCAGCAGTTCATGACGAATTTAAATTGTCTTTCCACGAAAATGGTTTGGTTCACCGTCGGTTTCTTTTCAACAGCGTTTACTTTTAACATAACGTGATTAAGACTAGTAATTTCTGCGTAATTCATTAGCATAATTTACATGTACATAAACGTGAGTTTATTGATTTTATAAGCTTTTTAACCGTGATACGTTTTAATTCCCAAAGAAAAGACGGATGTGATGATTTATACATATTACTGAGTGTAATACAAATTATCCTGCTGTATAGACTGTCTGCATCACACGTGAGTTTAATATTTACTGCGGTTCATATGAATTATATGCAAAGACTCAGCTCGTACCGCGCAGTAAACACACTTCGTCTCAGTTATAAAAACTAGCCAGTTAATTCTGCACAGAGAAATAATAGCTGTTTGTTCTGAGATCCACACAACACACATAAATGAACAGTGTGGGACGAATGTAAGATTTATGAATGTTAAACCTGGTGGTACATATAGTGGCCACTGGACTCTCAAGGTTTAAATAAAATTAGATAATCCATACCGCGTAGTAAACACACTTCGTCTTGGTTATAAAAACCAGTCAGTTAATGGTGTATAGGGAATAATCGCTATTTGTTCTGAGATCCACACAAAACACATAAATTCACTGTGTGGTCAGAACGTAGAATCCTTTCAAAATACGTGGTATGTATAATTACCACTGAGCTTTAAAAACTTGACTGCTGTAATATCGAATATTCGTCATGATATATTGAAGTCAAATAATCAGATTGTAAGCGTTATAAGTTGCTAAATACAAAACCATATTTCTGGTTTTAATGAAAACTGATATTCTAAATTATAATTTCAAGCATTTTAAATTAGCTATTTATTTTGCCTGTGACATGAAAGGATGTTTGAGAACTGGGTGTTGGAAAATAATTTTGACATAAGAAAGATGCTGTACTTCCAGGGAGAAAAAATTCCTAATGGTGAGCCGTGTATTGTTCATAGTTAGGATCTTCGTAGGTAGGTAGGTAGGTAGGTAGCGGTGTCTGTGGTTGGATTTGTGTTAAATTTTACCACGTGTTTGAGAGATAACAATATCACATTTTATAGAGTATTATATGTGTAGCACAGTGGTTAAGGTGTGGTGCTACAAATTGGAAGGTCGCTGGTTCGATCCCAGCTGGTGTAATTGGAATTTTTCATTGACATAAAATGCTTCCGATCGCACTATGGCCCTGGGGTCGATTCAGCCTGTAACAGAAATAAGAACTAGGAGAATTTTTGGGGGGTAAAGGCGGCCATCCTGTGCCGTTGTCATGAAATCTGGGAACCTTAACTTCCTGGAACCCTCTGGACCACTCCAGGCCTGTAACGGGACTGCTTTACCTTTTACCTTTATTATATATATATATATATATATATATATATATATATCGTTTGTCCTGTAAGTCGCTTTACCGTGATAGAGAAGTACTTAACTGTGATTATTTTCACTTGCATTCAATCTTTTTTGCAACAGTTTCAAAACTGTGGTTATATTAGGTACTGTTTATATCAGCCGTTCTGGCACTGATGTATGTATTCAATTTGCGTCGTGGCTGTAAATGCCTAGTGTTTCGCTGTAAATTCAATGTGATCTACCTGAAGCGGCTTTTATGGCTACTCTATGGAGAATGATTCACTTTACGTGTGTGTGTTGTTACCGGCAGTTACTGTTACGATCAATTAGAGAGACCTCTTAAGCACATGTTAGTTGTTACTGTTCTTGTGTTTTTGTCGTTGTTGTAAATTCCGAACAAATAACTTCTGTTATTTTTACTATTAATCAAGAAACATATTATTTTTGAATAAACATAACGGTTCCAAAATTGTGACAAGCAGCTCCAGGCTGTGCCGTGACTCAGGCGGTCAGTCTCCCGCCCCCGATCGCAGAGGACCGGGGTTTTTCCTCCGGCCATTTCATGTAGTGGACAAATTGGCAGTGGGCAGGTTTTTCTTCTGATTCTTCTGCTTTTCTTCAGTAATTAAAATTCCATCAATGCTGCATCCTCATCTTTATCTATTATGATGTCACATAACCTTTGGAACTGGCAGTAACGTTAAGTAGAGTCCAGTTGAAATGTGATGGCACACGGTGTCGCACGGGAGGGGAAGTGAAGGGGAAACTGGCGAATGGAGTGTGTAACCAGTACTCTTCACAATACCTCGAAACATGGTGTATCCAGCATTATTACAATTATTACCGCTGATGCGCACACCTCAGCTGTCAATAGTCGACTGAAATGACGCCCCCGCCGATTTAAATGGACTCGTCTGTTTCGCCAAAAGACGAAATCTGGTTTCTGCGCGTGTGCCATCACATTTCAAACGCAGTCTAAAACAGAAAGGGATCAGTTCAGAAGTGAATTCTTACGGAGGAGTTCCTTACTGTTTAATTTGCAGTCCTGCTCTTCTGTTTTCAGTCCCGCTGATCTGTCTACCTTTATAGAAGCCATCCCATTGTGTTTATTACTACACAAGCCATATTTATTCATACTAACACAATACATGTTTATTTTAAGTCAATTGATTAACTTGAGGATGGCATACTTACAGGTCGAAACATGTAGTATTCATGTTTGCGTCATCAATTGAATTACAGTAAACATGTGTCGTGTTGGACTGAATGACTACGATTTGTCCAATGATCTATTTGTAACACCTTTCAACTATTTGTAGTCTCACTAATCAATTTATAGCCGCACTGGTCTATTCGTGGTCCCACTGAACCAGTTATTGTTCCACTGATGAAGGTATAGTCCCACTGATCTATTCATAGTCCCAACGAACCTTCTAAATCCCGATAATGTATTTTTTAGTTCTACTGGTCTATTTATAGTCCTACTGCTCTATTTGTAATCCCGCTTATCCCTTGCAGTCCCACTGGTCTATATATAGCCCCACTGATCTATTTGTAGTCCTTTTATTAGTCCCACTCATCTATTTGTTTTCTCGTTATTGTACTTACAGTCTCCCTGTTCTAATAATAGCCCCACGGACCTATTTTCAATTCCACTGGTCTATTTATTGTCCCATTGATCTGTTTGAAATCCCACTGATCCGTTTACTGACACACTGATATATTCCCGTACCAAAAGTTACACATCTTTACGAGCCTTAAGATACCTCATTTGAGGACCGTCTGTTTCGTGGCGCTAGTGTCGCCTAAATCCCGTAACTTCGCGCGCCCTCCATTTTCTTAATTGTGAATATAGTTACCGGAAGTGTAAATACACGTCGTTTGATTTGCTTCCAATGGGATGACGTTCGGATGAGTTCCCAGACGTCGGTCGAGTAATTTAAAATTTTACATGAGGACACACACACACACACACAAAGCAGTATTCTCAGTTTCTAAGATTTCATCTATGACCTTAAGTAAGAAAGCAGGCTGCAGATGTTACACAATTAACAAAAGTTATCAGTCTGTCGCTGTAGTTCAATGTGGGTGCTGTTGTTTTTTGTCGAGGGTTTTGCGAGTCTACCTGTATCTATCTTTACAGCCTCTGCCTACGCGTACATCATACTGCCACCACTCTCTACTCTCTACTACTACTACTACTACTAGCAGTAGTAGTATTAGTATTAGTACTGCTACTACTAGTAGTAGTAGTAGTAGTAGTAGTAGTAGTACTACTTCCACTACTAAAACTAATACTATTAAAACTACTACTATTACTACTGCTGGTACCTGAATACTTCTACTACTACTGCTAATACTACAAAAACTGCTATTTCTACTATAACTGCTATTACAACAACTACTACTACTACTACTGCTACTGCTACTACTAGTACAACTACTCTTTTACTATTTCTACTAGTCGTGCTGCTGCTACTACTACAACCACTACTACTTCTACTAGTACTGCTCCTTCTGTTGCTCCTGCCGCTGCTGCTGCTGCTACTACTACTACTGCTGCTGCTGCTGCTGCTGCTGCTGCTGTTCTTACTGCAGCACATTCGGTGTCTGTGTCACTTCCCAGTCCCCAGTTCTCTTCTCTAGCAGCACTGAGACGTTGCAACGAAATAATTTTCACGGTGTTTTGGACATTCTGAGGGGGGAGACATGAATTAAACGGGGATGGAAGGCGCAAAAGCACAAGAGTGAGAGGAATAATGTGTGTGAGTGTGTGTGTGAGTGTGAGAGAGTGTGTGAGAGTGTGTGTTTGTGTGTGTGTGTTAGAGAAATGCACAGAAGCAGCAGCAGCAGCAGCAAGAGTGGAAGCAGGAAGGGTTGAAATTCTCATGAGGTATGATAAAGCAAAGTACCGGGGGCTGAATTGCGGGGGGGGGGGCTACTGCGACATGAAATATGGACTCAGCACTAGCTGCACTTTTGGAGTTGGGGTGCGGGTGGTGGTGGTGGGCATAAAGCTCTAATATAAGGGCTTAAAAATATGTATGACTAGAGGAAGGTGTGGGCTATGGGGTAAGGGCTGCCTACACCTAACTACAAACGGACAAGGTCTAACCCCTTCCCCAACCAGTTTAAAATTTCATATGTTGCGTAATTATTTATAAGGCCTTTCTGTCCTCGTCCTTTTTCCCTCATGGGGCAGGAAACTTATACCTAATTTTTTTATAACAAAACCTTGAAGCACGTTCTAGACTTTACGTCTTTGTTGGTGCGAGCTTATTAACAACAGTCAGCATGCATAGCAGTGCCTGGTGACAAATGTGTGTGTGTGTGTGTATCAGAATGTATGTCAATGCTATTACTGTCTGTCAGCAGTGCAGGTCATGTTTAGGTCTTACACTGCTATCAGGGCTTTGACTTGAAGATGTTGGAAGTAAGCTATGGGTGTTTACTGACATCACATCGTGTGTGAAGATTATTTATTGTGAAATAGTAGGTCGGTGTGCGGAGAATATTTGGAAGTAGTGGGGCGGTGTTGTTTAGAGCTGATCTCAGAATCAAGGTACACGGTTCAGGGTCAGCGACGTTGAACGATGCGTGTAGAAGGACTGGAAAGTTGAAACACAGTAAAATAGTTGAGCGAGAATGGAAAGAAAATAAATGTGGCAGATAAAGGGAAAGAGAAATAGAAATAAAGAAGAGGGAAGTGAAATGGAAGAAAACGAGAATCCAAACAGAAGACAATGAGAAACAAGGGCAAAAAAGGGCGAAAGAGAAAGTACAAATTGAAGACAACGAGATTCAAAGCAAAACGAGGGAGAGCAGAGGTACAGAAAGGAATAAACACGGTATGCGCCGCATAACGACGTTTCGGTCAACGACGAACCGCGTATATGACAGTGGTCCCATTAGAATATATTATTACATTATATAATAATATATCATATCATATATCATATCACATATATTATATCATATATATCATATCATATCATATATCTTATCGTATATCACATAGTATATTATATCGTACATCATATCGTGTATCGTATATCGTGTATCGTATCGTATATCATATATCATATATATCTTATATCATATATATCATATATTATAATACTTACCATTGTGTTATAATTGGCTACAGTATTCAGTAAAAGAACATGCTGTACAGGTTTCTAGCCTAGGAGCAATAGACTATACCGTATAGCCTAGGTGTGTAGTAAGCTATGCTGTACTATCTAGGTTTATTTAAGTACACTCTGTGAAGTTCGCACAACGACGAATTCGCCTAACGAAGCATTTCTCGGAAGGTATCCCCATCGTTAAACGACACACATATGTGTATAGACAGAAGAAGTGAATGAGCATAAACATGTAACAAATTTGAAATACGAGGAAAGGAATAGAGAAGGAGAAACAAATAAAATGGAGGAGGTCAGGGACAGCGAGAATCGAAGAAGAAGGAAATGGTGTGTAGTGAAGGAAGAGAATTATGACAATAAATAAGGAAAGAGAGTAAGATTAAATGATAGATGAGGGCCTATGTGACCGTAATGCACACTTAAATTCTATCAGTCAGCTTAACCCTTATCCTGCTAATGTGGAGAAAATGGTGAGCTCCTAATAATGCCAGCAAATGGCAGGTGGGATTTAACTCAGCGTTTAAAGGGTTAATGAAGTGAGAGCGTAAGAATATTCGTTTTGCAGAAGCTTTTACTTGTGTTCTATAGCTATAAACAGACGTAGTAATTATAGCGTTGTGACTCTAATTAACATTTCTGGCTGGTCCGAGTTAACAACTACACACAGACAGCTCCATAATTAATTCGAATACATTAGTATTCTTATAGTAAAATTTGTGTCACAGAATATTGTGTCACTGATTCATGTATAATTTAGTGTGCACTTAACCGGCTGTGTGGCATTATTATTATTATTATTATTATTATTATTATTAAGTCGGAAATATACGCGACACTGTAGCCCACAGTTAGTGTACTTACTAGGGTTATGAGAAAGCCAACCGAGAGCTCGTGGATCGGTTTCCAAGAGGACAGGAATTTTATCTCTTCTCCGGAGGATTTAGACCAACTATCGCCCCACCGCCCGGCTTTGGGTACGTGAGGCTCGTTACCCTTGGGCACAGAGGCTGGGGAATGATACTGACCATTCATATCTGCGTGGAGCAGAGCAGTTCCTAGGCTATACCAGTATTTCCCATTACATCTTCTGTGCTTTATGAAGTGCTGGGACAAATTAACGTTTTCCTCAGGTGGCAAGAAGGGACTGTGTGTTAATGCAGTGAATGCACTGATAGGCTGCCTGGACATCTCCGTGCCTTAGGTGATCTTTGGAGTAGAATTGTGTTTAGTTATTCAAAGCCCAGCAATCAATATATATACCAACAATTTTAACAATAGAATTCCACGTTCTGCCACGTAGTGTTTTTATATTTTGTATAGATCTGAGACCGAACAGCGATTGTCCCCCTGTACAGCATTAACTGACTGCTTTTGTAACCGAGACGACATGTGTTTACTGCGCAGTACGAGTTGAATCTTTATATATAATTTAGGTTATCCGAGTATATAAAGGGTTATTTCTTGTCTGAAATTTGAACATAGAGTCAGTTCAGGGAACAAAATTTAAGGGTTTACACCGAACAACACGCAGTACCAACAGAACTAATAGTGAATCTTATGTTTATTGGACCGCGTATCATCTTGATAGTTGAATAAAGATAGACCAACTTGATGTCACTTGCTTTACTATTTCATTATTTAATGCTCAACATGTTTCGGATGTTCATACATCCATCCTCAGGAGCTTGCGAATTATTTGTTGAGTTATTTCATGG
>Ga0123352_10007415_pt1 | contig 16919 bp, 19 predicted proteins | sample TergutLab28metaG_FD_89700 | JGI IMG/M metagenome (GOLD analysis project Ga0123352, IMG submission 89700) | Labiotermes labralis P1 segment gut microbial communities from Petit-Saut dam, French Guiana - Lab288 P1 | ecosystem: Host-associated > Arthropoda: Insects > Digestive system > Gut ... | reverse complement strand
TCAAAAAACTACTTGACGTGACGTAGTAGTTCATGATATGATTATTACAACGTCAGACGTAGTAGCTTATAAAAGGGGTGATTCCTTGGTCAATATTGAAATCAGCAGCGATGTAATGAGGGGATATATAGACCTTATAATTCTTAGAGTGCTTTGCGATGGAGATTCTTATGGCTATGCAATTTCAAAAATGGTCACTGACCTATCAGAAAATAGCTACACAATGAAAGAAACAACTTTATATTCCGCTTTCTCGCGCCTAGAGAAACTGAAATACCTGTACTCTTATCCTGGCTCTGTTTCGGGCGGTCGCGAAAGAACATACTACACATTAACAGAGAAAGGGCGGCAACACTATCAATATAAATGCAACGAATGGACAGCCACAAAGGAGTTAATATCAAAATTTATTATCAATAATGAAGGGGATGATAACAATGGAAGCAATTAAAACCTATCTTGACAATGTTTTCGCCGCATATCCGCAAACAGATGAGGTGCAGACACTAAAGCAAGACATGTTAGCAAATATGCATGAAAAATACAATATGCTTAGGCAAAATGGAAAAAGTGAACACGAGGCAGCATATAGCGTAATAGCTGATTTTGGTAATATCGAAGAGATAACCGCCGAGCTTGGGCTAAATTCCAAGAGTAGCAGTACAGAAGAATCAATTTTTCTTTCTTGGGACGAAGCAGAAGACTATGTTAAGAAAACAAAAAGAAGCGGGATGTTGATAGGACTTGGAGTATGGCTAATTATAGCAGGTGTGTCGTCTGTAGTCTTTTTTGGACACGCGTTTTTGATGTTTGTAGCAGTAGCAATATCTGTAACTATGTTTATAATTGTCGGGAGCAAGATGGGCAGATATGAACCATTTGAAAAAACATCTCTCCGCTTTGATGCAAGAACACGCGAAATAGTCGAAAATGAGCGTACAAGGTTTGTGCCGCGGTGTACGGCAATGGTCGCCATCGGCGTAGCCATAATAATTCTCACGGTAGGCGCATTCACTATCACCGAAATCCCCGTGCCGCTCTTTTTGAACATAATTGGCTTTTCCGTTTTTTTGTTTATTATGGCAGGCTACATTACATCGGCTTATGACGTTCTATTGGATAAAGGTGATTACGTCAACAAAGAAGCCACCAAAAAGTCTGGGCGTATTATTGGCGTTATCGCCGCTTTTTATTGGCCCATCACTACAGCAGTTGCTCTGTGGCTGCTGTTCACAGGTCATACGTATTTCTGGGTAGTTTGGCCCGTGGCAGGGGTTTTGTTCGGAGGAATCGCTGGGGGTATAGGCATTTGGCATGGCACTAAAGAGAAAGAAAAAGCACAATAAGTTCAACCACCTTGTCGGGGTCACAAGCCCAATCAAAAGTAGCGGTGACACATATTTGCGCTTCACCGCTACTTTGTATTTTTTCAGCAATTAAGTCTGGGTCATCATCATATAAATCATGCAGATAACCCTCAGTCCCATATACCTCTATGTTATATGCTTGTGCCAAATCAGAATAATCAAGCTCGACCGCCTTTTCTTTAGACAATATAAACTCCACCCATATAGCATCTGTACGTATGCCAATATCAGCTACATTAGGAATTGTCAGCACAGGTATAGGAAAATGTTCTATCAAAAATCCATTGTCACTCTTTATGTAATGATTATTGAAAAATCCACTTTCCACTTTATATCCAGCCGCCCTAAGCGTAGCCGCAATCTCGCGCGACTTCTTGCATAGTGGCTCGTATATAGCGTTTAGTGTTTCAAAAGTCTCCATGCTCATTCTCCCATTTACAACTTTAGCTGTACAAAAATATCTCCGCCATTGCTTTTGCCAGTATCTTCAAATCCAAGGGAAGCATATAGTTTCGAAGCAGTAATGTTGGCAGAGTCGCACGGAACAACAACGGAACGAGCCTCTCCTTCGGGATTAGTTTTTAGATGTTCTACAATGACACGCATCGCAGAGCGACCCAATCCCTTTTCTTGGTGGTTTTTATCAATCATAAATTCCCAAATAATGTAATGGGGTTGTGGGTTGTCATTGTCAATCTGACGAGGATGTTCGGCAGACCTATGCTCCATCATCACAAAACCAATTGGATTATCGCCGTCATAAATGCCATATTCAAAGGATTTTGCTCCATTCACTTTTAGGTCAATATAGGTCTTTACAAGACACCTTTCGTTACTATCCACAAATATCTCATTTCACAACAAAATTAACCAGCTTACCAGGCACAAAAATCTCCTTAACGATAATCGTGCCTTCCAAGCGAGCCGCCACAGATGCTTTTGCGGCAGCCAGCACCTCTTCTTTGGTAGCTTCCGCCGCCATCTGGATATTTTCACGTAGCTTACCATTCATCTGCACAACAATCGTTATAGTAGATTCTGCCATTTTTTCTTTATCGTAGGTCGGCCATGTTGCATCAAATACAGACGTGGTATAGCCACAAGTCTCCCATAGCTCCGCCGCTATATGCGGTGCATATGGCGCAAGCAAAATAATCATGTCGCGCAAAGTATCCGCATCAATACCGCCAGAACGTGCCATATCCGTAAGCTTATTGGTATGCTCCATAAAGCCCGAAACCACAGTATTTAGCGTTAGATTTTCCATGCGGGTAGATATATCATGAATCATCTTATGGCGCGCCTGTTCAAGTTCGGGTGTTGTGGCCACTGTTTTGCCAACATTTTCAGCAACCAATCTCCATAGTTTGTTAAGGAAGCGGAAAACACCCTCTATGCCATTGTCATTCCAATCCACATCAAGCTCTGGCGGCCCAAGGAACAATATATACAAACGCAGAGCATCACGACCGTATTTGTCAATCAAGCCATCAGGCGATACACCATTGCCCTTGGATTTTGCCATTTTCATACCAAAACGGTTCACCATGCCTTGGTTAAACAATTGCGTGAATGGCTCTTCAAAATTTACCACGCCAATATCATATAAAAACTTGGTGTAGAAACGCGCATAAAGCAGATGCAGCACGGCATGTTCTATACCGCCCACATAATAGTCCACAGGCAGAAACTTCTCCATGGCCTCTTTGCTAATAAGCTCTGCATCATTATTTACATCCACATAGCGCAAGAAATACCAAGAAGACCCCGCCCATTGTGGCATAGTGTTTGTCTCACGTTTTGCCGCTTTGCAGCAGGTTGGGCAAGTTGTGTTCACCCAATCATCTATAAGCGCAAGCGGTGATTCACCCGTATCAGTTGGCTGATAAGAATCCACATGGGGCAATGTCACAGGCAAATCCGCCTCTGGCACAGGCACAATACCACAAGCATCACAATGTATTAGCGGAATAGGCTCACCCCAATACCTCTGGCGACTAAACACCCAGTCGCGTAGCTTGTAGTTCACTGTCTTTTCGCCTATGCCTAACTTAGCAAGATGACCAGCCACAGCCTCCTTGCCGTCGACAGCGGGCAAGCCATTAAACTCACCAGAATTTACCATAACGCCATCGCCTGTATATGCCTCTTCAAGCTCATGTAGTTCACCATCAAGCGAAATAACCTCGAGTATGGGCAAACCAAATTTCTTAGCAAATTCAAAGTCACGCTCATCATGACCAGGAACACACATAATAGCTCCTGTGCCATAATCAGCAAGCACATAATCAGAAATCCAAACCTCGAGCTTTTCTCCGCTTAGCGGATTGATAGCATATGCACCTGTAAAAACACCAGTCTTGTCCTTTTTCGCCATTCTATCCACATTCGACAATGCACCCGCATCTTGAATGTATTTTTCTACACTAGCAAGATTTTCGCTCGTTGTTAGCTCTTTAACCAAGGCGTGTTCTGGCGCAAGAACCATAAATGTTGCGCCAAAAAGCGTGTCAGGGCGCGTTGTAAACACGGTTATATTATCATCACGCCCATCTATCTCAAAATCAATCTTTGCGCCATAAGATTTGCCAATCCAGTCCGCCTGCATTTTCTTTACCTTTTCGGGCCATTTAAGTTTATCAAGGTCAACAAGCAGCCTTTCACCATATTCAGTAATTTTTAGCATCCACTGGCGCAAATTTTTCTTCTCTGGCGGCGCACCACAACGTTCACATTCACCGCCTGCCGCTTCTTCGTTAGCAAGCACAACTTTGCAGGCAGGACACCAGTTTAGCGGCATTTCTTTCTCATATGCCAAGCCCTTTTTAAACATCTGCACAAAAATCCATTGTGTCCATTTATAAAACGAAGGGTCGGTGGTAGAAAGCTCCATATCCCAGTCGTACATAGCGCAAATGTCTTCTAGCTGACGTTTGAAGAGCTTCGCGCTTTCTTTCACAGCAGCCTCAGGATGCACATTGTTTTGTATGGCATAATTTTCGGCAGGCAACCCAAAAGCATCAAAGCCCATAGGATGTATAACATAATGTCCCTGCAAAAGCTTGTAGCGCGCAAGCACATCGCTTATCACATAGCTGCGCCAATGCCCCACATGCAGCCCACTGCCAGATGGATAAGGAAACATGTCCAAACAATAAAATTTGGGACGTGTCTTATCAGTATTTATCGGTGCTTTCTCCCAATTATCGCGCCATTTTTGCTCTATCTGACGAAAATTGTATTTTCTGTCTTTTGTGTCCATATTATTTGCTCCTCTCAATTACATCTTCAAACACTTCTTCCAAATCTATAACTAAACCACCTGCTATTGACGTTTTGAACCTCGTAGTGAACTCAGAAATTTTCTCTATTGTCATATCTTGTTTCTCGTATTCAGGTAAAATAGTGAAAACGTCATGGAGTAGGTATTTTCCATCCGTCAGCCAAAATACTTCAATCGATAGGTTGTCTATATCCACAATCCAGTATTCTTTCACCCCGCACTTTTCATAAAGGCTCTTTTTATATGTTTTATCACGCTTAGAGGTCGAAGGGGACAGTATCTCAACAATCAAGTCAGGTACACCAAAAATACCCTCATCCTTAATGATGTTTTCATCGCAAACTACTGTCACATCTGGCACAACTCTATCATTTTCGGTCAAAAAAACTTTCGCAGGGTCACCAAAAACATCACAGCTTTTCCCCCTGAAATATTTCTTGAAAATATCCTCAATATTCCTTCCAACGCGTATATGCACCAATCTAGGGCTAGCCATCATATATATTACGCCATCCAGCATTTCTGTTGGTCTTTCATCTTGATAATCATAAGCCAGATTTATCACGCCAAACCCCTCCCTTCCAATTCCTCTAATTCATTCAAAAAAGTATAGCATAAAACAATTGACTTGGCAATGGTTTTAGGATATTATGAGAGTATATAATCCACGTAAATTTTCATACAAAGGAGAATGAAAATGGAATCTATTCAAATGATTAAAGAATTAACAATGGCATTTGGCGCACCAGGCTTTGAAGACGATGTTCTAACGGTAGCGAGAAAATATGCACCAGAAGGTGCAAGGATTGTAGAAGACAACACAAGAAATCTCTATATTTGCCCAAAAAACGAAGAAAATCCAGACCTGCCCACCATATTGATAGATGCCCATTCCGATGAGGTCGGGCTTATGGTGCGTACAATTAAAGAAAACGGCACACTCACCTTTACAAATCTAGGCGACTGGGTGCCATATGTACTACCCGCCCAAAGGGTATCCATCAAGAACATGGAAGGCGAGCTTATCACAGGCATAGTAGCCACTCGCCCACCCCATTTTGGCGGAGACGACGAGCCATTATCAATAGACACCATGGTTATAGACATTGGCGCAACCTCCAAGGAGGAAGCGGAAAAGGCATTTAAAATAGCTCCAGCTTGTCCTATTGTGCCAGAAACTGTCTTCACGCATGACCCAATCCATGATCTCATGATGTCCAAGGCCTTTGATTGTAGGCTCGGTTGCGCATCTGTGCTAGAGGTTTTGCATGATGTTAAAGACCTCAATCTCAGTGCAAACGTAGTTGGTGCACTTTCTGCACAAGAAGAAATAGGCATGAGGGGCGCAATAGTAGTGGCAAACCGCGTAAAGCCAGACCTCGCTATATGCTTTGAAGGCACGCCAGCCGATGACACCTTCGCAAAAGACCATCTTATACAAACCCGCCTAAAGCATGGCCCAATGCTACGCCATATAGACCAAGGCATGATAACTCACCCTCGCTTTTTACGTTTCGCACTCAATGTGGCAAAAGAATTACATATCCCAGTGCAAGAGGCCGTGCGCACAGGCGGCATGACTAATGGTAAAAGCATACATTTATCCAATCTTGGCATACCTACAATCGTTATCGGGCATCCTGTACGCTATGGTCATAGCCACAATTCCATAGCATCACTTTCAGATTATAAAAAAGGTGTGCAACTAGCAGTTGAAATAATTAAGGCTATAAACAAAGATATTTTTGCAGGGTTTTAGAGGGGGATAGCATGAACACAACATTAGTAATCCTTGCCGCTGGCATGGGCAGCCGCTTCGGTGGACTAAAGCAAGTATCTCCCTTGGGCAAGCATGGCGAAATCATCGCAGACTTTTCAGTCTACGATGCCCTTCAAGCTGGCTTTAATAAGGTCGTATATATTATCAAGAAAGACATGGAAGAGCTTTTTAACGAAACTGTTGTTAGCAGGGTTAAAAGATCAGGAATACAAGTAGAATTTGCATTTCAGGATATAAATGACCTGCCAAATGGTCTAAAAACTCCATCCACTCGTGAAAAACCATGGGGTACATCCCATGCTCTTTGGGCGGCACGAAATGTAATAAACGAACCTTTTATGGTCATCAATGCCGATGACTTTTACGGGCGAGATGTTTATAAGTCCATACATAGTTTCTTAACCAGCAGTACTAATGGTGACTATGATTACTGCATGGGCGGATACCTACTAGAAAACACCGTGAGCAGTTATGGTAGTGTTTCTCGTGGGGTTTGTCGGGTTGAAAGTGGTCTCTTAGTAGACATTGAAGAGGTATTAGCTATAGAAAAACGCCATGACGGCATAGGCTATACCATTGATAACAATTTTAAATATCTGGCTGGCTCTACGGTGGTCTCTATGAATACTTTCGGTTTTAAGCCCAGCATTTTTATAGAAATCGAAAAAGGCTTTACACATTTTCTGACCGAAAATCTACAAAGCCCTAAGGCAGAATATTTCTTGCCATTAACCATAAAGGAGTTGCTGACTGCCAATAAAGCTACCATAAAAGTTTTGCCAGCCCTTGATACTTGGTATGGTTTTACCTATCAACAGGACAAGGAAATCGTGCAAAAAGCCGTATGGGAATTGATAGAGCAAGGCAAATACCCAGAAAAGCTATTTTAATCGTCACATAGCATCAATATAGCAGCTAAAAATAGTAGGTCTTGCATATCTGACCTGCTATTTGGTGTAACACCTTCAGCATCTAAACCCGTGGCAGATATTTCTTGCGCCTCGGCTTCCGCACCTAAAAACTCACGAAAAGGTTCGGGTATATCATTTATATTTGTCATATTTGGCACCTCAAAATCATTATTTTCCATTATATGATAAAGGAAAATCGAATATGAATTTACCACAAGATTTCATCAACAACACCAAGAAAATATTCGCCGACTCGAATGAGGCGGCGGATTTTTTCGCGAGCTTTAACGAGCCGCGTCATTACGGCATAAGGGCAAATGAATTAAAAATCTCTTCACAAAATTTGGCGACAGTCTTTGGCGATGATGTGGGGGCTGTGCCTTGGTGCAAGCAGGGTTTCTATTATACAGGCAACAAGCCGCCATCCAGAAACCCACTATATCACGCAGGTTTGTACTATATCCAAGAACCCAGCGCAATGAGTGCCGCCGCCATCTTGGGCACCAAGGCAGGTGACAAAGTGCTAGACCTATGTGCTTCCCCAGGCGGCAAATCCACACAAATAGCCTCCGCTTTGGGAAGCGAAGGTCTCTTAGTATCCAACGAAATAAATTTTGGACGTATGCCAGGGTTAGTGCGTAACATTGAAATGGCGGGCGTAAAAAACGCCATCATTCTTTGCGAAAAACCCACAAGGCTAGCCCAAAGATTCCCCAATTACTTCGACAAAATTCTTGTAGATGCACCATGCTCGGGCGAAGGTATGTTTCGTAAAGACCCAGAGGCGATATCAGCCTGGGATAAAAACAAAGCCGCTCGCCTAGCAGTCATACAAAAAGGTATACTGCAAGATGCCGCCAAAATGCTAGCACCAAGCGGACATCTCGTGTATTCTACCTGCACATTTACACCATCCGAAAATGAAAATATCATCGAAGATTTTCTGCAAAGCCATCCACATTTTGATTCTGTATGCATCAATCATAAATATTATGGTTTAAGCCCAGCAAATCAAGGACTTACCACAAACAATTCCCATGCCGCCAGAATCTGGCCACACAGGCATCGCGGTGAAGGTCACTTCATAGCCTTGCTACGCCGCAGGAGCGAACTGCATTCGCCCGCTATCAAGCAACAGCCAAACCCAAAATTCAACAACAAAGACTTCAACGAATTTTGTGATAAATACCTCACAAGCTTGCCCTCAAATAACATTCTTGAGCATCGCGGCAATCTGCTAGCCCTACCAAAATATTGTCCAGATGTTACAGGCCTAAACATAGTGCGCCTTGGCGTTTTGCTTGGCAGCTTAAAGAAAAACCGCTTCGAGCCATCCTATGCACTAGCCATGTCGCTGACACCAACAGACTTTTCACAAGTCATTGATTTACAATCTCAAGACCCACACATAATTGCTTATCTTGAAGGTCAAACACTTGAAATAGATGCACCAGATGGCCACAATCTTTTTTGCGTGGATGGCTACCCATTAGGCTTTGCAAAAATCTTAAAAGGTCGTCTAAAAGGGCGCATCAATGGGCGATAGCATCACAACAAAGTAAAAAGCATTGAATAGCCAACCAAATTAACCCTTATATTTTCTGCTACTTAGAAAGGGGAGACATGAATGAATAACAGAAATGGTATGACTTGGTCGCAATATAACGAAAAGACCAAAAATAAGCCTATACGGCCATTATTGCTAAAATCACTAGAGCTGTTTGATGGATATAAAGGTAATGCCGTCGAAATTGGGAGCGGTGCAGGAAATGAAAGCATATTCTTACATAACAATGGCTGGAATGTGCTTGCTGTTGACAAAAATTTAGACGGATTAAATAATTTGCAGAAAGAGTATCCGCAAATACAAATACTTAACGATGCATTTGAAAATTTAAACAAACTTCCTGAATGCGATTTAGTTTTCAGCGCATATAGTATTCCTTTTTGTGAACCTCAATATTTTAACGAATTTATAGACACTCTTTTAAAATCATTGAAAACAAACGGCAGATTTGCAGGTAATTTTTTTGGACTAAACGATGAATGGGCAAAATTAAACACAGATATGACATTTTGCACAGCCGAAAAGACGAAGTCGTTTTTTGGCAAGTTTGAAATTGAGTATTTTAACGAAGACGAGTTTATCGGTAAGATTGCTAATGGAGAAGAGAAATACTGGCATACCATAAATATTATTGCAAGAAAAATAAAATGACAACTCACATCAGATGAGTGTTTACCCAGCCGAGGTGAACATGGCTTCGTGCTGACAATCTTAATTATCAAAATGGTGAACGCATACGTTTTCTCGTAACCTCCATTAATCCAAGTGTCGTCATTCCCACAACCACATTAGGTATGCGGTCTTTTATCATCTCTTTCCGCAAAAGCTCTGTTAAGCTAGCAACATCATCAGGCGACTTCATCGCAATAAAATCTATAATTATAATACCAGAGAGATTGCGCAGGCGCAACTGGTAGGCAATCTCTTTTGCCGCCTCCATATTCACTTTTAGTGAGGCATCATCTCTCTTTGTGACAACTTGTTTGCCACTATTGACATCAATTACAACACAAGCCTCGGTTTGCTCTATAACGATAAACGCACCAGATTTAAGCCAAACCCGTTTTTCGCGTACTTTATCAATTTGGGTTTTAAGAAAAGATTTTGAAAAGATAGATTCTGCCCCATCATAATATTTTAACTTCGACCCATATTGCCCAAGCAATTCGCATGTAGCAGCATCATCAACCATAATCTCATCAATATCATCCGTAACAATTTCACGCAAAGTCTTGATAATAGGTGGCTCTTCAAATAAAACAGCAGGGGCTTTCACATGTTGCCATTCTGCATGATGTACAAATTTTTCTGCAACTTTTGGTATCTCTAAGATAATTTTATCTTCTTCTTGTCCCTCTGCCTCAGAGCGAAATATAGCAGAAAACCCAATTGGCACATGCTTTTCACCTATTGCGTGTAATCTTCTTAACTCTACATTCTCTTTGATTTTCTTAGAAATATTAATTTTATCTCCCTCAACAGACTTTGAAAGCACAATATAGCGACCCGCATACGATATGCTAGACGTAGCAATACACCCTTTGTCCCCTATGCCATCACGCAAAACTTGCACAATTAAAGTATCACCCTGCTTAACCTCAAGTTTACCTTCATGAAAGAGGCTGCGCTCCCTATGGTCTCGCGTATCTAAAAAAGCTTGTTTGACTAATCCTATATCTAAAAAAATAAATCCCGTGTTTATTTTTTTCACAATACCAGCATAAATATTTCCAACAACAGATGCGTTCGCATCATCATCACGAATAATTTCTATCAACTTTCCGTTTTCTGCTACCGCCGTCAAATATCCGTAAGGCTGACAATTTACATAGACTTTCTTCATAGCTTAGGCACATCCTGCCCTATCGAAAGTCGCTCATAAGTAATGTCGCAATCATTTTGCGCAATCTCCGACAGCCCTAAAATATGATGTGCCAAGATATTGGCTTTTAGGTTTCGCTCACTACCACAAGCAAGTATAGCCCGCAAGCTATTATCTTCATCTACCACAATCTCAAAGATATCAGGTCTAATATCAACAACCGACATGCCTTTTTTACCTTTTTTCTCTACTTTTATGCTCTCGCTAGTCAATATATCAGAAATTATTTTTTCAAGCCTAATGTCAAAATTATGTGAAAATGTGATTCTATATGTTGCTTTTTGTATTATTGCTGCGGCAGACCTGCCTATCGCAGGCACTTCCACAACACCCACTATATCAATTCCATCAGGTAATTGGTCTTGTAACAAAGTTACAATTTCTTTTACATTAACTTCATATATTAAAAATATTTCTAGCATCTCTTCAAACCCACCCATTCCCAATGGCAAGGGTGCTGCAAAGCTCAATAATTGATGAGGATTAAAGCCTTCGGAATATGCCACTGGTAGCTTAGCACGTTTAATGGCTCTTTGAAATAAGCTCTGCAAATCAAGGTGACCAATAAAGCGCGTAGAACCAAGTTTTGTAAAGCTTATGCGATATCTAAAATACGACTGTTTTAAGCTCATTATAGCATGTCCTCCACTTTCTGACTTTCCTTGATGAGGTAATCCTTATTAACACCCGCCATATCAATAAAATCCCATGGCAATATCTCATCATAAGGTCTCGTGCGATGGGCATAAAAATCCAAAGAAACGCCCGATTCTTCAAAGGCATTTCGCCAAATATCTGCGCTAAAATGCTCGCTCCAACCATCAAAGCGTGCACCAAGCCGCCAAGCCCGCTCTATCACCGCAGCCACGCGTCTATCACCCCGCGAGAGCGCACCTTCCATTACAGATGTCTCCGCATCATGATATTTATAACTTATTTGACGGCTTTTTATGGATTGCTTAACATGTCGCTGTTTGCTCATAAAATTTTCAACAGTTTCTTGCCCAAACCACTGAAACGGTGTAAAGGGCTTAGGCACAAAGCATGATGTGCTAACAGTAACAGAAACAGGTCGTCTGCGTTGTTCTTTTGGAAGCTTATAGTAAACACTAACCAAGTCTTCAGAAAGCTTGCCAATAGCCGCTAAATCGCTATCCTTTTCAGCAGGCAAACCTACCATAAAATATAGCTTCAGCCTATCCCAGCCACCCTCAAAAGCAACCCTTGCGCCCTGTAAAATTTCATCCTCGCTAATATTTTTATTAACAATATCTCTCATACGCTGGCTACCACCCTCTGGCGCAAATGTTAAGCTAGATTTGCGCACGGATTGTACTTTGCGCAGCACTTCGCTATTGGTTGCATCTATGCGCAAAGATGGCAGGGATATGCTCACATTCTCACTTGTAAACCGCTCGCAAAGCAGGTCTACAAGCTCATTAAGATGAGGATAATCATTGCTTGCAAGCGATAATAGAGAAATTTCTTCATGCCCTGATGATTCTAGCAACTTTTGTGCTTGTTCAAACAATGTATCCACAGATTTTTGTCTATGTGGACGATATATATAGCCTGCCTGACAAAAACGGCAACCCCGCACACATCCACGAAAAATCTCTATCACAGCACGGTCATGAACAGTCTCTATCAGCGGCACTAAGGGCTTTTCTGGGTAAAATGCTCTATCCATATCTTTTACATGTACTTTTTTCACTCGCTCTGGCGCACCTAGGTTATTCGGCGCAAAATTATCAATGCTACCATCCGCATTATATCTCACATCATAAAACGCAGGAACATATACGCCTGGCAATACCGCTATTTTGCTCAGAAACGTCATTTTATCGCCTTTGTCCGCCTTGTGCTTAGCGTAAATATCAAATACCCCATCAAACGCCTCTTCCGCTTCTCCTATGAAGAAAAAATCAAAAAATTCAGCAAGCGGCTCAGGGTTCACAGCACAAGGTCCGCCGCCGCATATTATCGGGTGCTCCTCGCCGCGGTCTTTCGCCTTGATTGGTATATTTGCCAAATCTATCATATTCAAAATATTAGTATACGTCATCTCATATTGCAACGTAAAACCTACAAAATCAAAATCCGCAAGCGGACTATAGGTCTCCAGAGATTTTAATGGCAAATTATGCTCACGCATCAACATCTCCATATCTGACCATGGCGCAAAGGTTCGCTCACAATACACATCATCACGACGATTAAACAATGCATACAAAATCTGCAAGCCATTATGCGACATACCAACCTCATAGACATCAGGAAACGCAAAAGCAAAGCGCGTAGCCACCTCTGTTGGGTTTTTACGCACCATATTTATCTCATTGCCAACATAACGCCCTGGTTTTTCAGCTTGCAGCAATATCTTATCAGGATACATTCTCCTTGCCCCCTTCGTACTCCACCACAGCTAAAGATAACATATCCCCCAGTCTGCGATGCTCCTTATTGAACGCAATTGCCACAAAGCCGAAAATATCAACGATACGCAAGACATTGCGCACTAGGCTTTGCACAAGATTTAGGCTACCGCCGTTATGGTCACGCACCACAAGCCCAAATATGCGCTTCCCAAGTGTTTGTCCACCACCAAAGCTTTCAAAATAAATATTATATATCGTATAGACAGCAAAATAAGCAATAATCGTAATAACCACAGCAAGAAAATTCATTTGCTCTATCATAAAAACTCCGCCAGAAGCGAGCAAAGCAGTGCCGTAAAAACATATACCAAACACGCCAGCAACAATTGCCAAATCAAGCACGGTGGCCAATGTGCGCGAAGCAAGGTTCGGCTGTTCATGCTTCATATCACCGCCTCCAGAACTGTTCAGCACAATATATGCCAAAATCTGTATTTTCGGCGTTACAAAGATAGCTACAAGATGAGCCAAAAACAGCAGAGCTACCACACCCAAAGGATTGACCAAAATTTCAAGAAATCCTAATAGGTCAGTAGGGTATTGACTAAAAATAACTAGCAAAAATATAAACAACCCAAAAAATATACCAAAATTTATAGATGTGATGAGGGTTGTAACTGCAAAAATACGTATTATCCCTTTTTGTGCCACCATCTTCATACTTTGTAAAAACGCGGAAAGAAATCTATATTCACCCCGAGATGCCAAATTTGACGCAAAGAAAAACAAAGTTCGTAATGCCACAAAAACAAAATACAATACCGATAGCAAAGGCATAGCCAATTGCTGTATTGAAGAGAGATTTGTAGCTGCGGCAAGCGCGATTATTGCCAGAAATGGCATAAAAATAAGGATATTAGCAAACAGCACACCGACAACGAGAAAGGCAGATTTTGTAACATCTTTTAGACTAAGGCGTGGTGCTAGTTGACCACCCTCCCTTGTATCATTGTTCGCACAAATAATTATAGATGCTGCCGAATACCATGCAAGAAAAAAAGCTACAACAAACAACATCAGCACAGAAAACACACCCAAAACTATACCATCGGTTATGGGTTGATTTCCTGTAAAATTAGGTATTGCAGGCCACACCCAAACCAGCGACACCCAGCCGATAACGAATATGGATATAGCAAAGATAACGCTGATAAAACCAATAAATGCAGCATATTGCGCAAAATTACTTTTGTATTTTGCAAAGGAAATATCAGTTAAAATACCGATATTCCCAAGCTTTCCATGATTATCCAAAATATTTCCCCCATAATTTTAATCACACCAATTATTACAGTATACACTAATTATTCCCAAAAATCTAGTGCAATTATCGTAGGCGAATTTAAACTTAAAGAAACTTGACACAATTGCTATATCCTGCTATATTCATATACAACACAAATAATCTTGCGGGGGCGATATTTTGCGTAAATTTTTAAAAGAGTTTAAGGACTTTGCTCTGCGAGGCAATGTGGTAAACCTAGCTGTTGGCATCATCATCGGCGTGGGCTTTCAAGACCTTGTTTCATCCCTCACAGATAACATAATTTCCCCCATCTTGGGTCTTTTTCTAAACCAAAACTTTGATGCATGGCATCTCAATATATTTGGCGTAGAGATACGCTATGGCGCATTCATAACCAGTGTTATTAACTTCGTCATTATGGCATTTATTGTATTCATGCTAGTCAAATTGATGAACAAAGTGACATGCATCACCAAGAAGCCCACCAAAGATGCGCCATCTACAACCAAATCCTGTCCATTTTGCAAAACCGAGATAAGCATGAATGCCACAAGATGTCCCGCTTGCACATCGCAGTTGTCTTGACTGTTATATTGATACATTGTATTGCTAGTCTCATTTATCTCAACACAAAAAGACCAAGCGTAAGCCGTGGTCTTTTCAAGGATTAATCACTATTTTATAATACAATTATAGGTCGCCATCAACACCTTCTTCATTTTCCTCTGCAAATTCACCTTTGGTTAGATGACGGTTGCAAGATTCCCTTAGCAGGTCTGCATAGATATAAATATCATTAAGACTTGATATATCATAACGCACAGGGATTCTATTTTCATCTGGGATAGTTATGTATATACTTTTACCCTTAAACCAAAAACGACATATACGCTTATTTTTGTTGTCATCAAGAAGAATGGATATGTATTTAACAGCGTTGCGATGCGCAAGGCGGTTAATGTCACACAAATCACGCAAAATAGATTTTACAATAGCAAAAGCCTCTATCTCATCCGTGGTTAAAACATTCGGGTCTTCCGTAATCACGGTAGCGGCAACTTCGGCTATTACTTTTTGCTCTGTCATGGCTGGTGTTTCTGTGTCAGATTCACCTTTCATTGCTTTTTTTAACGTCTCGCGGATATTGTCGCTTATGTATTGATTAAAGCCACGCTTAACAATAGGGCGAAACATATCAACGGCCTTTTGATTGCGAACACTATCATAAATCTCCGACATCATACACTTAACAAAATCGTCAGAAGGCTCTGTGCGCAAACTGTTTAGAAACTCTCGTATTTTATTTGTATATTTTAATTCCACAGCCGCAAAATACACAGCTCTACATCAAGAGATGACTTAGCAAAACGCCTTAATTCCACCACGAGGTGTTCATGGATATCAAGTACATTAAATATCAAAAACGGCTCTAAATCCATTTTGTTTTGCTCATTTAGGTCTGTGTAGAATTTATATATGATTCCATCTGTTAATATGGCGAATTTTGCTGTAGTTGTACCAAAATATCTAAACAACTGAGATGAATGTTTGTCCAATACTTCGCCGAACTTCTTACACTCTATTAAAATTATAGGGGAATCGTCAATCACAATGGCATAATCAATCTTTTCAGCTTTTTTACGCCCACATCCGCTGTAAATTAGCGCACGTGATGCAAAATTGCGTATTTCGTCTATAAAGTCCATACAAAATCCTCCTATTTCCTTCTCCTAATTTCTTGACACCATCGGTTACTTTCAACATATCAAATAGTTTATTCACTTTGTCGTGACTCTATCGAAAATTTCTTGTCTATACCGCAACTCCCTCATATTTGCATAACGCAAGTGTTTCATAATATTTTGCAATCAAAAAACACCCTTGAAAACAAAACACTTTTCAAAGGTGTTTATGAGTCACCGGGGGCTCGAACCCCGGACAACCTGATTAAAAGTCAGGTGCTCTGCCAGCTGAGCTAGTGACCCACAAGCATAGAAAATGCTCACAACGCTCCATGTGCGCTTGTTCGGAGCGGAGCGCGCTTTTTGCGCGCATTCATAAATATTACTTAACATGTTACATACAATCGCTCCGAAACGCACGCCTGAAGCATTGCGTGCGTTTCTTCGCGAAGGGCGAATAACGGGATTCGAACCCGCGCCCTCCAGAGCCACAATCTGGCGCTCTAACCAGCTGAGCTATACCCGCCACAGCACCATGCGGTGCAAAACGTCCCAGTAGGGATTCGAACCCCAGACCCACGGCTTAGAAGGCCGTTGCTCTATCCAGCTGAGCTACTGGAACAAGTAACAATGTGCATAACCTAAAAGGTCATGCACTTGTCTAATTAATCGGGGTGAAAGGATTTGAACCTTCGACCTCCTGATCCCAAATCAGGCGCGCTAGCCAAGCTACGCTACACCCCGCAAATAATATCTCTTAGTT
>Ga0123352_10007409_pt1 | contig 16926 bp, 9 predicted proteins | sample TergutLab28metaG_FD_89700 | JGI IMG/M metagenome (GOLD analysis project Ga0123352, IMG submission 89700) | Labiotermes labralis P1 segment gut microbial communities from Petit-Saut dam, French Guiana - Lab288 P1 | ecosystem: Host-associated > Arthropoda: Insects > Digestive system > Gut ... | reverse complement strand
CACCCCACCCACACACACACATACACACACACCACACACACACACACACACCACACACACACATGCACGCACGCACACACGGGAAAACGTATCATTGAAGGGACGATAGCATACATCCATATTTCCATGGATATTCAAAACGATGATTCAGATTTCGTGCTGTTCGGAACCATATGCAGCCTAGAACGAGCCCGCATTTTGTTCGGCTGTAATATGTGCTTTAATTTGTTGGTTTTTAATTTGTTTCATAATTTTGTATTTGAATGCACAATGTTTCGTTCCTTGTAAAAATGTACGTATAGTGTGGGTAGAAGGGAGCTTATGATAGATACAGTGGGGATGCTGTCCTAACGTTTTCCTGCACGTACTGTAGAAAATCACGAACTCCTCAGTAGTCACTCTGGCTGGTCTGTGGAATGAGATTAAAACTGTGGACCCCCGAGCACAATGTCTATTCGTGGCATCGCCACGACTTTTAGTTTTGTGACGTTTAGTCATATTCCTTTAATATAAATTTAAAACCTGTTTGGCTGTTGCTGCCAGTACATCCTACTGATTTGCTCTTCCATAACATGATTTTAAAATTTTAGTTTTGTTACTGTGTATATTCTGTATAAAACATGCTGCATATGACGAAGTTGCTGTTGATTCCACAGTGGGCGTAGCATTTGGCATTTGTTCCTTACACCTCTATAATTTTTTTTCTGGAAATGTTCCTTATTTCGAAGAAATTTAACGGCCACTCTTTTCTTTTGAAAGCCAGTTTTATGATGCTGTCAGCCATTGTTTTATAGCAGGCTTTATATGCTGACTGTATTACATTAATTTGTTAGAGTCGTGTTACTTACGTCAGATTAACCATGATGGAATAATGCACGTTAGTCAGCTACTCTGAAACGAATACAACTAGTTATACCAGGAATTTCAATTATATGTGAGCAGGAAATTAAAACGAGTATCAAATTACTGACGTAATCCAAGTCATTTCTGAGGTATCGTTCAGTAGACACCATTTCGATCCGTGTTAAATTGATGTCTTCCCATCTCGAGATGAAACGTAAGGGTATTAAATATCCCATCTTCTCAGAGATTTCTTCCTTGAAGTGGGATTGCGTTTCATTTGGATTCTTATGAAACAGCGCAGTGTAAAGTTACCAGAATGCGAGGTTAGAAAAGTAATTTTACCCCGAGCTTCTCTATTTCTTCTTGTAGTTATTTCCACAGACGACGCTGTATGCAGAGAAATGCAGTTCACGCGTTCAAGGTGGAAAATTTCCCCGCTGAAACTTGCATGTATGCTAATTCATTGGTGTCGTAAACTCCTGCAGTTATTTACTCCTGATAGAAAGCTAGGTGAGTCCAATGGGATCATTGCATTGTTTTCTTTTGGCCCATCTTAGTTTAATTTTGCTTATATTCACATCAGTGGGGCATTTTTTTCTTAGTCGACAGGGGGCGTGGCTTTTGTTTCAGTAATGAATATTACACATTAAGACGTAATATCCTGGTTTCAGTCGTCTCAGATTTTACTGTCTTAAGTTTTGTCTGATGTGTGGAATGATCCTTTAAAATTACTGTCGCTGTAGGCCAGCATATTTGTGTTCTACCTCAAATTTTCACTTGGATCTTTTTTTTTTTTTTTGGCATTTAAACTGCATCAAGTCTGTGATGTAATAATTTTTTTTTCCAACGAAGACTGGGGAGCTACGTGAAAAACACAGATAAAAGAGAGCGTTGTATTTCGGAATCGGTCTTTTTGTGTATGCCGTTCTAAATTTTTTTGGAACGTCACAAACACTAATAAAAAGACGTCACTGGGTGATGGAATATTTATTACGTAGAGACAAATAGAAATCCCATGAGCCCCTTGTAAGGACCTGACCTACAAAAACTAGTGTAAGCAGAGAACATGAATTGTATTTTGCGGGTTTAACATTCTTGGAGTGGTGCTGATGAAGACCTCATCCTTCTGGGGTATGATGCATTGTTGAGTGGTATTTTTTTTCAAATCTCATTGCCGGAATGTAGAATATATTTATGATATTTTGGCATACATTTAGTAAGTCCTTTTATAGTATGGCGAAGTTAATATTTAAGGAAATGTAGCAGAAAATCAAACTAATTTAGGAAGTGCTACCTACCATTTCGTTAAGAATGTGGCAAAGTTAACATGAAAGGGAATGTGGCCACAAATTAAAGTTGAATTTACGAGATGCTTGCTACCATTCACTTAAGGATGTGGCAGATTGAAAATGTAAGGAAATACATTAACAAATTAAAATTAAATTAAAGAAATGATTGCTACGTTCGGCTCAGAATATTGCAGAGTTATCATAGAAGGACATACGGTAACAAATCAAAATTAAATTCAGCAGTACTTGATGTCATTCAGTTAAGAACACTTTTATCTGCCTTTTATCCCCACAACTTAAAAGATTAAAATAATCAAAGCTTTAATTTTAGCCACAGTTTCGTTTGGGTATGAAACATGGTATCTCTTCCGATGTAGCAGGCGAACGGATAAAATTTGTGATAAAAGCAAGTAAAATGAGAAATGATTCATGCAGAATGCTTCATTGGAGACACACATAGGAAAACCTGCAGGTAAGATACCATTTTGTATATGGTAGGGATGGTGGGAGGGATCTTAAAACAATAGTAGAATGTGTAATATTTGCGAGAGAATTAATCTCTCAGGGCGCAGTTCAGCGGCATGCTGTTGTGAACATAATAATGAACGGATGGATTTTATAAAATGCGGGACAGTCCTTGAAGCACTGAACAACCATCGTCTTTTCAAGGATTCTGGTCCGTGGAGTTTGTTTAAAAAACAACAAATGAATACTTCTTATCAATTTATTCTTCTTCTTGCTTTTTGTGTAGACATTCCTTATAAAATTGCTGTTATGCATAATACAATTGACTTAATCTTATAACTCACGCGTAAATCTCAGTACCATGCTGTCCGAAGTCGGCTGTTAATATTTAACCTACTTGCTTCTTGACCTGTTTGTTTTACCCATTTTCAATGTTTGAGTTCAGAGGAGTAAGATTTATTCCCCCATTTCTACTGCTGCTCTCATGAAGCGAGAGAAGGCATCACTAGATGCACTTAGTAGACCTGTAGCCTTGCTACACGGGTCGTTACTCTAAATACCGACTAGAAATTACAGAACGAATGAACAAGAGAGCTTAAGCTATGTCTTGCGGTTTAATGCTCTTCAAGGCAAGGGGTGGTGTAAGGTTGATGGTGGGACATGAAGGAGGAATAATAAAAGCAAATTGCTTTACTAGTAGGCTAAACTGTGTAAAATCATTATGGTTGGACAAAGAGAGGGAGAGGGAGAGCGAGACAAAGAGGGAAGAGAGAAGTGCAAAGATATATTAAAGTTTTGCTCGCTCTGGAAACAAGAAAGAGTGTTGGAAAGACAACGAAAGTGGAGAGTATTGAATGTGCTGAGGGAAAAGTCAGAATGCACTGTCTGAGCTCTGTATACTAAGAAAATGGTGAAACGAGTAAGACTTGAAAGAAGAGAAGAAAGCAGTCCTTTATACCCTCATTAGAAGCAAACTTCCTTCACGGAAGAGAGAAAGAGAACATTCGGGTGCTAATGATGATATTATTGGTTCATTATCCTTGCATCGGAAATGAGAAACCGCACAGAGCTACACTTTATTATTCTTGAAGAGAAAAAGGAAATTTTTATGCAATGCCTGAATGGATCAGAACCGTATGCCGTGCTGAAATTTTTCGGTGGTACGCAAGTGGTTGGCTGGTTTGAACTTTGAAAAGCTGCGTTGAAGATGTATTGTGGAAAGACAAAAGTTCCCGTCCAATTCTACATAATCATATTTACCATTTCTTTTGCGTTTATAATTTGGGCATTATGTTGATGCATGTGGGGTTCAGTGTATGTCTGTCATTGCGTTAACACAGTATGTCAACTTGCGAATTTGTGGTGTTGGAAAGAGATAGAGTGACGCTTGATTTTGAACTTTGTTTTGGTCGGTTTTACTGGGTTGAAGAATGGATTCATGTGAAGTTGCTGTCCAGCGACAGTGAAACTTTCGGATTATTGACAGGAAGCCTGCTTGTTGAAAGGCTGAAAAAAAGAGCTGTTTAAAGACAGAACCTGCGCAAGAATGTAGGAAACTTTTACTACTGAGATATAAACTTGATTTATACTCGTACTTTCCAGTAAAGTAGTAGTTTTGTATACAAGCAACAGACTACGTCATTCTTACTTTGTAACAAACGAGTTTCCCTTCCTGACTGGCTGACTAATTCTTGGTTTGTTTAGTTGTGTTTAATTTGCAGCATATGACTTTCTGAATATCAAATATGTGAAAAATATGGTAACGAAATTTGAGTTCATAGTGTTGTGGAAGGATGCAATCGTGGGACATTTGAATAAATCGCCTGGATATCGTGAGGCAAAGAAGAAGAAACCTTAACGAAATTTTATGCTCTCACAGCAATGTTCTGCTCAGAAAACGTGAATCTTAAAGAAAAACCTTCGTCAGGATAGCCAGTAGCAGCGGTAACTCCCGAATACAATCTACAGAGTACCGCTGAGTTAGACTTTACGAATTTTCTGACATTAAATTTAATGAAAGAATGCCTACAGGAAGGATTCAGGTGATAAAAAGATTGAAGAGTTGACAAAGTCAGAGTAGTGACCGAGTCATACTTGCAACGAACTCTTCATATTAACTTGTTCATGGAAATTATTTATATAATAATGGAATGAGTTCATGAAGTGAAACGAACGTCAACTAGTGATGTTATACAAATAAATTGCGAGTTGGTCCGAATCATAACAGACCATGAGCAGCGACAAAACAAATAGGCTCTTTCGGTTGCAGAACAAAATTGAAGTTCGGCAAGCAGTACAGAACAAATGCATTCGTATGATGATACTGGTCTGTACTTACGGCGTTTCAATGACTAGGATTTTCACGTTGATGAAAACCAAACACACAATGATTACAAATCAATAATGCAGAATCACAGTATTCACAACGTGATTTTACGTGTAGAACAGTAGCACGTTTTGTTAGTCTTTTCGCAGTTCACTGAATACGTATTTTCTGTAATTACGGCAAATGTGTGTACGAAAAAAGGACATACTTCAGACGGCTTTTAAAAATTTGTTTGGTCATGTTGATAATAATGTCGTGTAATACTCATTCTAATCCGTTTGTTCGATGGGCGTTATTACCTTCTGCGTGTCGATGCGGAGATTAAAAACGATGTACGAATATGTGTGACCTGTAATATAAAATTCTTCCGTCTCCACAATTTTGTTCAGTTCGTCCCGTTTGCCTGTTGGTTTCTATTTACCATATAAGATGTAAGACGCATAAAACAATTTTCACCCATCGCGGTTTTGACATTAGTCAGTCTTGTTCGATTTAATGCAAAAAGCGATCGACTGCTATGTACAAGCTTATTACCCTTCGGAATCTGCTGTAAATATTAGAAATGTATTTGCAGGTAATGGATTTAATGCCAGTCCCAGTGGCCGCGCGGTCTAAGGTGCGGGTCTGCGGCCACTCGCTTGCTGGGATTGCGGTTTTGAATCCCATCGGGGGCTTGGATGTCTGTCGTTTGTGAATGCTGTGTTTTGTCGGTGGTCTGTTCTAAGGCCCTAATCCAGAATTTTCCTGGAGGTGCAGAGGACATAAATTAAAGTACTCAGGATGGTCAGTATTTTGATCAGGAATTGAACCCTGTATTTCCTGAATATGAAAGTACGCTTCATGTTTTATTATGATGAAAGTCATCACAATTCAATTCGAAGAGAATGTATGCACATATTCACTCCAGTTATTGACTGAACAGGCATGAACGCCGTCGCACACTGTTGACATCTTTCTGGACATTTTTAAACCTCATTTCTACGATCGAGTAATTTGAAATCACTAATTTTTTCGATTTGTTGTAGCGTGGCCACAACAGCTCTTTTCTTTTGATATTAGTCACTGGTGTAATTTTGGGGAGGGGGAGTTTCTTCCGTCCCAATCCTGTAACAGTCGTACTTCAGGTGTCGCACTACTGACAGGTGAAATATCACAGTCGCCTAAAACTCCAATTTCGATCTGTTGAGAGAGGCAGCATAAAATTTCATTTTGCGTGTACGCGATGTTCTTGAGGCGGACGGTGGAAGTATTGAGCACATTCTGAATTAATAACAGGTCAGCGGTGAAATACTGAACACCTACAGTGCAACTAGTCACATTTGTGTAACTGCTGGTGGCTTTATTTTGTAACGTGATTGTCAAATAGAAGTTGTGTACAGCAGGTATAAATGTCGTAAACACTGTATTCGTACGTGCACAGTACATATTGGCAGTGGCTGCTGCTATTGCTTTGTGCCAACGTTACAAAACAGGGGCCTGTTAATGTGTCAAGTTTTACTCAGTCACTTATTGCGAGTGCAACTAACTACTCATAGTCATGTGCACGAAGTCCCTGAAGTAAATATGGATAATAGTTGAAGAATTTAACTCTGCTACTCGTTGGGACTACCACACAACAGTACGTTCTGGCACTGGCGTTTAAATTCTGACATCGCGTGCCCTTGGAACATGTTACCGACATAGTAAAGGCAAAGGTAAAATTTTGCCTGTGCTTAATTCAGCACAACGTCATGAGGACAAATGGGGCAGTGGATATATAGTATCAACTGTTATTAACCTCAGTATCGGATAGAGAAGAGCGGTCAGCTTCATGCGGCTGCCACTTTACCCCCGAGAAAGAACACCTGATACCTGTTCAGTAGGAGGCTGGGTAAACAGCCACGTATTTTAGGGTACAACGGACACGATGACGTAGTTTGAGGCGTTCTTTCATATAGAATACACAAAATTAGGACCAGTTAAAGAGCTGCAAATGTAAAGCTGTTGCCAACATGATGGCCTACTGACATGCACAAGATCAGGGACCGTTAAACAGCCACGTATATGTAGGTACTACTGACACAATGGTTCAGGTGCAGGTACTAGTTAAACTATATGATGGTAGAGATATGTATATAATTTGTTACATAAAGAACAACTACATGTTTCGGCCATTTTCATTGGCCCTGAAAAGGGCCGAAACATGGAGTTGTTCTTTATGTAATAAATTATATACATATCTCTACCATCATATAGTTGTGTTAGACAAGTATATACACTCCAATCTAGTTTATTATAAACACAACGGGGATGACGAACCTTATGATTATGCAGGTACTAGTTCTTGCTGCTATATTAACACAAACTTGAGAATCTTACAATATAGCCATATCTTAAGATAATACTGACCTAGGTTCAGGTACTTTTTGTGCACGGCTTCGTAAGCTGTCCACTCGATGTTCTTGAAACGATTCCTTTCCTGCCTCACCCCGTGTACCAGGTCCGGCTCCTGTGGCTCGTTTGGGTTCCTGCAGAGAAACAACTGTCATTGTGTAATTCTGGGTGTTTTGTGGAAGGACTGACACAGTGCGCGCATGACTGGCAGTGCGACTTGGCGCAACTTACAGCACGGGGATTTATGCGAGAGGGACTGCGTGTCTGTGAGAATGGCAAAAAAAATCCCATTGCATTGTGGCACGCCTCAAGGTTCTGACAATAGAGGAAGAACCTTGTTCATGCGGAATGGAAGTTACATTCGCTTCTCCCCTGCTGTTGCTGCAGATTTTGTTATTTTTGTCGCTGCAAGGTGAGTCGACTTGACATTCGACGTTCTCCTGCAGCCAACAATATTCGCAGATAATCTGAAGTTTTAATAACTCATATTTGAGTAGGAGGCAATTGCTATATGGTTAGTATTGAAAGTAACGAGATCAGAGTGGAGGATGCGATTTATGAATTATTCAGGAAATCCTAATTGTAATTTTTTGTTATGACAAAAGTATGTCCCAACCGACAGTTGGCAGTTGGTAGCTGAGTACTTAGAATGTAAGTGACGTCGCTCTAAATTAACTGTTAAAGGGAATCTGTGCTAAAACAACAGCTCAGAATTATGTAGTTAATTGTAGCACTGGTTAATGGCTGCCACGAACATGAACGCTTATTCTTTCCAACCTATTTTTCTGAACGTTTACCACGTAGAGCAGGAGTGGCCAGGCATAGGCCTACTTTATCTTAGAACTTATTAGAGTGAACATGTTTTATGAATATGTTCTTGGCGATTTTACACGTGTCAGCTCTACTCTTCCATGCCTGCGGCACTAGAAGGGGGTGAGTGGTCAGCAGCACGCATCTGTCGCACTTTACCCCTGGGGAAGACCCAGTACCCATTTTACAGGAGGCTGGGTGGGCCCCAGGGCCAGTCTGGACGGGCTATTAGGATCTGTGTTTTACATAAAGCAAGAGACAGACCTATGTTACGCTAAAATTAAATTCACCCGATAGTTTTGAGTGTAGTTTCCCAGCACAAAATTTTTATTGCAACCCTGTCGGGCAGTTTCGGAGGTGGAAATTTCAATTGGACAGACGCACAGGTACGACTTCCCGATTGTACACTGCTTGTATGTGTTGAATAAAGATATCACCGGAAATGTATCAGGGTTTTTTTTAAAGCACTCCAAGAATTGTTCTGTTTGAAGGAATGAGGGCCGTAAAAGATTCCCGATGTGCATTAAGGTATACGACCCACTGACACACCCACCGATGGATCCCCTTCTCTCCACAAAGAGATTCGTAGTTTGCTTCTGGAATCACTGCACCATCGCAGCCTGGATGCAGCGCCGCGAAAAGGCTGTATTGAAACCGCCTTCAAAACCGGACACTATAAATATGTATTGTGTGGTCTTTATACTTAGTGATTTGTACGTGGAAGTGGTTCTGTAGTTAGGAGAGCCATAACAGAACTCTCAGAGTCATTCCACAGATTAGGTTTGTTTTTGTTATTCACAATACGATTATCATAACACGATCGTTACTTGGTCGATGAGCAACAGTAGGCTTACCTATTTATAGTAAAATTTACCCGGTGAGATGACAGCGGACTCAGCTTGAAAATCGTAATATGGCATTTCGTTAGAAGTCATATCTAAATTTAAACACAATAGTTTGGATCTGTAGGCATTGTGTTAAAATTACGAGCCTAGAAAGGTTAAGTTACTTTTGCACGTGTAACAGGACCAACCGCTTACTGTGATCAGAGTGTGATGGAATTATTGACGGAAATGAATTGTTTTGATTAGACAGAGTGAAATTATTTGTGTTTAAAATCTAGGCCCTTGTGTGGGCACTTTGGCACTTGCAAGGAATTTTATAAAATCCTTACTAAATGTGCACAAAAGTTTTGTACGGAAAATTAAGTGTGGCTATGTAAAACATGTTAGAATGACGCACCATGTCTACGGTCTTGGAAATCTGGAACTTCTGTCACTGATTCGGAACCCTTTCCCGCATAGACCTGCAATTTATGGGACTTGGGACGACCGCGTCGCTCGTCCCAGTAGTCCTACAAAAGGTACATCAGGAATTAATTCTGAATCGGAATAAGACAGCACGCACAATGGTTGGTTGTTGAACAAGAGGTTTAAATTTTTCCGTGTCTTTCCATTCAGTACATACTTAACGAAATGTTTGTAATACTTTGAATGCGTTTTACTTTTAACTGGTCAGTGAGGTCCAATTGAGGACAATACATGCGAGACGTATGGCACGGATGGGCAATATCTACATTATTCGGAAAGCCCGCAGGGAAGTATTATTAGAAGACTTGGGCATAGATGTTTGAATAACAGTCAAACGTATTTTAGAGAAGTATGGTGCGGCGATGTGAACTTGGTTTGTCTGGTTCAGGATAGAACCCCGTGGCGGGCTTATTTGAGCACGATAATGGACTGGGTTTATCAGGTTCAAGGTAGGACCCCATTTGCTGGACTGTTTGAGCACGGTGATGGACTTTTCAGCTGTCATAAGAATAACGGGGAATTTTGTGAACGACAGAGCGATTATTTTTGCTGTAGGACAAATGCTGCATGTGGTTAGTGTCTGAGATAGTGAAGCTCTAACTTGTTGTTTCAGTAAGTACGATTCGAGTTTCGTCAGAACAACGCGTACAAGATAAATATTTAGACGGGCGGAAAAACAAAACTGCTTGCAGACTGCGATGGGGGTGGTAAGGCAGACACTGCGGAACCATAAGGAGCTTTGAATGCTATTAACCGTCTGCAAACACAGAGTAACGGACTGTGCGCGTGACGGTAAGATGTTTTACACAAACAATGAACATACTTCTACTGTAATGTGTTAGACTGAAAAGTAACGGGAAATTTGCTGGCGCTGCCGGGTTTGACTCTCTGGAGAGACATGGGACTTCCCACTGCTGCATCATGAACGGCTCTGAAGTTCGTTCAGCCTCTTACTGTACGCACGTGGAAAGACTTTCGCTGAGCGATAAATGCTGTTACAGCTTACCAGTCACATTTTTTAAGTCGTGCCAAGATTAGGAATTTGCTTCTTCCGTTGGCCTGGCGTTTTAGCACAGATGTACGTTTACCTTATTCGTAAATTTAACGTAAGTTATAAAGAAAATGTTTATAGGTTTGGAAACCGTTTCGATTACTAAGGGAAGGAGTTTGGAAATCCCTTTCCACAGTTGTAACAAGTTTTACGGAGAGGAGAACAGAAAACCTTCGGTTGCTCCCTGTTTCATAATTTATCACTGATGTAGTAGCAGGCAAGCTGCTCACTTACCCGGTTCGAGCGAAGTTGCTCCAATATATCATTGTCGCTTCAGAGAGAAGCATCTCAGACTTCGTGTAATTGCGGGGAAAGTGGGAGAGTCCCCCCACCAGGGGCGCCCCAAACACATACGGCAGCTCCTCCCCGTGGATGCACCCTTGTCTCTGCAACAGAATTTATGGTCATTTTTGTTAGTAATATTTTATTATTGCTAAATACAAATATAGTCAGCTGATTTAATGTTGTCCTTGTCCACTCCTCGGATTAAGTATAGGCTTATTAATATATTGAGTAAAATATTTAATTTTTAATAAGGCTTTACTAATTGAGACGTTGCTGTATATACAGAATGACCATAAAGGCACATTGCGTTTGATTTAGAAACCTGGGATTATTTTGGAACTACCTGAAGCACTGTAACGTGAGCATTAGTAACGTAAAATTGTGACTCATTCTACATAATTATTTAATTTAGGATTTAAATAAGGTAAGAATGAAATAAAGGGAAATAATTAAGACGTTTCAAAGCACTCTTCTCGCATTCAACTAGAGCTGTGTTTCTCAGACTCGGTTCCTGGGAACCCCAAGGTTCCACAAATGGGTGTCAGGGGTTTCGAAAGTCGAAAACGTGTGATGGACAAGTTTTATTTGGCTCTCTTAAATTTGTATGTACGAATTAAAATTCGTGTGGCGACATTCGCCCCTAACCTTTCCGTCACTGATATCAAGCAATGAATCGTTGCTTCTGTCCAGAAGCTTCCTGATTCTGTGGTCAAGTCAGTCAGCAGAGCTCGCCATGCACAGAGTCGATGTGGCAGGCGAAACGATCAGGCTATCGATCAGTTTAAGGTTAGCCGTCGAGTTTTTTTTACGTGTAACTTACAAAAGAGATACACAAATACTACTATTTAATTTTATATTTGACTTGTGTGGACAGGCAGGGGTTCCTCAGTAAGTTCTGTAGCTTTATAGTGTTCCTTGAGATAAAATACGTTGAGAAACATTGATCTAGAAGAATCGATTCTGCGAATAATCTCACTCATGACAGTCGGCAGCAGATTGACATTCGAACTGCGTAGCACTTGATGAAAGCTCGAGTCTTCAGCGTCAAGGCTGCGAAAGTCTCAAATATCGCTTATCACTTGATTGTGTGACATGTTACTACCTCGGCAATCTGCTGAGGCTAACAAGTTTTGTTAATGCTGATGTGGACATTCACGATGAATGAAATGCAGGGTAGATAAGCAGGCACTGCCACGACAGTCCGAAACCTCTGTTGGTAGGGTTATTGTAGTTGAAGATTGTGGACCATAATGCATTTCTAAAAACATAATCACACTGTTGTTACAGTTGGGCTAACATCGATAAAAACTTTATTCTCTGTATAATAAAGACAGTTTTATGAAACACAAATATATTTTATTGTAAAAACAATAAAAAATTCTGTAAAGGTAGATATTGTTTTATAATAAAAAATAACACCATATCCACAGAACGCCGTATTTGGGAGGTCCCGTGTTCAAGTCGAGGCTTGTTCGTATTGAGTCGTGTCTTTCTAGGTATATGATGCAATGGTACGTCAAGGGGGGGGGGTTCATATTACTTTCCTTCACTTCCTTCCAATTCATTATTCATCCTGTTCTTCGAGAGTTTAAAATCAGAGCTGCTGACAATGTCTGTACATGACAGTAAATAAACAAACAAATAAAAACACAATTAGCCTAAACAACGGGTCGTAGTGTCTGACTTAGAGAGCAATTATGAGATTCTATCTGGTCGTAAAATGGTGGGCTTGAATTGAGAGAAAGTTGTCAAACGAATACTGGATTATAAGCAGCTATTACAGCCAAATATTCTAGAAGTTTTGTACAGTTTTAGCGCTTTAAATGTTAACGATTGCTACAAGCACCGCTAAGTTTAAACATTAAAAACTCCAGCTTTGTGATCACACAGTATATTTATGAGTTACTCATGATTTTTGCTGTAAACAGCGATTGTTTTCCTACACAGTATTAACTGAGTCATATTTGCAATGGAAATGCACGTTCTTCTCTTTGAGACAGAAATTAAATCTTGATTACTAGTAAGCAATATAGATTCGTGTTCTTCAAAAGTTAACAATAAGTACCATGAAGTGCGTAGTACGAGTCTTCTAAATTATGGAGGAACACTGAAAGAACGAATTTCTAACGGATCCGCACAGCTGGCCTCTTAAATTACATGATGTTCTGAGCATTTCTCATAAGGTTTCCTTTGCTTTGGCACAGATTTACAATTGTTGTGAATTCTTACACGGTGCTGGAAGATAAATGGAGCACAACGCAATACACCAGAAGCATCTGAAGTAAGGTGCTCGAATTATGTCACTTTTGCACTGACCGTTTGATATGTAAATTCTGCAGAATGATCTGCATGCAAATACACATAGAATAACATCTCTGCTGACTCGGAAAGCTAAGCCAGTTTGCGTAGTGAGAGTGTTAATACGCCGTAAACCACATGGAGCATGTCAACTGATTTTCTCCTGAGGGATCACTGAGAATCATTCCAGGTGCACACAGAGAGTTACACGTCACTGATCACAAAACGTATTAACTCGCATCATTTTCCCCATAGCACATTTCTCTCTCTAATCAGTATCTGATTCTGACCTAGACGGTTCTAATTTGATGGGTTTAGTCCTAACAACACTCCAGTCTGACAGCTAGATAAGAGCGGAAATGACCGATAATTGCCAAAAATTATACAATCAATGGCACATTGTTCAACAGGTTGGCCGAAGACTGATGTTACCTGCTCCAGAAATACGACGTAATGTTGTGATTAATGGCACAAGCAATGTATTGCGTCACTGGAAAGCAGAAGCGAATAACAAGAAAGCAGTATGCTGGGAGTTGTGTTTTCTACTGAGTACCTTATGAAAACTTACTACACTGATGAAAATGGAGATATGTATTAAGCGATTTTTTTTGCGTGACTACTGTCGACTGAACCAAATTCTGAAACTTAAATACCGTCCACACCTTCGAAACGTACTCCTCTGAGACAGATTTATGTACCATTAATCCAGCCAAGGTTACTTCCAGAATTGCACGTTCCTTTAAATTTTTCAATTTCAAATTGTGTAATAATTTTTTTTATATTGAGGCCATGCATGACAAATGAAACATACCAACGTGGTGTCATGCTTTGGCTAAAACCGGGAATATAGCGAAAGAATGAACAAAGCGAGACTAACCAAAAAGCTTTGTTATCATCAACCTGACTGCATAGAAGCATAGACCTGTAAAGATTGATCAAATATGGTCGAAGCAAATTCTTAGTCCAGGAACATGATTCGGTTATTTAAGTCTTTCGGTTCTCCAACGGCTTAAGCTTGAAGCTGAGGGAGAAATGTTAGCTGTCTGTAGTGCCTACGTGTGATTGGTCTGCAGGTTGGTTGCCATGGAAGAGCAAGGTCCATGACATTACAGTCAGCCATGTACAAGGTGACTGACTGTTGGTTTTGTACCTTCATTCATGGCTTGGTAATATTTTGTTAAATTATACATAAACATCATGTATGACTGTCCGTATTTAGCCCAACAACTTTAGGTCGTAAATTCAGTCCTTGACGTTAATAAGCTCAAATCTGATGAAGAACTTAAGTCATTATCTAAAACATTCATACTGTGGAAACAATTTAACAAATTACCGAAACTAATGTAAAAGTGTAGAGCATGTACTTACGCTTTGGGATAGCGAAATTTGACTTCCTCTTCCTACACTCATACAAACCGCTTAAATTACTACCCATACTGTAAACCACGTAGATATTATACACAATACATGGATATTATCTCGTACTTCTCACACTTTGTCTCTACTATTTTCTATTCACCTAGATGTATTTCTGCTTCGCACTCATGCTTCAATACTGTTCTTCCTCACTTGTCTTTATATTTAATCATTTGTTTCTATTTTCTGCCATTACCCTTTATTAGTACGTTTTGCCTATGAACGACATAACTAATACCTGTGTTACTGAGATTACGTCTAAGGCAGAGAATAAATTTGGTTAATTTGAGAAAAAGAAGTGACATTTTGTGGCAGATATCAAACTCGTTCATGGTAGAGTAATTAACAGTTTGTACCTCCCTTTTAAAATGTTGTAAAATGCAAGCTTCATGATGACTTCGCGAGGTCGAAACATGTAACTTTATTCATATTTTATAAGATGTTGTTGTGTTCGATGGTCATTTTTTATTTCTTACTTTACTAAAGTAGATAATTAACACTAAAGCGAAATCTTTCCACGTAATAAACAAATATTAAATTCACGTACAGCTGTTAGCTGTTAGTGAACATTTAAACCTAACTATATATTGAGTGAATCCAAAATGACCATTCATTTTGTGCCAGATATACGGTGCTTATCGATGCAAATGAAGGTAAAACCATAAAGAACGAATTATCAAAATATGTGCATTCACGTTCCAGGGAACCTTCTCCGTTTTATTACTATTCTAAATGTCCCATACGTAATTCTAAATGACGTCTTTTAAGGAAGATATTTGTGTGGAAATGAGAATATCCTGTACGTCAAAATCAGTTTAGTTCTGCAGGTGTTCCAACATTATTGTTTACTTTTCAAAAAACATTTTACCGAAAGTCAGGCGTGGAAAGGGCGCATTCTCATAACGAAATATCCACTTTTCGGGAAAAATACGCTCTATTTTCAGGTCATCACACTGCTGCAGACACACTACAATTTATGGTGGATTAGGCCTGCTTCCTTTGCTGTTCTGGTCCTATACACTTGTGACTCTGCTCCCTGATTTTGACATTCTTTCATTTTTCGGTTTCGGAGACTTTGTACTTTTTGCACTGGCTCTTCGCGTTTCCTTAATCGAGTGGAAGGCTTATCACGCGTCACTTTGTTGTGTAAAACAGCTGGGATGAATCAGTTTTTCGTGACCAGGCTGTGGGTTGGATGACCAGGGAATTGATGTTTGATTCTTGGAAACAACGGGGAATTTCTTTTCTCCACCGAGTCCTCACCAGCTCTGAAGCCCATCCAGCGCCCTGTACCATAGTTAAAGCGGGTGCATATCGGCCGGGACATGAAAATTGCCATTCATCACCATCTAGTGCCGACGTTATGTGCACTTAGAGTAATATCTGCACCCCTGAATACGACATAACGGGGTGATGTTTAATTGAATATATGGGTAAGTTTATTCTAAGGAAACTTCCAAAAATCGTTTTGAAATTCCTTATAAATTTGTCAATCACGTCTGTGCCACGGACACAGAATGCTGGAACCACAAAGTAAACTGAATCCTAGTGTAGGGTAAAAAAAAACCACAGAAACATGGTCACGTGATCCAAGAATCACGATATCATCGGCGTTACTGTATGCTGAAAAAAAATTTCCGTTCAGATAGTTAGTCGTCAGACGTAATGTTTGTAAGTTGGATCCCCATATATACGTTTCGCTGCATTGTAAATAAATGGGGTTCAGGAACATATTGCAATGAGATACGATTATAAGCTTATGTAAATTACAAGGCGTGATTTGCTTGGTAAATATGACAACCTGTTACTGTCTGATCTCACTAATTCACATGAAAAAAGCAGCACACACATGAAAGCTCTTTGCTTTGAATTGGCATCCATATTGGGTTCAAAAAGTGCCCTTTTTTACCACTAAACTAGATAAGGCAAAGTTACAATGATATAACAGTTCTCAGCATTTAAAAATTGGCATGTGACATAAGGGGCTTGTGAGGATCAGTATTCTTGTGAAGAACCCTGACGGTGGTAGCAAAAGTAACCGGAACATGTAGGTGGATATTGGTATATGATAAAGCATATTTCATCATTGTGCATTTGTTGGTTTACTACATAAGTGTAAAATGTTATTTACACTTTTAATGTATAGGCCTACCTTGTATTTAACCGAGTTACGTGTAACACTATTAAAACCTCCAATTTGAGTGATACTTATAAATTGATTGTGTCGCTCAGTAGACCTCTCTTCGTTAATGAATAATTTAAACCGGTTATGGTTTCAGCAGGCCATGTAAAAGTGGCAATGGACAGGTGGAGAATAGCCACAAATTTATCTCAGTATTTAACCAACTTGATGCACAAAATTTGTTTCACAATAAGTTTTATTTCATGCCTCTACATGTTTCGAGCACATGTGCTCATCATCAGGAGGTCGAAATTGCATTACACAGCCTCTGGTATCAT
>Ga0123352_10007406_pt1 | contig 16929 bp, 10 predicted proteins | sample TergutLab28metaG_FD_89700 | JGI IMG/M metagenome (GOLD analysis project Ga0123352, IMG submission 89700) | Labiotermes labralis P1 segment gut microbial communities from Petit-Saut dam, French Guiana - Lab288 P1 | ecosystem: Host-associated > Arthropoda: Insects > Digestive system > Gut ... | reverse complement strand
CGAACAAAATTCCTGTGTATGCCACTGCCATATAGCCTAGGTGCGTAGTAGGCTATATTATGTAAGTTTGTGTAAGTACTCTCTATGACGTTCGTACAACGATAAAATCGCCTAACGACGCATTTCTCAAAACGTATCCCGTCGTTAAGCGACGCGTGACTGTATTGCTCCATATGGGTGAAATTCTGTGTAAAATAATGCACGTGATGCTGTTCAGTATTTGTAAGTTTCATGGGGAATTTCGGCGCGGGAAGGGCCGTAGTTTTGTTACGGACGTATATGAATGATATTACATTTATGTTTGTTCCCGAAAACCCCATGACATTTTAAGCCAACTCCTTGGTAAAGCGTTGGTACTGTGTCACGGAATATGAAGTTTGCATTGTTGTCGTATTAATTCTTATTTATTGCTTTCCCAACAATAATAGTGTTATAACTAACGAGACCTAGGGTTCTCACAGTAGTTCTGCTGAAGATTTGGCATGTTACGCCGTGTCGACTGGTAAGCCGTTACCGACGTTTCGGAGGATTGTAATTGCTTCATCTCTAAGGTCAAGCAGTGGCCCCGAATAGGAAGTCGTTAGGTTTGTATAAAACGTCGGTTGCTGTTTACCAGTCGACACGGTGTAACAAGCCAGCTGACTTGAATCTTGAAGGGTATAATTTTGTATTCGATAAAAATCGGCTTTTTTAACACAAAAAATTAAAATTATATATATATTGTTTGTGGAAACTGATATGTTAGTACCCGAATCCCACAAGTACAAATTGGCGTAATATTTATCCACCAATTAGTCCCTGGAATCAGAATATTTATGGATTTTTAGTTTCGCATTTGAAAGCATTCCCAGTCGAATTTTTCGACTTTTTTTTTAAACCAAAGACTGTATTTGCCTCCGGGCACTGTATTCCTTATTGGTTCAATCTCGTATATTAATGACGTTTAACTACGTGACTCCAATAAAAAGCAGTCTGTTGCTAATGGAAAATAGCCGCATGATGCTTGTTACGTAGCACTTGTATAATTGACGAAAACAAGTTTGAATAGCCTTGAGTTTCTTCTGCCACACTGTCACAGATAAAGGCCACTATCTCGCATTTATCGGTGTCGAAGATAGAAAGTCATAACCCAGCTGCTTCGGTAGAGCTGTCAGTTAGTGGTGAAGTGCAGTTGAGGTCCAGCCATCTGAATTCCGCCGAACATCATCAAGACACTGCAAATAGGAATAATTCTCGTTTATCGGAGAGAGAAGGCCGTCAAGTTTGTATACTTTTAAGACAACTTGAAGTGATACCAGACTCTGGCGATTACTTCCCCCTGTTGATAACAAGTACAAGCGTGTAAACGTATATTCAATTTTTTTTTAGCGTTTTTTTTCCTCTTTGCCATTTTCTTTCCTTCCGTCCGTCGTCCGCTTAGTCCCTTTCTGTCTCCTTTCATTGTTTCTTCTTTTCCGTCTTCTGTATTTTGCTTACCCGTTAGCCTGGATGTTTATTTTTTACGTGTGCCTACAAGCTGGGTGTTTCAAAGTTAATCGTAGTGCATACAGCCATACATTCTACTGTTGGTAGAAGTAATGAACACTTGAAGTGATATATTCTACTGTAAACATATTCGCTAACACAATATATGTCATGAACAAATTTACCCGGTAACGACGTAAAACGCAGTTATTAACAATAATTCAAGGACGGCATCTGACCAACAGATCCCAAGATTTTGCTCAATTAAGTCACAGAAATTAATACCAATAAAATACGTTTTATTAAGGGAGAATCCCTTAATTTTACATAATTAGTCTCCATTTTCTTTAACCACATGTTGTGGTTGTCTTGTACTTGTCTTTTGTATTTTCTTAGATTTGAAACAATCTTGCCTCTTTGTTCTCAGTAATTAACCAACTTAATGCACAAAATCTTGTTTTATAATAAGTTTATAATATGCCTCTACATGTTTCGAGCACTATGTGCTCATTATCAGGAGGTCAAATTGTATTATACAGCATCTGGTATCATCACACCTGTAGGTGGCCGTCCGGTGCACAGGTTGAGAGAAGACTTCTCTTTTGAGTCTTCTCTCAACCTGCACACCGGACGGCCACCTACAGGCGTGACGATACCACATGCTGTATAATACAATTTTGACCTCCTGGTGATGAGCACAACAGTGCTCGAAACATGTAGAGGCATATAATAAACTTATTATAAAACAAGATTTTGTGCCTTAAGTTGGTTAATTACTACGATTGTACTGAGATGCACGGTCAGCAAAACTTCAAAACTTGCCTCTTTGGTCGTCCCTGTCGTAAAGCTTTGCATATTACCATGTTTTTATTGAAGAAGTCAGCGGAATCAAGTCCAACAAAGTACACTTTATTTAGGGAGAAACCCCTTAATTTAATCGTATTTAGTTAGATTTAATTTTTGTGATGTAATGAAGACATACACTGTAATAGGCAGCACTACAGTACAGTTCACTTGATGACTCAGTGACGTCTGCAAGGCTGCTGTTTTTCCTTAAATCTCTGCGGCCAGACAGTAGCAACACCTGGAGTGGTGTGTGTGGTCAAGTCTCATTTCTTAACAATTTAACGACGGTATTGGTAGCTCAGATTACTTAGTGCCGAATGGTAACGTGATTAGTGAATGATTATTTGGTAAGGATGTGAGAGGAAGTCGCCGTAGCAAAGCTTGAGGGATCGTAACGACATATGCCTGAAGGCACTGAGTAAAACCACGAAAGCCCTAGGATATCTGGTCCCAAGCAGAACCAAGGACCGCCGGGAGGGGGTTCGTATCCCAATAAAAAAAAAAAGTTTTTTGCCTCCAGCAGGGGACGACCGACTAAAAATCTCCACTCTCCGGCAACACCCCTACACAAAAAAAAAAAACCATTCTAGGAGAAAAATAATCCGTGTGGGTATTGGATAACAGCCTGCGAAATCAGTCTAGACGCAGTGGTAGAAAAATCTTTGTACCTGTCTGCAATCTAAACCTGATTGTGCACCCGGTGGTCTGCTCAGTGCTTTCTGTTAAAGTTAGTTCTTTATCCGACCGGGGTGGGGTATTTGACGTATTATTCGAACAGAAAAAGGTAATATTATGAAACAAATGGTCATTTTGTGGAAAATAAATTGAGATTATGCAGCAAGTCGTAAAGTGCAGTAAAGTTGCTCTTTGCTTAGAAATATAAAATGAATTTATATGGTGTTTTTTTTACGTGCGTTCTCATGTCAGAGAATGCAGAACCAAATCGTATTAAGTGTTAATGGCGTGGTGCTTATTGAGACAGACCTTCGAGAAGGAAACAGATTACCCATCAGACGTTAAAAAAGCACGAAACGAGGTACCATGTCTGTTGCCCCCGTACTGCTCATCGCAATTCCTGTAACTGTTCATTTCATGCGATGTTTGGTTTCAGTGCGCTCTTGTGAGGCAGTTTGTGGAATAGAATTTTCCAGATCACTGTGTGCATTTTTCCCAGGCAATCCTAAAGGGATGATAAAAAGATTTTCGGATGATTGTCAGACGAAATTCTTTAAAAGGCGTACGTTTTCTTTCGAAGTTACACTTGTATTTGAAGTGGAATCGTAGTATTGTCTTGTCCTTGCTTCAAATTGTGAAATAACAGTGACACTGTAAATAAAGAGTTCACAAATAGGAGTGTCGCATTTCCTCTCTTAACCTACTACTATTGCGTCAGTTAAATAAAAGTTGACCTGAGTTAAATCGTGAAGATGAAGGTCTCAAGCTCTTTTCGAAACGTCAGTCCCTATTTACCAGTCGACAAGGCTAATGTCGCAACTAGGTTATCTGACGCCCGGGGCGAATAACCACAATGGCAACCCCTAACAGAAATCATGAACTTCACAAAATCACCATTATTTATTGAATTTCCGTGTATTTGGCTCAGTAATTTAAAATTTGTTCAGCGCAGAATATAGAATGTTTTAATTTAAAATGTTCATTTTGCCGCCCCTTAGACACTGCCACCTTGGGCGGTGGCACTGTTCTCCCCCCCCTCCTGTCTCCTGGTATGCCCATTTACTTGGCGTCATACCCCAGAACACTTCTCGCAGGTTTAGGATTTCAAGCAGCTCTGTTAGCAAGATTTGATTACTTATCAGAGTTAGACAGCAAGTACGCGAAATCACAGAAGCTGGGCGTGTGGTTTCTGTGTGAGGGTAAATTTTGGAGTCCGTGCCAGCTCGGTGGGCAGTTTTTCGCTGTCTCATTCTCAGCTATACTATCGATGTACGCTTTTAGCACACTGGTGCAAGTAGTCTATTACGTACCGTTGAACAGGTGACGTTGACTGCTGTGGTACTTAACCTCTAAAAGCTAAGAAGGGTTTGAGCATATGGTGCGGTATTCTTAGCTTGCTGTTAAAAGTTAGGACTGGTTACACGTTTTTGTAGTCAAAGATCAGTTTATCTTGCACTGATATCGAACGTCAAAGGTCGGGAATATATTTTTTGTAAATATACGTAACCTTTGAAACACGGACAAAAATAAAAATACCGTAAGCAAAAATAATGTGCATGGCACTGAAATCGAGAGTAAAGTAACTTCGTGGGACGCACTAGTGACGTACTTAATTCGAATCAACGTTCAGCCATCATCATGTTCACCTCGCTGCTGTGTACATCAATTTTTAATAATGTTATCAACACGGGGAATATTTCGCGGTGCAGCGGGCAGGCGAGAAACAGGGGCGGACAATTCAGAGCCTGGTCAAACTTACTTCGAGCAATGGCGACTAGTGGTAAAGATGCGGGTGCCTATAACTGTTCGGAGACGAGTGTGAAATGTTTTGTGACAATAGACAACATGAATCCATGTATAAAGAGAATGGAGTATGCGGTACGAGGCCCTCTTGTTATTAGGGCGTCGGAAATTGAGAAGGAGCTGAAAGAGGTAAGATAGTCTCCGTATTGACAGAGGTCAATGGAATGGGTAGTGTATAATTATTACAGGAACTGTTTAGCATGTGATTTTGGTGATAGGTAAGAACCATAAACGTGCCATACAGACCACGTTGTCTAATGTTACGTGAGTAGCGTGAAGTGTGACAGGTTATGTGACAACCGTATGTAGGACAATACGATAGGGATGACAGTTCGTACACTTTGAAGGCAACATATGTATGCACGAAATGGTTGGTGCCGGTACTTGTTCATAGAGTAACACTTGATTTATCTATGACAAAGCACACACAAAGACATGTCATGTGATCTTATTGACACACAAAAGTAACATAAAACTGGAGAATACAGTGTGGATTCTCCTAAGTTAAGTTTCTAAAGTAAGATAACACAACTTAACTTGCAAAACTGAACAAAAACAAGCCAGTCTTAAGCAAGGTAGGCAGTAACAGATGGAGCAACATGTATTGTGGGGTTAAAAATTGACAATAATTAATTAAATTTTAATACAGTAAATGAGCAAATAATGAAATTCTGAAAATATTGTAATCTCTTCACAGTTTAATGTTTAATTGAATAATATTGAGGTTATAAAGAGAGTAACATTGTGTAATAAGCAGTTCGAGCTTACTTTGGATAATTATAGTATGTTGACAATCATACTTTAATAGTACCAAAACACTTAGTCTCCATAAATAATAAAAGTCTTGTGTACTTAAACTTCTTGTGTTGATTGTTATGAAACTAGTAAATAATACAGTGCAGAGATATGTATGAATGTGTGAAACTGGTTTGAAGAATTTTCAGTCCTGTTTCTGGTATTTTTGTGCTGTTTTGATGCCACATTTTGTTTCAGGGCGCCAAGAAGCCCTTTACGGAAGTGATCAGGGCCAACATTGGTGACTGCCATGCAATGGGACAGACCCCCATCACATTCATCAGGCAGGTTAGAATTATATGTTGCATCCATATATGAAGTACTTACCTTGATTGATTGCTACATTCATAGTTAACTTGGCTATACTGGTTATTTCATGCTTCTTTAATAAGTAATATATTCAAAACAAAGCTACAGTTACTCAGACGTGTCGTTTACACAACATGTAATGGTTGTTTGACCACAGTCTTCATGAATTTGTTGCATGCTGTCCATGCCAGATGTAAGGAATATACTGACATGACTGTCACCAAGTCTTTTTTTTTAATCATTATTATTATTATACTAGTGGATGCATTGTGCCAAGGTAGGGTTGGCATTAGGGTAAAGGTGACATTCTACCATTTGAACATTATTTACCACTTGGCCAATTTGATTTTTCTTCCTGAACTGAATAGGAAATTTCATATATATTGGTAATAATACTTTACTCAACATGAAGTTTTCAGAAGTTGATTGTGTTCCATTTTGTGAATGATTGTACTTTATTTGTACTGAGAGTTGAGCACAGGTTTAAAATAGAATGTGCCATCTCAAATTGAAATGAAAATTACACATATACTCATACTTCTGTTGTGTTTAATGCGTCATATGTTTTGGTTGTATGTATGAAATTAAAAGTCTGTGGAAAAGGTTTTGTTTGTTGATGCAAAAATCATTTGAAATGTCATAATTGCATGAACTACAACATACATATATATGTGCGTTCTCAATGAGTAGGTGATTTTCCTACCAGAAGAATCACAAGGGCAGAAAAGATTTAGGTTGTTTTGTCTCCAAAAGCAGACTGTATACAAGGTACTCATTTATTAATGATTGGTACAGTAAATATTTTATTGTCCAACTTATGCACAATTATATAATATGTTATGGCAGCATATGCTGCCATAACACCGACCACGTCCATGTCAACGGACACGATAGAACCGTTCTTGTAATTTTAGCCAAGTACTGTACAAGGTTCCATGATGATGGAGCCTCTGTTATCTGAAACATGTTGGAGCACTTTTAAATATTTTTATAATTTTAACTGTATCTACATATCAGATAATTGTGCATAATTTGGACAATAAAATATTTATATGTTGATGATGCATCGTGCAAACATGAAGATTGGTACAGTATCTCCTTACTAACAGAATTATTGTATTTCATTCCATGAGCATGTCTTCACTGTTCCTTTCTTAAAGGAAAAATTTTACTAATTCAAGAGCTGCTTTGAGTGACGGCAGAATGCGAAATATGTGAAACGCCAAACTCCCAGGCTTTCAGCCCTGAACTCTTTGTGCATTCCACTGTCTGCTTCATATTGTATGTTCTAGTTTACTTAATGCCGTTGGTTGAACCGTCTCATATGACCATGTACCAGCAAGCTGTCAGTACCCAGTTAATATCTATTGTCAACTTAGCACATAAAACCCTCAAATTTAAAGTTAATTTCCTTACACTTTGTCCCATTAAGGAAGCAGCTTATAAAATGGATTAGAACACTGTAACGTAGTCTTGCATGTTTTGGCATTTCATTATATTGTGTGTTTATTAGAACCTAGGCATATTTTTGCCACTGCTCAATGCACAAGACATGTTTTTGTCATGTTGCACATTTATCATTATTTGGTTTGTACCCTGTTGTTGCATGCAGTATTGTGTTTGTCCCAGGTTCTCGCCTTAGTTTCGTACCCAGTACTGCTTGATGATCCCCGGTTCCCAACTGATGCCAAGGCTCGAGCAAAAGATATCTTGTCTGGCTGCAGAGGTGGTAGTGTTGGTAAGCTGTCACATTATCACTATTATAGACGTGAGATAGAGGTGCCTGTGATGTATGTTACCCATTGGCTCCCATTGGTTGGCAGACTGCAATAAGTGAGGCCAATGATTTGATATTATTGATCGTGTACTGCGTCCTACAAGGAGTTCTAGCAGGTCTGCACAAAAATTGTCTGTTATAATGTGCCATACTTTTCCCACACATAAAATGTCATATCTCCTTGAATTTCCATGTTTAATAAGGGGTTTATTTGCATTAAAATATGATAAATACTTCACACAATGTAATCTTGAGGATTCAAGTCTTATAGGATGTAACACTGGGTTGTTATTTACTTCCTCACCTTTCAAAGGATCATGGTGCCTTTGTCTTTAGGGTTAGTAACTATTTACCCAGTGACGTGGTGTAGCATTCCAGAAAACTTGAATTTTGAGCAGCACCACTATAAGAACCTCGCGTCTTACTGTATATTCTTGGTTATGTATTATTATTTATAGGATCATACACGGATTCTCCTGGTATCGAGATCATAAGGAGACACGTGGCACAGTACATAGAGAGAAGAGATGGGATTGGCAGCAACTGGGAGAATATCATACTATCAGCCGGGGCATCAGATTCCATCAAGGTAATTGTATTTGAGGAACTAATCTCATAAAGAAGTCAAATTAAGGATGTTGTGATGAGCTGGATATGTAACTGTCCTGTGGGGAAATAAATGTACATAGGACTGTGGCTGGGAGCCTCTTGGAAGTCGAAGGAAGAGTAACTAAATTGAGCTTATGGAGATATGTGAAGATATGAGCTGGGGTGAACTGCCTTAGAATCATATCTGTTGGTAAGCTATGCATTAGGGATTTTGATCAGTAACGTTTTGCTGCTGGAGACACACGTTAGTGTAGTGGATATGGCAGGGTGTAGTTTCTAATTGGCTGACTGGTTTTTAACCCCTTGAAGAATTAAAAAAAAGTGAAATTGCTGTTCTATCCAGCACTTCCCAATTTCTGATAGAGCATTGCTTTTTGGAAGGTTCCTAGGCTTCACCTGTCTGTCCTTCTGGTACGAGCAACATGTAGATGAAGATGAATATGAAGCGTTGGTGAAATGATACTGACAGGAGAAAGCTGAAGTACTCAGGGGGAAAACAACCTGTCCCAGTGTCGCTTTGTCCATCACCGTTCCCACATGGACTGGCCTGGAATCAAACCAGGGCCTGTGCAGTGAGATTGCAGAAACTGACTGCCTAAGCCATGGTGCTGCCAGATGGAAGAATGAAATGAGTCTGCATGATATATAAAGATTCATATTTTACCTCACGGAGAACACAGCGTTATTTCATCTGAAAGAACAGTTGGTAAATAACAGTCGGTTTAGTGTTGATTAAATGTGACTGCTTGATTTTGAAGTACAGACACTCTCTGACTTATGCAATAGTTATGTTCCGGAAGGTATGGTACATATCACATTTTGCGAAATTTGGATTTGAGTATACATATGGTCAAATATGTTTGTATATAGAAGGGAGTCTAGTTGAAATCCAAACTCCAGGACACAGGATCCTGATTGGCCACAACATGACTGCCCTGCCTCCTGTGTTATTGCCCGACAATATTCTTCCTCCACCTTCGTCTTATTGCAGTTCATTCCAACAAGCAGAAATTCAGCCTGCATTTTAAAATGATATTATTTCAAATTAAATTTCTCTTTTACTTTTTAAAATTGCATAAATCTGAAACTGCATAAGTCGGGAAGTGTCTGTGTTCCAAATTAGAATTCACTTTTCAACTTTGATATGATTTTGATCATCCAGTCACTCATCACCACATAAGTTACCATCCAATCAGTTACTAACCACTGACCCCTTCATGAGACTGAATATTGCCTTCTTTGGTTTTTCTGTCAGTCAGTCTTGAAGCTGCTGGCTAGTGAAGTTAGTGGAAAGAGGAGTGGAGTGATGGTGCCGATTCCTCAGTACCCCCTGTACTCAGCAACGCTGGCAGAATTCAACATGTATCAGGTCTGTGCATCCATATACTAGCTGGACACTGAGTGCCCCATCCACTTCTACCGTAGCCAAACATAGTTACGGTGAAAGCCTAGTAGAAGTATCAGTTTTACAGAATGTGAAATGATAAATGTAACTCAGACCCTGAACAGTGTCTAACACAAAGGATGTATATTATGATATCTCTTCATTACATTGGCATGTGCAGAATGGGACGATTCCTTGCTGTTTTCAGGAGCTTCTTCCATTCCTCTCTGTAATGAACTTTTTCCTGTCACCCTTCTCCACTAAACTATTCTTCCATCATCTCTCACCTCATCTTGCCATCTGTTTCTTGGTCTACCTCTCAATCTTGTTGTTCCCAAATTCATATATAATACTCTTTTGGGAATTATATTTTCTTCCATTCTCTGTACATGCCAAAACCAACGTAATCTATTTAATCTTATTGTCTCTTTTATAGTAAGTTTTTTTAACACTTGGATATATTTCTTTATTCGTTAATATCCTCCACTTTTCTTTTTCGTTGTCATAGACTGGGCCTAAAATTCTCCTATACACTTTCCTTTCAAAAATGTTCAATTGCTTTCTAACTCTCTTTGTTAGTGGCCAAGTTTCTGATGTATATGTTAACATTTTGTCTATTACTGCATTCTTTAATCGTAATTTTAGTTTCTTTGATATGCTTTTATTTTTAAAAATTTTTGTGGCATAAAATATGTGTTAGCGTTTTTTATTCTTTCTTACAAATCTATTTGATTATTGTTATCTTCATTAAGTATTGTGATATCTGCTGTTGCTAATTCGGCATGTTAGTATTCCAATCTGCTCACTTTCAGATTGGCTACTACTTGGACGAATCACGAGCATGGGGATTGGAAATAGCCGAGCTGCAGCATGCTGTAGATGAAGCAAGGAAACATTGTATTCCACGAGCCATTGTAGTTATCAATCCTGGGAATCCCACAGGTGTGCAACATACTTGCCCGCTTCTGTCTGAAGACATTCTGTTGCTCAGAAGATTTTGTAGTTTCTGTGAGAACTAAATTACTGACTGTTGATGGATATTTTTGGAAAGTAAACTAAAAGTATTATTTGATTAATAACAAACATGAAGTTTGTGGTGTTTGGTACAAAATGAGTGAGTGATTATTTGTGGAGTTAGGAGAATACAGTTGACAACTAAATGATAGTTTTTGAATCTGAGGAACAATAAATACAGTACTATTGCAGAATTGTGTAAACTGAGCATTTGGAGAAATGTCATGAAGTAACACAAAAATAAGGATTAATTCTTTGAACTTTCAACTAATAGTAAATTAGAAATTAAAACTGTTTGATGTGTGGTAAAGCATTCATACTTGCACTCTTGTAGTTCAATGACTTGAACTCATGAGATTGTTTATTGTTCTTAGGTCAGGTACTGTCCAGAGCAAACATAGAGGAAATTATAAAGTTTGCACACAAGGAAGAACTGTTTGTATTTGCAGATGAGGTAAGAAAGAAATGGAATACTAGGTGAAGTGGTAGACTAGCACACAAGCTGCTCCATCCTGTAGTTTGAGGTGCACTGATAGGCTAGAACACTTACTACTCCCTCACACTGCCTGTATATTGAGGTGAAGTCGTTGTTACACCAAAATATATCCTGCAGCACTTCAGGATTTTGTAATTTAAAAAAATTATAAGCAGTGGACGTCCTTCGTTTCATTTATTTCTTGTAGGTACCATGTACTACGGTTAAGGTGCTGTGCTACAAATCGGAAGGTCGCTGGTTCGATTCCAGATGGTGTCATTGGAATTTTTCATTGACATTCTGATCGCACTATGGCCCTGGGGTTGACTCGGCTTCTAACAGAAATGAGTACTAGGAGTATTTCCTGGGGGTAAAAGCGGCCGGTGGGTAAGGCTGACAACCTTACCACCATCCTGGGCCATTGTCACATAATCTGGGAACCTTAACTTCCTGGAACCCCCTGGGCACCTCGGGCCTGTAATGGGATTGATTTTTACCATGTACTATTAACCGTTAGTGTTTACCAGGTTTTCTGCTGCAGCTGTAGCACTATTCAAGTTAAATGCCAACTGTGGGACAGTATTTTCCCATTTGAACAGCAAGGTTGAACATATAGTGAGACAGTGTCCCATTTGTCCATTAAATGTATTTATATGAAATATCATCAGTGTGAAATCATGTGAAGATGGGGAACAGTGGAAGAATTGCTTGTGCATGTATTGCAGGAAATGAGGAAATACTCGCAGATGTGTGTACATTTAACTTTGTTAATGTAAGGACTGGTCTAAGGGGTGGGCCAGCTGCGCCACTGCTCAAAGCGCCAACCTATAAGAGGCACTGAGATGTCACTGGAATACTCATAAATGTGGTGCTTGTAAATTCAGGTTTTCCATGCAAGAAAGAATTTCCTGAAAATTATCTTCATTTTGGGTATGCATCCTCAAAAATGTTTGCCAGCCCTGTTCTAGGCCAGAAAAGTTCAAAGAATATTGGTTTGAAGGGATGCCATCGTTAGCTTGGCTGGGGCACCAAACTAACAGCCTGCCCAGGGCACCTACACATCTTGGGCCCAAAAGAATTTTCTGAAAATTATCTTCATTTTGGGTATGCATCCTCAAAAATGTTTGCCAGCCCTGTTCTAGGCCAGAAAAGTTCAAAGAATATTGATTTGAAGGGATGCCATCATTAGCTTGGCTGGGGCACCAAACTAACAGCCTGCCCAGGGCACCTGCACGTCTTGAGCCCGCCCTGTTTGACATCCAGTAGTTACCAGTAATTATGGTATGTTCTGGGTCTGAACAGTGTGGGTCAGAATGTTAGCATATTACGGGCTGAGCATAAATTTACATTCAAGCAGCCTTGCCTTAACACACTAACACAGACATTTTTGTTAAGGAAATTCAAACATATTTGCCAGATAACATACCAAAAACATATTTTTTTTTTACATTCATGTGACCGTGCATCATGACAAATCCTCATAATAAAACCAACTAGATGCACCAATTTCTCAAACCTATTTTGGAATGAAACTGTACATGTTTTGGACAGTTCCTCTGTCCATCATCAGGAGTTTTTCACTGTACAAATAGCAGTGTTATATGTCATACAGGTTTGTAGACAGCTTTTGAGCAGGATCCTGATCCTGCTCGCAAGCTGTCAGCAAACCTGTATGACATATACCATTGCTGGGGTACAGTGAAAAACTCCCGATAAAGGACAGAGGAACTGTCCGAAACATGTAGAGTTCCATTCCAAAAATAAATGTTAGTAATTAGTGCATCTAGTTGGTTTTATTATAAGGATATATGTATGTATCTGTTTCAGTTCCTCAAACCTTGTCTTGTTATGTGTGAATGTTTTGTTGCAGTTGGATGACATAATACCAGTATATTGTAATTCACACGGTTCTTCTGTCTGTACACAGGTGTATCAGGACAATGTGTATGATCCTAAGAGCAAGTTTCATTCCTTCAAGAAAGTTATGGATGAGATGGGTGAACCATATAGTAAAATGGAGTTGGCTTCATTTATGTCAAGTTCAAAAGGTAAGGAGATTGAATTTTGGAACTCCAAGCATAGTTGTATATTCAGCTGGTACATAGTAGGTGATTTTAGCTGTCAGGTAGTATGATCAGTGGTGCTGTTTAATAAATTTACATATACAACAGTGTGGGAAATAGTCTAAAGTTAATTAACTCATTGAAGCAGAATCCTTTTTGAGAAGCTAATAATTACTTAGCTAGTCAAGAAATTTCTGCAGTTTGTGGAACTGGAAGTTATGTCACCATGATTAAGAGCCCACTGATTGTTCCCATTCTGAGGCAGATGAATACATTCCATGTCCTCCCATCCTATTTCTCTATACTATATTTTAATACTTTCCCTTCGTTGCTAAGGTCATCTCAGTTGTCACTTCCTGCCAGTTTTCCCCATTGAAATGTTTAAGCATTTCTTCCCCATCCTGATGCATGCCATATGACTGCTCACTTCTTCATCCTTTATTTCATAACCTGAATAATATTTAGCGAGTGGTACAGTAAAAACCTATGATGTCTGCAACTGTCTGTGCAGGTTACATGGGGGAATGTGGTCTGCGTGGTGGATATACAGAAGTTGTCAATTTGGAACCTAATGTCAGAGCAATGTTACTGAAATCCATCTCTGCCATGCTGTGTCCAACTGTTCTTGGACAGGTATGTATAAAATAGTATACAGTGTAATGAATGCACCTTGTGTGATAACCATACCATTTTCATATGTCCGCTCTTTTGCTTCTTTCCAAACAAGGCCAATTTGTTTTAGCAAATGAATGTTAAATATGTTACGGTTAAGGTTTGCACACTAGTAACAAAGATTGTGGTCTCCTGGGATGTGCACTGTGTAATTTGGTAGATAGGTGCCATTATTTTAGAGGAATTGACTGACTATATTGTATGGAATCACTTCCCAGAATACTGTAATCTAGAAAACATCTCTGGTCATAACTTCAGGTAACCTTGTCAGTCAGAAAATAAGTTTACATGACATGCAGTTTCTTAGCTAATGACCTTGAAACGTATTGCATATGGCCCTGATCTGGTGCCAAGCAATTGTAGTTTTCCAGCACTAAAGCAAAGTCATTGTGTCCACAAATTTAAAGATTGCCATGGGGTTCAAGGAGGACTGTTTGACCTTTGAAGATGGGGCTGATAGGTTGTCCCAAAATGTAGGTAAGAAATTAACGTTACACAGTATATGTCAGCACAATCTTTTTTATTCTTAAGCAAGGCTACATGTTTCGACTAAAAGTTAGTCATCTTCAGGCCCTTACAACATTTTCCATTACCAGACGCTTTGCCCACTTTGTAATTCCATAGTGTTTACAATTGTGGAATACATCTAGTTAAAACTTTCTAAAAAGGTTTTGATTTTGTTTATAAAGTGTGTTATTTACATATTGTGTCTAAACATTAAAATATTAAAAATTCTTCCTTAACAGTGTGTTAGTGTTCACCAGATATTCAACTGTGAGTTCCGTTGTCGTATTGTGGTTGATGTTGGGGTACTTCTGTTTATCCTATTTGATAAGGATAAACAAAATCAAAACCTTTTTAGAAAGTTTTAACTAGATGTATTACACAATTGTAAACACTATGGGATCCCAAAGTGGGCAAAGCATCTGGTAACGGAAAATGTTGTAAGGGCCTGAAGATGACTAACTTTTAGTCAAAACATGTAGCCTTGCTTAAGAATAAAAAAGATCGTGCTGACATATACTGTGTAACGTTAATTGAATTGCAAGCACATTGTGATGCCTTCATTCAGAGTAGGTAAACTACCACTGTATGCTGCATGAAATCCCCAAAGAGCACAGATCTTGTTTACTGTGCAGTGGAAGCCTGAAACGCTCATTGAAACAGTTGTGACATGAGAATTGATGACACGGGACACAGGCTTATATCAGAAGGGAACTAAACCTCATGCCATGACATGATAAATGCCTCATTTGTAGAAGGGACCATGTGGAAGAGTACTAGCAGAGCAGTGCACTTAATTATGAACTGTCCTTGTTAGAGATGAAAATAAAGAATCCCAAATGTATGCATTGTAAACTGATTTTTCTGACTGACCCTCAGTGACTTTCTGTGTACTAAATGAGGTGTTTAGAAAAGGACAAACTCTTCTCGAATTAAGGTATGTCATCTGTTCCACAATACATGTAATGGCCATGACTCAAATCTCTTGAGTTACATAGTAACAACTTGTTCCATACGCCAGATGTAATAGGATGTTTTTAAATTATGAATTGTGGCTTTTGTGGTCTTCTTTAGTCTTTCCAAGCAGAAGCTGAGATAGAGGATTGCAACTGACCTTTATCACTCCCTATGTTCCTCACAGATCGTCATACATAATTATCTACTCATTCAAGAACTACATTCTGCATGCAGTTGAAGGACATGAACTAAGAAATGGTTGGTTTACTTTACTTTATTGCAGAGTGTGATGGATGTAGTGGTAAATCCACCAATGCCAGGAGAACCCTCCTATGAGCAGTACATGAATGAGAAGAAGGATGTTCTGAATTCACTAGCACAGCGTGCCAAGATGGTTGCTGAAACATTTAACAGTATTGAGGGAGTGTCTTGTAATGAAGTTCAAGGTGCAATGTATGCTTTCCCAAAGGTAAAATTATTTATGTCCATGAACAAAAATATTGATTTATTATTTTTTCTGGGAAGAGTGAAATAGGATTCTTTAATTTGGACGAAACATTAGAGTTAGTTTGATTTAGTAAACGTGGAATACAATCAGCTGTTTTCATGGCAACATTCTGTGTTCTGTTTAAGTAGAGAATAAATTCTGAACATACTTCTTAGTATCTGGTTCAAAATCTGATGTAATACTACTTTCCAACTCACTGAATTTGCAAATGTGGTGTGTATGTTGTAATAATTACCACTGATATTAATGTCATACAGTGTTTTTACAAATTAGTGTTTCATGCAGTTGTATAGTTATAATTTATACTTCCCGCTAGCCTCTCTGAAAGTGTATAAGTTTTAAGGAAAGTATGCATTATTGCTTTGCAGAGCGTCATGGTTGCCATGATGTACTGAAATCAAAAGCTGAAAGAAAACATTGTTCTGATTTTAAGGGTGCCACCCTCTTTGCAAGAGGTCCTTCCCTTTTAATGGATGAAATTGTTTGTTTCAGCTTGATATTCCTAAGAAAGCTGTCGAGAAGGCAGAGTCCTTGGGACAATGTGCTGATGTATTCTATGCCTTCCAGCTGCTTGAAAATACAGGCATCTGTATAGTACCAGGATCAGGCTTTGGGCAGAAGGCTGGCACTTACCATTTCAGGTTAGTATTGTTTCTGTTATGGTTGTGAACATACCATGCCGTTAGATACTGGTCTGCTATTGGAAGCCTGTCACCATAGCTGTGAGTTTAGACCCATTTATAATGGCATGCATTGTTATATCTTTGTTCTATACATTCTTTAACATCTCTTATAATAGTTCCTGTATGAGTACCAGGAGGCAGGAATTTTATGTTTTCCCATACCATTGTATTTTTTTTTTTTTGCACAAATTACTGTCTCGTAAATGAAGCCAACTGGGTACACAATTTTTCTTAGTATGTTTATTTCATTTCTCTACATGTTTTGGGCAACTATGTGCCCATCATCAGGAGAAATAACTGTATCTATGCGACACTTGGTATTTGTCACTCTGTATGGATGACTGTCTGGTATGTAGGGTGGAATTCCACCTTGCATACCAAGCACCAAATG
>Ga0123352_10007405_pt1 | contig 16929 bp, 20 predicted proteins | sample TergutLab28metaG_FD_89700 | JGI IMG/M metagenome (GOLD analysis project Ga0123352, IMG submission 89700) | Labiotermes labralis P1 segment gut microbial communities from Petit-Saut dam, French Guiana - Lab288 P1 | ecosystem: Host-associated > Arthropoda: Insects > Digestive system > Gut ... | reverse complement strand
TCTAGCTGGTCTATTTTTTCTTGGTTTTGGCTAGGCTGACCTTATGAAAAGTCTTGAATTTGCAATGGGGGAGCGGGATTGAAACTTGAAGTAATCAAATGCTTATTTTGGACAGCAGCCATATAACAACAACTAAATCAGTTAGGCACTAACTTATATCCAGATTAACACTCCGACTAAAAGAAATAGTACGCCTCCTGCTCCAAAGGAGAGCATTAAAACTTTGGTCGCCTTTTGACTTCCCTCTAAAGTCACTTCAGCAGGATTTGAAGGGTCATAGTATATTTCAACCTTTTCTCCAATTTCGTATTTAGGCTTATTATTCCCAACCACATTCTGATGTTCGTAACTGATACCGCCCACCGTGTATTCAAAAACTGCATAGTAAAACTTATAGAGGCCCCTATTTCTGGCTTTACCGTGATTATTCTGCGTTACAACATATCTTATTACCGTTGCCATTGTTGAGTTCCCTTGTTCAAGTATTTTTCTGGCTTTAAGCAAGGCTTTCAAAAAAATAAGCCCAAATATTGATAAAACAACCCCTATGATACTAGGAACAATTCCTACACTCACAACAATCCTCCAATTCAAATTGCTAAGTTTTATATGGGCGGCGAACATTACCCATACCTATCCAAATATAAATTTTGTACGCATCTACAAGATTCGTATAAAGCTATACTAATCAAGGGGAGATATGTTGTCAATAGGAAAAGGGAAATTTTTCAAAATTTTTTGAGTGCAGTTCAATAGAACACTAATCCGGTGGCAACCACCGCCCTTGAACATTGGGTGTTTGAGGGCTATTACATCTGGCGTGAGGGTATTGGTAACAGTGCGAGGTATAAGGTGCGAAGTCGTCGTCACTCTGCCCTTGACCTTAGCGGGTACATAGGGGCGCAGCCCCTGTGTTGACTTTTTGTTTCTTTTTGTTCAACGACAAAAAGAAAGCCCGTCCGGCAGGACAAAAGCCCTCGGCATCCGCCGAGATAGAATCGGCAGCAACGCCGAACAAAAAGGTCAAGGGCTAGGTGATTGATAATCCGCCCCTACAAGGGGTGGCACTATAAAGGAGGAGATAAGCGGGTGATGGAGCAAGCGGTAATCACAATTCAGACAGAAGCGTATCTGTATACGCCGCTGATTGCGGAACAGATATCATTGGAATTCCATCGGGCCGGGGTACCGGGACGGTTGACGTTTCAGGTGGTGAAGGATAGTGTAATTAGTTTCCACGAAGGGGACCGTGTGGTGCTCCGCATGGGGGCGGATGTGTTGTTGGAGCGGTTGCTGGATGGAGCTAGGGCGCAGTTCCCGGAGTTGGATACACGGGAGGGGTCGTTGATTTACTCGGCGTTGGCACCGGCGGCGGTGGAGTTGAGCAAGTTGTATACGGCTCTGCATGTTGCGCTGGAGATGAGCTTTGCGGACACGGCGGGGCGGGAATATTTGGTTCGGCGGGCCAGTGAGCGGAGTATGGCTCCGTTTGCGGCGACGGCTGCGGTGGTGGAGGCTGTAGTGGAACCACCGGGGTTGGTGATTTCGGTTGGAACCCGGTTTCGTAGTGGGGCGGTGGTGTTTGCGGTGAGTGGGAGAAATGCAGACGGGCGGCCTTTGTTGACGGCGGAGATACCGGGTGTGGAAGGGAACCTTACTGGGGGACGATTGGTGCCGGTGGAGGTGGTGGACGGGCTTCGGGAGGCATCTATTCGGGCATTGATTGTGCCGGGGCAGGATGAGGAGAGCACGGAGGCGTTTCGGAAGCGGTATATGGAGAGCCATCGGGCACAGAGTTTTGGCGGGAATATTGCGGCGTATCGGGAGAAGGTGCTGGGGGTCGCTGGTGTGGGTGGTGTGCGAGTGTTTCCTGCACAGAGCGGGCCGGGAACCGTTGGGATTGGCGTGTTGGGGGCGGATTTTCGGCCGCCTTCAGCGGCACTTATTACAGATGTGCAGGAGATGTTAGACCCGAGGCAAGGGAGTGGTGAAGGCCGGGGCTGGGCGCCCATTGGGCATCGGGTGACGGTGTTTGGGGCGACAGCGTTTTCTGTTGCGGTGACAGCACGGTTGGTGTTGGAGAGTGGGGCCAATCGGGCTTTGGTAGAGGGGGCGGCCCGTGAGGCGGTTGAGGCGTATTTGTTGGAGGTTAGCGCCGCTTGGGATCGAGGGGAGACTTTGGTTGTGCGGGTGAGTCAGGTGGATACCCGGTTGCTGGATGTAACCGGTGTGCTAGATGTGGCAGACACGACATTAAACGGACAGCGGGGGAATTTGTCGTTGCAGGTGATGCAGGTGCCGACGCTGGGCACATTGGTGTTGGTATGAGGAGAGAGATGCTGGATTACTTACCGCCTGTTCTGCGGGAAGTGCGGGATTTTCGGTGCTTGATGGGGCAGATGCAAGAGGTGTTGGTGGAGCTTTGGGAGCAAGAGCGTGAGACGGAAGATGAGTATTATTTGTGGACGGCAACGGAGCGGGGGCTTTCTCATTGGGAGACGATCTTGGGGGTTCGGCCTCGGCCGGGGAGTAGTTTAGAGGCACGGCGGCAGGTGATTTTGGCGCGGATGAGTCAAACGACACCCTATTGTTGGCAGACGTTACTTACACTTTTGACGGCATTGTTGGGGTCTAGAGAGGATTTTGAAGCGGAGATAGAGGGGTATCGGTTGACGGTGTGGATCGCACCTCGTGTACGGGGGTTTTATGAGGCGGTGTGGGAGCTGTTGCGCTTGGTGGTGCCGGCGAATTTGGGGGTTGAGGTAGTTTCAATTTACAATACCCATGGGCAATTGAGCGCCATGACCCACAGGGCCATGAGAGGGCATACCCACAGGCAGTTGAGAGAGGAGGAGTTGGTATGAATCGGACAGAGCATTATAACTTGCATTTGCCGGGACAGGACGATTTTTATGATGTGGACGTGTTTAATGACAATACTCGATTGATTGATGGGGTATTGCATGGGTTAGATAGAGAGGCACGGAACAAGGAGCTTGCGGTGACCATGATGGCATCGGCGACATTCCGACCGGCGGATCATGGGCTAGCGGGGGCGTTGGTGGATGTGTATCTGGTGGGCGGCGGTGCCGGGGGCAGGATGGCCATGGCCGGGGGTTCCGGTGGTGGCGGCGGACATTGCCGGATGGTTCGGAATCTCCGCCTGACGGAAGAGAGTTATAGTATTGCCATTGGTGCCGGAGGGATTGGCAGTAGCGGCAGTGTGGTGGCGACCGAGGGCGGTGCGACGCGGGCCTTTGGGATTACCGCCAATGGCGGACTGGCCGGTGTCGGACATTTTCCGGCGGGACAGGGTCGTGGCGGAGATGGCGGGTCTGGTGGCGGCGGTGAGGGTGGCGGTTCTGCCGGTGGCTTTGGCGGCGGGCCGGGGAATGGGACGAGCACCGCTCGTGGGGGGCATGGGGCCGGGAATGTTGATTTTGTGCCATTTAACCCATATGATGGGGTCTTTTATGGTTGTGGTGGCGGAGGAACCTTTGGCATCGGTGGTGGTGCCGGGGGGAATGCGGCGGTTGCAGCGGCACCCACGGAGGCGGCTACTGCCGGGCGGCTTGGCGGCGGTGGCGGTGGAGGCGGCGGGAGTGGTACCGATGCCCTCTCTGGCGGAAACGGTGGTCGAGGTGGCGGCGGCGGTGGAGCGGGAGGCAGTAATGGGACGCTTGCACCTGCTGGTGCGGGCGGGCCGGGGATTGTGTATATCTATGCCGTGCCGGAGCGTGCTGTGGGAGCAGGGGCTCTTGGAGAGACGGAAGTGATTTGTGATGAGGCCGTTTGCTATGTGAATGTGGGTGTGTTGCAGGCGGGTGTTTGTGTGGATGCGGCTGTGTTTCGGGATGCAGAGACGGCGGAGGCATGTTTGGAGGACGGCGTGTGGCCCGAGGCGGATGCGGTTGTGGTGTTGCCGGAGGGGTATGGTATCGGGGATTCTTTTGACGGTGAGGCATGGGTTCGGCGGGAGGATGGCGCGTGATCCGGGTGGATGTGCGTGCGATTCAAGAGAGTGCCGGGCGATTGTCACGGCTGGCGGGACAGGTGCTGTCGGGGTTGGCGCTGGAAGCGGCAGAGCATTTGGCGGAGGAAGCAAGGGTAAAAACACCGGTGGATACGGGGGTGTTGCAGGCCAATTGGACGGCGGTTGAGACGGGGCCGCTGACGGCGGAGGCGAGGAATGACGTGTACTATGCGTCTTTCGTAGAGTTTGATACACGGCATTGGATTAGCCATAATATTGTACCGGGGCAGAAGTTTATGCACCGGGCCATGGATGAGACGGAAGCGGTGTTGCCGGAGATGGTTAAAGAGCGGGTGGAAGAGGTTGTCAGGAGGGGTTTTGGTGGTTGACGGTGTGTTAGGTGGTGTGTCCGGCGTACTTATGGCGGCGTTTCCAGACTATGCGGTATATGGGGACGAGCGGGTACGGCAGGGGCTTGCCACGCCTAGTTTTTTCGTGGGGTTAGGAGAATGTACAGTGGCACCGCTGCCTATGAGGTTGCGGCAGGTGCGGCAAGTGGTGGAGGTGGTGTACTTTCCGGAACGGCAGGGGGATTATACAGAGCTTTGGGCAGTTGGGCCGAAGGCGTTAGAGTGTATGGAGCAGATTGCTCTGTCTGACGGGAGCATGGTGCGAGGGATGAATCGGCGGTGTTTTATACAGGATGGGGTTATGCATATGCAGGTAGCATTTACCATGCGGCTGCGGCCTGTGGAACAGCGGGCTTTGATGGGTGAGTTGACGATTCGACAATAAGAAAGGATGATTTTTATGGCAATGGGTGGCGGAACATTTTTGAGTCAGAATAAGGTCTTGCCGGGTACGTACATTAACTTTGTGTCGGCCAGTGCGGCGACGGTGTCGTTATCAGATCGGGGGTATGTGGCCATGGCACTGCCCCTGCCTTGGGGGCCGTTTGGGGAGATGATGACGGTGACGGGGGAGGATTTGATACGGCGCAGCCGCAGATTGTTCGGTAGGGAGTATACCCACCCGGATTTACTGCCGTTACGGGAGTTGTTTGCAGGGGCGCAGGTGGCGTATTTGTTCCGGTTGGGGGCAGAGGGGTTACGGGCGGCTTGCAGTCTGGGTACGGCACGGTATCCCGGTATGTTGGGCAATGAGATTACTTTGATTGTGACACAGACCGGGGCCGGGTTTGGGGTCGAGACCTTAGTGGATGGCGTTGAGGTGGATTATCAGACGGTGGCGGACATGGACGAGCTGCAAGACAATGGGTTTGTGGTGTTTGATCGGGGAGAGACATTAGTTCCCACGGCGGGGATGACCATGATCGGCGGGACGGATGGTGTGCCCACGGTGGACGAGTATAGTCGGTTTTTAGATGCCTCGGAAGGGGTTACGTTTCATACCATGGGGTGTTTGACTACGGATGATGTGGTGAAGGAACTATTTTTCCGGCATACGAAGCGGATGCGGGAAGAGGTGGGTGTGAAGTTTCAGTGTGTGCTCTACCGTTATGAGGGGGCCGATTATGAAGGAGTTATTTCAGTAGAAAACGAAGCGGAGGGTACAGAGAGCGGGCTTGTTTGTTGGGTGTCGGGTATGTCCGCCGGGTGTGCGGTGAATCGGTCGTTGACCAATCGGCAGTATACCGGGGAATTGACAGTGGACACGGCCTATACCAAGCGGGAGTTAGAGCAAAAGCGCAAAGCGGGGAAGTTTTTGTTCCACGGCAGCAGAGAGATGCGGGTGGTGGAAGATGTGAATACACTGACGACGTTCACCATGGATCGGTCGGAGGATTTTTCGCTGAATCAGACCATTCGGGTTTTGGATCAGGTGGCCACGGATATTGGGGCGTTGTTTGCGAACCGCTATCTGGGGATTATTCCCAATGATAACGCCGGACGGTTGAGTCTTTGGAGTGATATTGTGAGCCATCATCGACGCTTAGAGACCATACGGGCCATTGAGAATTTTGACCCGCAGGATGTGTCCGTACAGGCGGGGGAGCATAAGCGAAGCGTGGTAGTGACAGACCGGATTACGCCGGTGTCTGCCATGAGCCAGTTGTATATGACCGTTGTGGTCGCATAGAGGAGGGGAATATGAATAGTTTTATGAATGCAAGAGATGCCATCAGTGCCTCATTGGCGGAGTGTTTTGTGACCGTTGGGGGCAGCCGGTATAACTTTATGCAGGCCATTGATTTAGAGGCCGTGATTGAGCGCACCAAGACGGAAGTGCCCATTTTAGGCCAGACTGGCAGAGGGAATAAGGCCACCGGTTGGAAGGGGCGGGGTAGTGCCACGTTTCATTACAATACCAGTATTTTTAGAGAGCTAATGTATCGGTTTAAGGACAGCGGGGATGATTTGTATTTTGATATTCAGATTTCCAACGAAGACCCCGCCTCCGGGGCGGGGCGGCAGACGGTGGTGCTGAAGGGTTGTAACATCAATAGCGGGGTGTTGGCGCAGTTTGATGCCAATGCGGCTTTTCTCACAGAGGAGCTGGACTTTACCTTCGAGGACTTTGAGATGCCGGAGATGTTTACCACATTGGAGGGAATGTATTGATGTACGGAGCGAGCATGGAGACCAAAGTCGGAATCACCGGGATTGTTGGGGTGCTCGGCGCATTACTGGGTGTCACTGGGTGGCTTTGGGTGTGCTGGGTGCTCTGCTTGGCTGCGGACTATGTGACGGGGACGGTGGTTGCATGTCGAGGCGGGCAGTGGTCGTCGGTGGAGGCGAGGGCCGGGATATGGGGGAAACTCTCTTGTATGCTGGTGGTGCTGGTGACGGCTGTGTTGGATATGGCGGCAGGGTTTGTTTTGGCGTATATTCCTGCGCTTCCGATTGTATATACGGCGTGGTTGAGTCCCATTGTGCTGGTTTGGTATATGTTGACAGAGGTGGGGAGTATACTGGAAAATTTAGGAGAGTTGGGCGTGAAATTACCGCCGTTTTTGGTACGCTGGGTTGCGGTGTTACAAAAGAAGGTGGGGCAGGCGGGCAGTCATGCCGTACCGGAAGCAAAATGGCAAGATGATTGAATAAAGAACTGTTCATCGCCCCTGTGAATATGATGGGTTGCGGACGTTTGATTGTCCGCTGACAGCATATAACGGCGTATGCCGTGGGCCGGAAACTGCGGCAACTGTTGGGTGCAGGTTGCCCGGCAGGGGAGATGGAGTATATTGCATATGAACAGACATAGAGCAGACGAGAGAGAACACGGCCATCCGCAAGAGTGCAGTGGCCGCTGTGAGCAGCAACACGGAAGATGCGTAACCGTGTGCGGAAAACCCGGCCCCCGTGGCCCAGAGGGGCCAATGGGCCCCCGGGGCCCCAAGGGAGAACCGGGTCGGGATGGAAAACATGGATGTGACGGCAAGCCCGGTTGTCCCGGTAAACCCGGATGCGATGGGAAACCCGGCCCTCGTGGGCCGAAGGGAGAGCCGGGGCGGGATGGGAAGCATGGATGTGACGGAAAACCCGGATGTCCCGGCCCCCGCGGGCCGCAGGGGCCGAAAGGTGAGCCGGGTATGCCGGGGAAACCCGGTTGTCCAGGACAAAAAGGAGAACATGGCCGGGATGGGAAAGACGGATGTCCCGGCCCCCGTGGCCCACGCGGGATTCAAGGAGAGCGGGGGCAAGACGGCAAAGACGGATGTCCCGGCCCCAAGGGTGAACCCGGATGTGACGGCAAAAACGGACGCCCCGGGCCCATGGGGCCGGCAGGGCCCTGCGGCCCCATGGGCCCCCAAGGGCCGCAGGGGGAACATGGTTGTGATGGGCGTGACGGTGCGGTAGATACCTACGCCTATGTGTTTACCACCCACGCTTTGACGGAAGGGGAGCCAGTGGATTTCCCTTGTGCCGGTAGTGTAGCGGGCGGTATTACGCCCCATGGTCGGAAGGTTCGGTTAGAAGAGAGCGGGGACTATGCCGTGTGGTTCTCCGCCAATCCCCGTGAGGCGGAGTGTGTGGAACTGAAACACAACTGCAAGCCTGTGGCTGGCGGTAAATACGCCCATCAGGGTATGGTAATTCTCCGGGCCTGTGCCGGGGATGAGCTGGCGGTTTGTGTGAATGGTTGCGGTAGCTGTGGCCCGGATTGCGGGTGTGATGCGGTGACGGCGTCTCTGTTGGTGTTGAAGTTGGGGATGCGGTGTGATGGCGGGTGTCATTGCGGGCATTGTGATTGGGATTGTATGGACGTGTAGGAAAAAGGGTGGCGTTCCGGTGTGGTTACCGGAACGCCGTTTTTTGTGTGGTGACGGTTATGGTGAAGAGAAGCATGTGGTGAGATGTTAGGTACTTGTTAAGTTAAAAGCAGAGAATTAAAAATCTTTTTCTACTTCCAAGAACATAAATATTATTAGACCACTTTGCAAATGTTATAGATATGTACAGATCATAAAAATTTTTTATTGCAATGCGATGGCCTTTTTGGTACAATGAATTATCTTTATCATAAATTTTCATGGAAAGCGAGAGAATTTTGAAGATGAGTACAGGAAACTTACAGGGAAGCCCAGATTATTTGTCACGTTTTTATCAACCTAAAGTGACAGCATATGAGTTCTTGAAATACTTTTTTGCCTATGTAGGAGAATCAACGTCTGCGGTGCAGCGAGACTTTGTTGATTTTTTACATGAGCAGAAGCAACTTGAAGAAAATACCGATGTTATGGAAGAAATAAACTTCCGTAGTAATGGTATTGCTTATTATTCTGATGATCTTGATGATGCCTTGTATAATCTGCAAAATGGCGGGCTTCTAGGAAAGATGAATCCTTCATTTGGTGTTATCATTATTAAATATAGTAATGAAGAATCTAGAGCAATAAAGGACTCTATACCTAGTGAATATCAAAGTGTTATAAAAAATATTGCAGAAAAATATTGCTCGGACAGATAGGAGAGTAATGCCATGGCACTAGAATGTCCAAATACAGGAGTCCTTGATGGAGAAGAAAATAGATGCTATCAAGATTTCAGTAAAAGAGCGGATGAGTTTGTCAAAAAATTTCTAGATGACTACAAGCCGAATCGTTACACAGGCAGAGACGGCGGAGACAATGTTGGTAGCAAGGTGATTCATGACCCTGTTTGGGGCACCACCTTGTTTTATCGCTGGGAGTTGCAACTATTAGACTCTCCGCTATTGCAAAGATTACGAAATATTAACCAGCTAGGATTAGCAGCCTCAACCTACCCTTCGGCACGACATACAAGATTTGAACACACGCTTGGCGTAATGTCTGTCGTAACTAAGATGGTAGATCATATTAATCAGAGAGAACGTACGCCTGTAATTGGAAAGCGTGATTTTTACACTTTGCGTTTAGCCGCCCTGTTGCATGATGTGGGGCATTGTTTTTGTTCTCATCTTTCGGAATCAATATATGGAAAAATGAACGAATTTGTATTGCTCAAAAAGAGCTTTCACATTTTCAAAACAGCAAAAGAACACGAAATTTTTGCATATATTATAATAAATACGCCGACATTTAAGAGGTTTCTACAAGAAAATATTCAGCTTTGGGATCCTGCTCTGGATTATGAGCAACTACTTGTTGAGATTGGCTATATGATTGTTGGTGCGAATTTACCCAAGTCAAAGATTGAAGGTGGAGGTTATGAAAAGAAATATTATTTAACACAAATAATTAATGGGCAATATGATGCGGATAAGCTTGATTATTTACGTCGTGACAGTTATACAGCAGGGCTTGCATTAACATATGATATTGATCGATTTCTGTACAAAATTCAGGTGAGAACAAAAGAAGAAAACGTTGGTGGTGAGACTGTCCGTGGAAAGCACCTAGTAATTCCTACTGCGGGCATTTCGGCAGTTGAAGAAATGGCGTTTAGCCAACTAATGCTTGCTAGCTATATCTATCAACATCAAAAAATCTTAGCTGTTGATGCATTGATTCAAGATGTTGTACAAGGGCTTGTTAATAATGAAAAGTTAACTCACCCCTGTGATTTTTTGAATTATTGCGACAATGACCTTTTAGGTATCTATAAGCAACCGGCAGATGGTGACTTTAACTTGAAAATTTCTGACAAAACATTTGATTCTGTAACTCGAAAGACAATGGGCGATATTGTGAAGCGAATTAAAAATCGAGAGCTACCAAAACGTGCACTTACTGTTAATCCGTCGGTGCTTTTGAAAGACCATGAACAAAAGCCTTACCCCGTTCCAGATATAGCGGATCGCCTTCAAAATATTCAAGAACTTCGTGAAGATATTTGTGCTATGGCAACGCAGATTTCAAATGAACTTCCGAAAAACCTTGGCGGGAAAGAGCCTATCGACAAATATGATATACATATATCCATTCCAAAAACAAGCATTGCTAAAGATTTATCAAATGCTTTAGTAATAACTCCAACTGGTAAATTTGTCAGTTTATCTGAAATTGTGCGACTTTCCGATTGGGCAGATGCATTTGCTTGGCATAAATGGAATGCATATGTTTTTTCAAGAGCCGACGTTTTACCAATTGTGAGCATTGCTGCAAAAATTGTATTTGAGAAACGTGGACTTTGCTTTGATGAAGATACTGTTTTTTCAGGTATAAAACAAAACGAAAAAATACAAGAGGCAACTAGCTACCTGAAAGAGAACAATAAATATCCATCTTGAATCTATTTGGAGTACACACAAATATACTGTTATATAAGCCACCGGACACTATTCCTTTAGTGTTCGGTGGCTATTTCATGTGTCAATCCCTACACCCGCTTATAAAACACCAACCCACACTTAGAACAAGTAATCTTCACCTGCCCTTTCCCTCGTGGCACTCGCATGGTTTGTTTGCAACTGGGGCATTTCAGATAGCGGAAATTTTGGTGGTCTTTCTTTGGGCCACGCTGAAAACGGCCTTTGGTGAGTTGTAAAAACCGCTGGTTTTCCTGTTGTCTCCGTGCGACATTCCGGGAAATCATGCGGAACACGCACCAGAACATGGCCATGTAGGCCAGTGTGGAAAGTACTCTGCCAAGCATAAATTGGCTCAATAGAGTGAGAACAATCGCTGTGACTGCTAGTGCCACATTGAGGGCATCTGTGCCATTGCGGCCTTGGAAAAACTGTCGTAAAAAGCCCAAAATAATGCCCTCCTATAATACTCGACCGGCGGGGATGGAGTCGTCGTTGAAAATCCAGTCCCGCACCTCGACCACGTTGTAGTCCTCTTCCCCGGTGCGGCAGATGACACGGGAGATACCGGCGTTGATGATAAGCCGTCTGCACATGGCGCAAGAGGTGGTGTCGGGGAGGATTTCGGCGTTGGGGTAGGCCCGGCCGGTTAAGAACAGAGTTCCGCCCAAGATGTCCCGCCGGGCGGCGGAGATGATGGCGTTTGCCTCGGCGTGGACACTGCGGCAGAGTTCGTACCGCTCCCCTGCGGGAATGGCCATCTCTTCCCGGGTACAGTGGCCGAGGTCGCCGCAGTTTTTACGGCCGCGGGGTGCGCCGTTGTAGCCGGTGGCGATGATTTCGTCATTGCGGACGATAATTGCCCCGTACTGGCGGCGGATGCAGGTAGAGCGGCGGGATACCGTGTCGGCGATGTCTAAGTAATATTGGATTTTATCTTTGCGATCCATAGGGTTCCCTCCAAGACGAGCTGTTTTTTCCAGTATACCATACTATTTCATTGATGGAAACCGAAAATCATGGTATAGTTGGCTAACCTGAAAAAAACACTCAAGATTTGTGTAGTTATTTTTTGCCTTGTGAGGCGAAGGATACGGGCGGGCTTTCGCCCGGCAAGGACGACAACGAAGCAAGGTGAAAAATAAACCGCTAAGATGAGCGATTTTTCTGGTTAGTCAACTATAAAATGGAGAGAATTTCAGGAGGTGCGTATGCGGGAGCTGGTCATAGGGACAAACGATGCAGGACAGCGGTTAGACCGATTTTTAGCCAAGGCCGTGCCCGGTCTGCCGGGGACGCTGGTGCAAAAATATATCCGCACCAAGCGCATCAAGGTGGGGGGCCGCCGTACCGAGCGGGGGTATCGCTTGATAGAGGGCGATACCGTCCAGCTTTATATTAACGATGAATTTTTTGGCACAGAGCGGGCGGAGGACTATGCGACACCAACCGTTTCGGCGTTGGAGGTTGTGTTTGAAGATACGAATATTCTCATTGTGGACAAGTCCCCCGGCCTGCTTTGCCATGCCGGGAACGAGCAGGGGGCAGAGACGTTGGTGGATCGGGTGAAGGCGTACCTCTACCACACAGGGGCATGGAACCCGGCGCAGGAGCAGAGCTTTGTGCCTGCCCTTTGTAACCGGCTCGACCGGAACACCGGTGGGCTGGTGTTGGTGGGCAAGACGGCGGCGGCGCAAGCCTGTCTGAATGAGAAAATCCGGCAACGAGAGGTGGATAAGTACTATCTGCTGGTAGTCCACGGCAGGCCGGAGCCGGAGGCGGGGCGGATAGGAGGGCATTTGGTGAAGGACCGCACCCAAAACCGGGTTGTCCAAGCGGTTGTAGGGGCAGAGGATGCCAAGAATGCCATTACGGAATATCGGACGCTGGAGACCAAAGGTGATTTATCCCTTGTAGAATGCAAACTCATCACCGGGCGCACGCACCAGATTCGGGCCCAGATGGCGGCCTTGGGGTGTCCGCTGGTGGGGGATCGGAAGTATGGCGGACGGGCCATGGCGGGGCAGACGTATCAGGCATTATGGGCGTATCGGGTTTGCTTTGATTTTCAAGGTGATGGCGGTGTGCTGGCGTATCTGGACGGGCGAGAGTTTTTGAGTGGGGATGTACCCTTTGTGGACATATTCCGCTGATATTAAAATGTTAGGAGGATGGGCATTTATGGAATGGTTTAATATTATTGTTATTCCAATCGTTATTCCAATTTTTCTTATGGTATGTACACTCTTGGTTCAAATGAAAATACATAAACGCAGTATGAAATTGCAGAAAGAGCAGTTTCAAAAAAGTTTAGATACTACGATTGCAAACCATAACAAGTTAACAGAGATGAGTGAGGAGCAAAATAGAATTGCAATTATGCCATATTTCCAATTGGCTGATGAATTACCAATTGAGCCGCGAAAACCAGAGAATAAGTTTCTAGATTTTCTGCTCACAATAAAAAATGTTGGCAATGGAATAGCAACGGAAGTGTGTGTTATCCACAATGAACATAAACTTGCCATAGGAAGGTTTGTACACGTTAGCGATGGGGTTCATAATGGGATTCGTGTTAAGCAGTTTTATCGATATGCACTTCCTCCAATTAACAGTATTATTCAAAAAAATGATAAAGCAGGTTTTAGTTTTGCACTAAGGATTAAGGGGGGAGGAACTAGGAAATATAGATTACTTAAAAGAAACAAGTGCTGCAAACAATTTAGGTGATACGGTGACTTTTGTCATTCGCTTTCGAGATATAAAGCATAATCTTTACGAGCAGTCTTTTAGCTTTTTTTATTCACACACTTTTTCTCCGGGAAATGCAATAAGGGTTGCATCGTCACCTCCTAAGTTAGTGAAAGGTGAAAAATAAAGAGACAGAAAATGATAACCACAAAGAACTCAAACAAAGGAAGTAGATTGCGGCAGAAACAGGTTTTGACAAATTGTTCTGTGGGGTGCGATTGACATATTTTTGTATATGTGCTATATTACAGCAGGAGCCGTGGCAAAAAGCCATGGCATTGCTATGTCATGATTTTTCTATGACACAGTAACGATTATAACGAAGGAGAATGTAGAAGAAATGAAGAGAATATTCGCGTTATTATTGGCTCTTGTCCTTATCTTTGGGCTTGCCGCTTGCGGAAGCGAGACGGAGGAGCCGGTAGAGACACCAGAGCCAACACCAGAGGTCGTGCAAACGCCCGAACCGGTGGAAGAGGAAGAAGAGGAAGAGGTCGAAGAAGAGGAAGAACCAGCCGCCAACCCAAACATCCACGGTGCGCTCCACCGTATCGAATATGGCGATAATGTGGTGTATTTATTTGGAAGCCTGCACGGTGGACGGGATAGATGGTATCCCTTGGCTGACGTGGTGGAAGATGCCATGGACAGGGCGGATATCTTTGTGACAGAAATCGGCCACGTTGACGCGGCAGCACAAGCAGAGGCATTACAAACCGTTATAGCTTTGCCTGATGGCCAAACTTGGGCAGAGTTTTTTCCAGCAGACGTGTATGAGCACCTAGTGGAGATGGCGGAAATCTGGGGACTACCCTATGAAGAAGTCAATACCGAAAATCCTGCCTTTTTTATACTGTCTATAGAAATGGAGATATTACAGCTCCTTGCTGAAGACATGGAGCTTGGTAACACAGCGGGAGATATTAGCGTGGATGGTTATGTGATGGATCGTGCGTTAGAGCGAGCGCGTCCCATTATCAGCTTGGAGACAGTAGAGCAGCAGATGCAAATACTCTATCGTCCGCCCGCAGAGGTTGTTGCAGCGCGTGCGCTCAGTTGGATGTCGCTAGAGGAAATGATGGAAGTGGCTCAAGATAGTGATGAGCCGGGGCTTGATGAACTGGCGGACATGTATGAGGCAAACGATTTAGTCGGTCTCGCCGATATGTTTGGTGCCTCCATATCCCTAGAAGCAGAAGCGGCGGCAGAGGGTGACCTCTGGATCGCCTATATGCGAGAGTATGTGATGAACTGGCGCTCGACTTATTACGCCAATGAAATTGCACGGCTCTTGCAGGAGACGGAAGAAGCGACCACGTTCTTTGTGGTGGTGGGAATCTCTCATATTATCCGCTCCTTGTTTGGCGAAGAGTTTACGGACATTGTAGAGCAGTTGGAGCTACTAGACTTTGAAGCTGTGCCGATGTGGCAGTAGTACAAAGAGCGAAATACTGTCCGTTTTGATGTTGAAATAGTACAAACTCCTGCTGGCCTAGCTGGTGGGAGTTTTGTTTTTGTGATACCTTAAATGGGAGTAAGGCATCTCTCAACGCGTTTGTCCGCTCCCCTCAAAATTCCCTCTTGACAATCTGCTACACTTATGCTTTAATGTATAAAACAAAGGCCATGACGGAGAGAAAGATATCCTCACCTTGCATGTCCGGCCACGGTGCCGGCGGTTAGAGATCCTGCGGTTGGTGCAAGCAGGTGCAAGCGGATATGGAAATACACTCCCGAGCTGATGCTCTGAACCGGATTCTTAAGTAGGAGCGTACGGATGCCCACCGTGACAGGGGCAGGGGGTGTTTGTCCCCGATGAGTGGCGGCTGTTCGGTCGCAATCAGGGTGGTACCGCGGGAAAGCATTTCTCGTCCCTGAGCAAGTTTTAGCTTGCTCGGGGCGTTTTTGTTTTCCGGGCGCATTATGGAGGAGAGATACTATGTTACAAACTACAAAAGCTCGGGGAATTATGTTTTATCTGCACCTTGCCATCGGCGTGTTCTTCCTGTTCGTGTTTGGGCGCGTGTTTCCAACGATATATCCCCTGACCGAGGTGGGGATGCAGATTACGGGTGTTTTTATCGGGGTCATTTGGCTCTGGTGCTTTGTGGGATTCTTATGGCCCAGTCTACTTGCTCTGGTGGCCTTTGGCCTGACGGACTTTGCATCGTTTGGGCAAGTGTTGAGCATGTCGTTTGGCCATCATGTGCCAATTTTGCTGCTGTTTTCTATGATTTTGTTCGGCTCACCCCAACATGTGGGTGCAACCCGGTACATCACCAGATGGTTTTTGACTAGAAAAGTGTTCAATAACCGTCCCATTATCTTTGCGTTCGTGTTTTTCTTTGCCACCTATGCCCTGTCTGTGGCGGTGAACGTTACTCCGTCTTTGATTTTGATGTGGTCGGTACTCTACGGTGTGTTAAAAGAGTTGGGCTATAAGAAGGGCGATAAGTTTGCGTCTCTCATGCTGGTAGGTACCTTCTTGGGGTCAATCTCCGGGCAGGCGTCTCTGCCGTTTACAGGGTCTACGTTGGCGATTCTCAGCGTGTTTGAGACGGCGGCAGACATGACCATGCCCGCCCTGCAATACATTCTGCTCGGGTTTATCTTTACGGTTTTGATTTTCATCGTGTACTGTCTGTTTATGAAGCTCATCTTAAAACCGGCAGACTTGGAAAAAGTAGCCAACGTAAACACCGAAATATTTGAGCGTGACCCGCTGCCGCCCATGAGCAAGTTGCAAAAAGCCAATTTCTTCAGTATGTTGCTCTTTGTTGTCTTAATGCTACTGCCCAGTTTCTTGCCCGATGATTTTATCGTCACAGAGCTATTGGGTACGCTTGGTGCAGCGGGTACGGCGATTTTGATTACTACGCTTATGTGTATCATTCGGGTCGAGCGTAAGCCTATTTTGGACTTTGGGGCGGTGGCAAAAGAGAGCATCAGTTGGGACATTTTCATCATGGTTGCCGTGGCTATGGCGATTGCCAACGCTCTGACCGATGATGCCACAGGTGTACAGGCGATGATGATTGAGCTCTTTTATCGAGTCTTAGGTGGTCATTCGTCGATTGTGTTCTTTATTGTCATGCTGCTCATCGGTATTTTTGTGACCAGCTTTGCCAGCTCTATGGTTATCGGAATCGCACTCATGCCGGTGTTGGTGGCCTTTGGGCTCAGTGCCGGAGCCAACCTCCCGGCGGTGGCGGCAACGACTACGTTGTTGCTGCACTACTCCATTATCCTCCCCTCCGCGTCAGTATTTGCGGCCATGTTGTGGAGCAATGAAGAATGGATTACCCGCAAAGAGGTGTTTCGGTACGGCGCGTTCATTGTGGTTGCCGCCACAGTGGCGGCCATTGCGGTGATTATGCCGATTTCGTTGGTGTTATTTTAATACTAATTTTTGCTAAAAACAAAAGGTGACGTATTATTACTCCGTCCTAGGGAGTGTTCGACCATATAGTCGAACAACATGAAAGAGCCACCCTACTATACGGAGCATGTTC
>Ga0123352_10007403_pt1 | contig 16931 bp, 12 predicted proteins | sample TergutLab28metaG_FD_89700 | JGI IMG/M metagenome (GOLD analysis project Ga0123352, IMG submission 89700) | Labiotermes labralis P1 segment gut microbial communities from Petit-Saut dam, French Guiana - Lab288 P1 | ecosystem: Host-associated > Arthropoda: Insects > Digestive system > Gut ... | reverse complement strand
GTTTGGTTGGTTTGGGTGGGTTGGGGGGGGGGGGGGGGGGGGGGGGGGGCAGATTCAGTGGATCTTGTGCCACAGTAATGAATTGTCAGAACTTACTGGTTAAGCCAGCAACATCGGCTTACTGAGGACTTCACTACATGTAGTTAGTTAGTTAGTTAGTTAGACATGTGTACTCTGTTCTGTACCTTGCTGTTGGTGCTATGCTGCATCTCACACAGCAGATGGTTCATACACAGCACAGCACTGCGAGTGATGCTGAGGCCCATGAATGAGGCCAGGCTGTCTCCAACTTTACCACAGTGAAATGCAGTCACCAGTTCTACAAGACATGAGATCTGTTCACTCCATAGCTGATGAACGTTGCTATCTGTGTGATCACTCCAACCTGGTATGCTGGTAAGGTGAGCCAAGCATGACAGCATCCAGTCCAGAAAAGCTACAACATAAAATTAGCATGTCACTACACACTAGATTCAAATGGTGTATGGCTTTATGAACATGGAAACAAATCTACACAGCACACACGTAATTGTACATATCACTTAGCCTGAACACATTACAGAACCCTGCATTTTTTCCAAACTGTGTATTCATGTGTTTCATATGGTCCTCACAATTAAAAGCGATTATCTCCCTAGCAGCATTAACCAGTCAGTCTTTGTGATGGACATGCCATGTATTTTCTGTGAGGTATTTTTTGACTCATGCAATATTGATCCAGATGTAAACAAACACCACAGACAACCACCTGCTGTGCTGCACATGATTTGGAAGGATGGAGCAAAATCACAAGAAATAGCATCATTATTACAAAACACCCTACAATCACATGTTGCCCAAGGGATTACACATACCACTATATTACATTTGCCATATGTTTTATGAATTTAGTAATTCCTCCATAAATTTAAAACATGTTATCAGCTGACAATAAGAATTCCAGTAAGCACTGTTCTGTACAGAGATCTAAGAATATTTCAATCACAAATATGGACTTGGTTTCATCACACAATTGTATACAGAATGATTAAAAATTGCCTTTGGTCTTTGTTTTGTAGAAAAGTGTTTATTAACATTGTGTATGTACCAATAACATTTTGTTTGTACAAGAAAACCACTGAAAAGTGGTCACAAACAGGTTAAATTGCACTGTTTTAATACACTATGTGGCAAGAATGCTACAGTAGCAATTAAAGACATAACAAAACAGATGATATAGATGTGGCTGCTACGAGAGTGCATAATACAAGAATGGAATTTTAGTGATCCAGCACTTTAGAAACTTAAGGAAAAAAAGAAGTCAGTACAAAAAGCAAGTTGATAAATATGTCACCAGAAGTGGCACCTGAAAAGAAGTTCACAAATTCTTCTTTATGAATAAATTACCTATAATAAAAGAAGTGTTGCAGTCAGTGTAACCTGACCATGATTGACGTATAGTTTCTATATCTAAAACACACAGACATCAGTCCTAAATTGGTTAACAGGTGGCAACAGTAGCATTAAAGGATAAATAAAATACTGTATCTTGGAGACATAAATACTTATTACAGGTCAAATGTTGTAGTGTAATTTGTAGAACTTATTTCCTGGATGAAAAATGAGTAAACAAAGGACATACCACATCAAAAAAATTTGCACTAATCCAGACCAGGCATTTCTATTAAGTCTGGTCCCCACAGGGGAAGTAACAAGGGTTATTATTGCATGTGTTGGCAGTAAATTTGGTTCTGTAGAGGATGGTTTGTGTTGTAATCACAACTCAAGCAATTTTACCATGAGGAAATGACAGGTGATGTTCCTTTAATGTGGCTCTGTTCTGTCATCCCAAAACTTCAGTCTGACACAATAGTGACAGACAGCACCAGCTATTACAGTGTGAAAGTAGAATGTAGTTTCATGTCCTTGTTGGACTTGTTTTTACAGACAGCAGCGAGGAATACTATAAGGGAAAAGCAGGAAAAGAATAAAAACATAAATATGGAGGAGAAAGGGGGAGAATTATTAACTTGTTAATGATCACTGATATGCAGGCAACAATGCAAGCTTATCAAAAGCCAACACAGTTCAAGACATATCAGCAAAGAACATAACTAACATTTTATGCACAATGTGTGCAATTCCAATATTATTAATATAAATAACCAATGGTTATTCATCTCCTGTAGTCATCTGATATTGGCTGTTCACAAATTGAGAATAACAGCTTGGATCATGAGCACAGTAGTGGGAGAATATGGCAGATGGAAGATTAAAACCATTTTCTGTTGGGAAATTTGTGTTTAATGGATGCAACCACCAGAAGGGTGGTGAACATTACACATTTTTTTCATAAAAAATTTAGCCCCAGATATACAGGGAAACAGACATCAGGGACTCAGATAATAAGAATCCCACATATGAGTCATAACTCGGTAGTTAGAAAAGTCTGTGTATATATTTCTTTCGTATATTTAGCGTAACGGTGTCAGATACTTTCATAAAAAATGAATACTGATTCCAGAAGCAAAAGAAGTGCATCTATCATATCATAACGCAGTATAGCAAGAACTACTGCAGACTCAAGAATGTTAAGTATGTGCAAGTTCCTCTCTACAAATCATCCAGCATGGCTTGAAATGAATTCTCCATCATTCCGTACAATAAGATCATTCATACATGAGAAAATATATAGGAATTAAATTTTTATCTATAATGTAGATAAACATTTAAGAGCTATAAGTAAAATCAGAGGACTTCATTACCATTCATCTTATTATCTTGTAATACCCTGCCTGCTATTTAAAAATGCAAAGATATAACTTGCCCTATTCTTTCATGTGAGAGCAACTAAGTCTCTCCCTCCACAGAAGAGCAAGACTGAGGACACCTGGGAATAAAGTGATGAGGAAAATGAGATCTTAAGTAATAATACCAGAAACTGAACAAATTTGTTCTTCTCATGGGATGTTCTACTGAAGACAAACATCTGTCTCATTTCCTTGAGTAAGTTATCATTTATGACATAAAACATACAAAAATCTGCAAGAGAAATTATTCAATAATTCTAATGATATATTTCTTTTAGGATTCTAAATTCTACAGCAAATGCATTGTCTTTCACTTGTGTGATGAATTTCATTTCTTTATGCAGTCTGGAATTACCGCTGAAACATTATGCCTGACAAACAAAACACTTGTTCATTATCATACAGGTGAACAAATTTTCCAAAAATCTAGGTGCCAGATGGGAGACTTGAAGCAAGTTTCATATAGAGGACTTAATAATATTATGTGCAAATGTACAAAACTCAATAGGCCAGGATAGCTCAGTTGGTATTGTGATTCACTACAGGCTGGACAGCCCAGGGTTCAAATCCCGGCGAGGGCAAGGTTTTCTGCACCCATCCAAACCGGCCCCTATACAATAGGTACTGGGTCTCTTCCAGGGGTAAAGCAGCAGGGGCTTTGTGTTGACCACCCACCCCCATCTAGCGCTGATGTTAAGGTCAGACTACAGCTATACCTCTACTCCCCCTTTGGGCTTTCATGGCCTGTTCTGAGGTGAATGTACAAAACTTGGTTGCCTGGGTGAACTGGCACCCAAGATTTGTGCAACTGTGAACAAGATATGTGGGATACCAAGTAATATGTACAAACTTATACATATATATATATATATATATATATAAAAGGCCAGCACTTGCTATTCTGTCATTATGTGTCAGATAGTAGTTACAAACAGAAGTAGAAGATGCTGCAATGAGCAACACTGGTAGGTACGCTTGAGCCAATGCTGCAGGCTGAAATTCATAATGTATGTCTACACAGGAGAAGTAACTTAGTGTATACTGCTCTTCTAACAAATTTCGTATCTTAGTACGAAAGCAGCCACCTCCGTATAACTCGTCAATTTATCGAGTCAAATATATTTAACAAAGTTTCTTCTTGTAAGCAAACATTATGCACAGAAATTACTTTCTCCGCAGAATTTATCCTTCACATCGAATGACAATATCAATACCTGAGCAATATCCAAGCAAAACTGCAACAGTCTTTATGCTTGTAATAATAAAATTAAAAAAGCATTCCTATTACTTACCAAGATTATAGAAGTGTTGAGTGTCACTAAACGTAAGATTGCGTGTAACTGCACGGATTATATGAATCCATGGTCCTGCTGTGTTGATAGTGTTGTCTTCACCACTTTTCTTCAACACCACATTTCCAGTGTCCTCCAACTTCCTCTCATGCAACGAGCACTCCTGCACCAACTGCAGTATTTCTCGACACAACTCCTTCAACACAACATCGTCACCATCTGTTCCACCAGATGTGTCTGCTAATCTCAACAGTAAGTTTGGTAATGGCTGAGTTGAATCCTTGAGTAGCTGTGTTACCCAGCAAGGATGGTATTTCTGCTCTCTAGCACCTGCTAATTATTAGTTTCACCACACTGTTAACATTGTGAAGTTCAAATGCTGTGGTACAACAGTAAAAAATCAAAATTGGATTAATAAAAATGTCAATGAGAACAGAGACCCTGACAAGCTCTTGTGAACATGATAATGAGCCCTTTATTTTGTGAAAATGCAAGGAATTTAAAAGCTTAGCAACTAAGAGGGCAGGTTGATAAGTTTTGCCTCCACCTAAATAGAAAATAAACGGGAAAAGATAGTTTAATTAAATAAAACAGAAATATGCCTACATCAATTATTTTCAAAGCTGCATAATTATTTTTCTACAAAATCACCACACACTTCAATACACTACCGCCAGCGCTGCACTAGTTTTTTAAATCCGTCCTTAAAAAAAATTGGTGTTTTGATTTTGAAACCATTTCCTCACAGCATACTTCACCTCTTCATCACAGCTGAAGCGCTGGCCCTTCAAGTGTTCCTTAGTTTTGGGAACAGGTGGAAATCACTTGGAGCCAAATCTGGGCTATACGGTGGATGCAGCAGCACTGAAAATTCCAGCCATTCAATTGCATCTCTTTTTGCTGCACTTGTGTGAGGCCTGGTGTTGTCATGTTGAAGAAGTGTTTCATTTCTTTTTCCAACCCGTTTTATTCTTCTTTTTAATGCAGTAAGAGTTTCAACATAACATTGAAAGTTTATTGTTGTTTCTTTTTCAAGAAAGTCTGCAAGAACAACACGTTCCAAATTCCAAAAAACAGTCAACATGACCTTTCCAGCCGAGGCCTGTGTTTTGAATTTTTTTGGCTGAGGTGATTCCTTATGGCGGTATTCCATGGACTGCCTTTTGTTCTCAGGGTCATAATGATGGACCCAAGTTTCATCACCTGTAATAATCTTCTTTAAGAAGTCCTCACCTTCTTTTCAAAAAGTTCCAGGAGTTCCCAAAAAATGCAAACTCTTTCAGCATTCACTTCATCAGACAGCATGCACGGTACCCATCTGGCACAAACTTTTCAGAATCCAAGAACACCAATAATGTGTCCCACTCTCTCCTTAGAAATTCCTAATGCAACGGCAATTTCTCTTTGTTTGATGCAACGAATTCTGCAGATCAGTTTTTTAACACAATCTTGATGAAGGTGATCACTTTCAGCCACAGGCCTTCCACTACGTGTTTTGTCACTCAAATCTGCTTGCCCCAGTTCTCCATCTTTGAACTGCCTTACCCAGCATCTTACTGTACTCACATCAACACACTGATCACCATAAATGGCTTGCATTCATCTGTGAATTTCAATTGGAGGAACTTTTTCCGCGGTTAAAAATTCAATAACAGCACACTGTTTGAACCGAACGGGTGAAAACTCTTTCATTTTGATGTACACTGGGTGAGGACTGTAAGCATCTGTGTGTTCAAGGTGAAGTATGATGGAAGAGAGACACCATGCATCTACACAGAACCGGTTTTATCCAGATATGTCTAATGTAAATAAAAATATTACGGTGGAGGCAAAACTTATCAGCCCACCTACATACTAACTTATCAAGGGCTTTGTTACATAGGGTTGGTTGGTTGGTTGGTTGTTTGGTTGGTTAGTTAGTAACTTATTTATTCATACATTATTCACTCTTCTCAAACATCATTAGTATTATGACCCAATATTCTGTATCTGGTGCTCTGAGCAAATGAACTCCAGTTTTGAAAAACAGCAGGTCTTTTGTTCAGAATTTATAGAGTCAAAGCTATATAAGAATTCACACCTCGTTCAGATCTCCAGCATGTATTCAGATAGAGCCGCAACAACTTCAGTACGGAGACAAGTAACTGCTGATCCTGTGGGCAACCTGGAGGAATACCTAGAAACCGTTTAAAAGTCTCCGCCCATGGCAAATCATGCCACCAATCAAATGACTGGAGATGAGGTGCATCAAAGAAATTTGATGTTGATTTCATAATCTGGGAATTCACTTTTCCATTGACTAATATGTGAAGTGCAAGGTACCTGGGAAACAGTGAAAAAAAATTATGGTTCAGGTTCCACATGCAAGTTCATATATGTTATGTTTTGGGCAGCAAACATATACACAGAGTGTCTTAGTTCCATACACTGTATTTACCCAAATATAAGACAACTCTGCATATACAGTGCCCTTCCTTCACAATCTTGAATTTTCAGGAAAATAAAAATATAAACATTAGCCAGGGTTTCATGACTCCTAGAGTTTCCATGCTTAATATTCTGAAATCTTCGACATTCTGGGATTTTACGCAGCGTACATTGGTAGTTTGATACCAAATATCAGTCCCATCTTCAGGGGTGAAGAAAAACCGATAGGTTGTCCTGAAACAATGATATCTAACTACTAATCTGCACTGTTTAATATGCCAGAAGAAAGAAGATATCATTTGAACCATTGTAGAAGCTTGAAATCATACTCAATATTCTGTAATTAAATAGCCATAAGAATCAAACCATTACAATATTACTGCAGTAAAACATTACTACCAACACATCACTGAGTTAACTAATCACTGCCAACACTTACACTACTAAAAGAATTATTTTATTCGTGACCTTTCTTCCACAGCACACCATCTTCAGTTCCATACATACTGTTCCAAATACAACATTGTTTAAACCTCTGGTGATGGATTCTAGTAAAACGTCATTCAATGCAGTCTTAATTCAGTGCCAAGCAGTGCTTCAGATGGTTCTCTTTTGTTTCTGTTGGTGTTAGTTGGCAGTTCCCAAACAGCAGCCACTCCCCCATACAAGTGACACATTGATCTGTGAATGGTTTGTTAACTACCACAACAAGAAACTCTAACAGAGAGGTAACACCTCTGGCTATGATCATTGTGTTTACTCATAGACTAATTCAGAGTACACACTTTCTCTGTTAAGTGAATCTTGAAAGCATCTGAACCCAGCATTCTGCCCTTCTTTAGATAAGCAACTGGCATTCTGTCCCAGATTTCCCTCACCCAATTCAACCATGACTTCTTCTGCTAGCCAACCTTTCTGAATACATTTAAACATAACTCCACTGTGAACCTTTCAAGTCAGAAAATTGTGTTTGTTCACAATAACAAGGGGTCTCGACCTCCCCCCATCGGCCAGAACTCAAGGCATCACAGTTATACTCAGTTTTTCATGACTTGCTTTTTTGACCAGTGTTGATTTTGACACTTTTGCTCAATTGTAGTGCTAGGTAGCATACAAAAAAAAGACTTATGTTTCATATGTCTTTTGAGATATAATTTTGGTGCATATAAATTATATGGTGCTGGTAATCCATTAACTTTTGCATGTAGTCTGTGGGAAGCTTCAAAAGTAATTGGTAAAGGATTAACACTTTGTGGCACATAAACCTTACTGCCCAAACCTTAATGGTTCTGAAATTTTGCTGTAATATATTCAGGGATGTAGTGATTTCCAGTGGTTTCATTCTGAATGTTTCTCTGGTAACGAGATGACCACTTATGTGTTTTTCTAGCATGAACTACAAAACTTTTTTGTCAGTGTTGTTCCCATAACATGCATTACAGGCTGAATTTGCTCTCATGAATGATAGTTATTTTTATTTTTTTCCAGCATTATACACAAAATTTTCATACTGTGGGATGGTGGTTGGTTTATTCTGCACATCTAATTACCATTAACTTGACATCATCACCAATTGTAATGCATTAATTTCCATATTTTGGATGCTGCTGTATATTCTATTTCAAGATTCTTACAGAATACTTCAACTTGTAAAATTTACACTGGAATAATCTGACTCAAAAACAGGCTGTAAGCACATCAATAATAAAATCAGCAGTATACTTAATGTGCACAATTACTGTAGCATCTATGTAATTTTCTTTATCCACCTATTTGCTTAAGATACAAAAACATGTGGTGTTCCCCCCCCCCCTTCCCCATCAAAGACTTCAATTAAGAACAGTTTTTTGGACGTGATGGTGAAGATATATAGGTACTAAGTGTGTGAAGGAATCTGCTGCCCCTCCATAACCATTCTGCACTCAAAGTGGAGGCATAGGTTCATCCAAAATGTTGGTATGTATCTAATAAACTATAGGGTATCAAAATCGAGAGCCCTAAAATTGTAAATATTCACTCCTGTGAGTGAGAACCTTAAGTCTCCAAATATTATATTTCTTCTAATTTTTTTTTCCATGGGACAACAGCCCTAGTGGATCAAGGCCTCCTCTCTGTCGAGGATTCATGACTGCATTCAGTTAGACACACCACACTCAGGACTCCTCTGGACGAGTGATCAGACCGACAACACACTACACTCACAAGAGACAGACATCCAAGACCCAGCGGGATTCGAACCCACAATCCCAGCAAGTGAGTGGCCGCAGACCCACATCTTAGACCTTGCAACTGGGACCAGCATTTATTCTATTACAGATTAAATAAAAACAATAATCTTTATGGACGATTGTATGATTTTTTCATATGTTCTAAATAATGCACATATCTGAAGATGCCTGGACGTGGGCCAAAACTAGTCACATTAAAACTGCTGAATGTGTTGTGCATGACAGTTTATTGAATAAATATATATAATAAAACCAACAATGGCACATGTCAGTTAAAACCAACAATGGCACATGTCAATTGCCAGAAAGTTCAGACTACAGATAAACCAAGAAAAGACAAAATATATGATAGTGGAAAGGAAAAACAGTTTAAAGAAAAATAAAATAGCATATTTGAAAATAAAAAATAAAAAATTTGAAAGAGTGGAACATTTTAAATATTTAGGAGTTTTATGTAATTAAGATAACAATAACCAAATAGACTTACAAGAAAGAATAAAAAATGCTAACAAAACATATTTTATGCTACAAAAAATTTTTTAAAAATAAAACATGTCAAAGAGACTAAAATTAAGACTCAAGAGCACAATAACAGACAAAACGTTAACATATACATCAGAAACTTGGACATTAACAAAGAGAGATAGAAAGCAATTGAACATTTTTGAAAAAAAAAGTGTATAGAAGATTTTTAGGCCCAGTATATTACAATGAAAAAGAAAATGGAGGATATTAACCAATAAAGAAATTTATGCAAGAGTTAAAAAACCTACTATAATAGAGACAATAAGGTTAAATATATTACGTTGGTATGGACATGTACAGAGAATGGAAGAAAACAGAATTCCCAAAAGAGTATTATATATGAATCTAGGAACAACAAGATTGAGAGGCAGACCAAGAAATAGATGGCAAGATGAGGTGAGAGAGGATGGAAGAATAGTTGGTGGAGAAGGGTGGCAGGAAAAAGTACATAACAGAGAGGAATGGAAGCAGCTCCTGAGAATGGCAAGGAATCGTCACATTCTGCACATGCCAATGGAATGAATAAATGAATGAATGAATGGCACATATCCATTTAAATGTTTAACAGAAAACCTTGACATATTAACACTACAATATTATTATGGCTAATATGTCTTGTCAAGCAACACCCATTTCACTTACGTGAATCAAACCAGCTAAGAATACTGCTAGGACTGCTAACAGGGCACTGTCACCTAAAGTGACATCTATTCCAACCGGGGATGGTGGACAATCAGAGGTGTGGCAGAGGTAAACAGGTGATTAAAATGGCCTTGCATGTTCCTTGTGACTGCAAGGCTTGGCCAACTGGGCCAGCATTTTATGAAACCAGGTGACTCTGTGGACATCAATGTCAGCAGGATGGAGCAATTCATCCTGGGTGCAGGGCTGCTGAATGTGTGAGCAAGAGGGCTGCACAAACGATCAGTAAAGGTTGAAGTGCCTGGGTCATAACATTGTCCACCCTTCTGTATTCTGTTCTATTCTATTCTATTGTAGTGAAATGAGTGACATTAATATGTGGGGTACAAATGTTTGAAATTTGGTGTGAACAGATTAATGTTCCACATGGGCCCACTACCTCAACTAATGAACCAATTTTGAACACATTTGGACTGAAAATATCCTATAAGGTAGGCCTAAATGTATTTGAACATACAGAAGAGCCATAAGAACAAGACAGAATTTAAATATAAGTGCCTTGGGAGACCAATTAATAAATAAATGCATAAGTTGGCATGCAAACATTTAAAGAAAGAATACCAAAAATAATTTTGAACTTGAAATTGTGAAGTACTGAAAAACCAAAAGGAAGATGAAAATCAAGATGGAAATAACAGGTCTGAAGGGACACCATAGAATAAAATAAAATGTAAGAGGAAATAAGGAACATCAACTTTGGGAACACAGTGATGGAGAGACAGGTTGGTTGCTAGACAACTCACATACCTAAAGAAGAAAGCAAACACATGTAATTTCTTTCTAAATTGTCAGTAACATCAGAATGAGTATGGCAGATAACCTGAGAGCAACAATACTGTCACAAAATTATTTGCACTCTGCAGTGAAACAATGTAAAAAGCTGCAAAATAAGCAAGAAATAGACTTCTTTTAAAATGCAAAGGGCTGCATCATAAAATGGGATGCACAAGAGATAAAAGATGACAAAGTGCAAGGCCCATTTAATGCTCAACCCTTTAATCTATACAATCTAAAATCTATAAAGGAGCTAAAATATGAAAAACTACTAACCCTGTTATACATGTAAGAGACTTTAAAACTGCTTGGTGTGTGGTTGCATTCTGAATATCAAACAAATGCTGCTTGCATCTGTGAGTCACAGCTGTTGCTTTGAGACAACTCAAGTCTCCTTCCAAGAGTCTCAACTCATCAGCAAATTCCGACAGTTTCCCTCCCTTCACAGTGTCAAAAGTGGGTGGCACTGCAGACCAACTTAGAATCACCTCCAGTCCACCAAACCACTCAACATTCCAGCACAGTCGAAGCAGTGCATAGCAATCTTCATGCTTCAGCAGGTCCCCTGCAACAGAAATATGATCACGCGTTTCCAAGCAGAACTCACTTACTGCATATATTTCTAGAAACACAAACCTACTACTACTACTACTACTACTACTACTACTGCTACTACTACTACTACTACTATTACTCCTAATACTGCTACTGGAGTAGCCACCAGTGGCTTAATATGGTGAGGGGTAAAGATCAGTACAGGACCTGAAAAGTACCTAAAATTAGGTGACAATCACCTCCTCGCACATCCCTGCCATCTCATTATTCATTAACCACCCAATCTCGCACATCCCTGCCATCTCATTATTCATTAACCACCCAATCATTCAATGCTACACAGTCTGAATATTTACACAGCCATTAATGAAACCAGAGAACTCTTTTTTCTGTCACAGCACTGTGAACCACTGTACTGATGGCATTCTTCCTGCATAGCACATGAAATTGCTGCCTGCTCTGTTGTATTTGGTGAACCTTCATAAATGTTGGTTTGGTCAAAGAAACATAAAATACTGTGTGGTGAAGGTTTATGAAGGTAAAGCAATCCCATTACAGGCCTGAACAGGCCCTGAAGGTTCCAGGAGGTTCAGGTTCCCAGATTTCAAGACAATCGGCACACGAAGGTGGCAAGGTTGTCAGCCATATGCACCAGCCAGCTTTACCCCCAGGAAATATTCTTGGTACTCATTTCTGTTACAGGCTGAGTCAACCCCAGGGCCATAGTGTGACCAGAAGGATTATGTCAATGAAAAATTCCAGTGACACCATCGGGAATCGAACCCACTACCTTAGGGCTTGTAGCACAGTGCTTCAACCAAATGCTGGTGAAGGTTTATGAACAATGTAAATCTCCAAATCACTGTATGTTTACAAGTACAAACAAAGAGATAACATGATTGTTTTTGTACAACCCTGCCATAAACTCATCAGCTTCATACTTTTCTCAGACAGCTGTGTGTGTGGGCTGCTGTGCCAATGGCTGTGACACAGAAATGGAAGCCTCATGTGCCGAACCACCAGGTCAGGGAGGGAGAAGCAATGCCACGGTGAACTAATGTCTGCTGGCTCAGGCACTGACAGTATGAAATCACTATAGAGCAGCAGACATAACAGCACTGAAGAATCTGGCCGCAACCTGTCATCTCCACTGTATAGATACATGGCTGAAAACACAATAAAAAAGCATAAATGCAATGTCAGGTTAATATCCCTCCATTGTTTTTGTTTCCAGTCCTGCTCTACCACCTAGAACACAAGCACATGCTATTTTTATGTTCATACTCTGATTATTGATTAATTAATGTTTATTATTATGCCAACATATGCACAAATAAATAGTGAAAATTTTGTATTAAAATTACTCCAACATGTTTCAGTGTTAATACACCATCTTCAGGGAGTTTACAGTTGTGTCAGCTAAAGTTACGAATTATTAAAATGATAAAATGTAATACAATAAAATACAATATCAATGACACAATACTATATTGTATTTTATCATTTTAATAATTCATAACTTTAGCTGACACAGCTGTAAACTCCCTGAAGATGGTGTATTAACACCGAAACAAGTATGAGTAATTTTAATATTAGTTTTACACTATTTATTTGTGCATGTGTTGGTATAATAATAAAAAACATACACATGCTTTTTAAATATAACATGAATAGCATAAAAATTCTATATAAAAAAAGGTAAAGTGATCCCGTTACAGGCTCGGTGTGGCCTGGAATGTGGGTAAAGGTATAGCTCTACTCTTCCATGACCGCGGCACTAGAAGGGGGTGAGTGGTCAGCAGCACGCCCTGGCCATACTTTACCCCCAGAAAAGACCCGGTACCCATTTTACAGGAGGCTGGGTGGGTCCCAGGGCCGGTCTGGACAGGCTGAAAATCTTGTCCCCACTGGGATTCGATCCCAGACCATTCAGCCCGTAGTCAGTCGCTATACCGACTGAGCTACCCGGCCCACATAAAACTTCTATATACTTATTCTCAAGTGCAAACTACTATGACGAATGTCAAAGAACATACAATGCAAAGGTATAACACTCAATACACAACCATAATAAGGTAGTAAATTCATAAACTTGGTTACAGAAAAGGTTTTTAATAGCAAAAATGTACTTAAAAAATTTTGAAGTTGGTAGGGAATAAGAAAGAGACAGACACAGTGCAGAAACAGACAATGTTGAGGTGTAATCTGAAAACTAACCTCGTACAATACATGAGAAGAGGCTGATATTACGGGAGAGTTCCTGCCGCAGCTTTGGGCTGTACAGCACCAAGTTCTTCAGTGTGCTGATGCAAGGGATGACCAAATCAGGATAGCTGTTGTACTCTTTATCCACCTGTAATGTAACTTCCACTAATAACACTACTGCCACTGCTGTTGCTATTGTTATTGTACCAAGTGCCCACAATAAACAATTATAAATATACATGCTTACCGTTACAACTGTGATCAATATAAAACACAAGAGCGTATATTCACTGTAATGACTATACTGTTTAACTTTTATTGTTCAGCTGTTGCATTACTATGACAGTGTACGCACATAGCCCAGCTGCCAAGTTAGGCCACACACTAAAATATGAATATTATTAAACTTGTGTTAAAATACAGCTGCAAGTTCTGTCACACACCAAGACTGTAAAAGCATGTTCCTTAAGAATCACAGTTAACATAAACTGCCTGGGTGTTATTCTTGCTCCTTGGATAATCATATATGCACGCAAGAGTAATAATTACAAGAGGAAGTCAAAAAAGTTTGCTATACAAGAAAATAAAGATTAAGATATACAGAACTATAATTTTGCCTGTTGTTTTGTACAGGTGTGAAACTTGGTCACTTACAGTGAGGGTGGAAAGTAGGCTGAAAGTGTTTGAGAATAAGGTGCTGAGGAGAATATATGGGCCTAAGAGGAATGAGGTAATAGGGTAGTGGAGGAGAATACATAATAAGGAACTTAGTGAACTGTACTCCTTCACTAAATATTATTCAAGTGATCAAATGGAGAAGAATAAAATGGGTGGGGCATGTAGCAGGTATGGGGGAGAGGAGAGGTGTACACAGGGTTTTGGTGGGGAAACCTGAGGGAAAGAGGCTACGTGGAAGACCCAGGCATAGATGGGAGGATAATATTAAGATGGACACTTGGGAAGGGGATGGGGATGCATGGGTCAGCTTGATCTGGTTCAAGATAGGGACAGGTGGCAGGCACTTGTAAACACGGTGATGAACCTTTGGGTCCATAAAATGCGTGGAATTTGACTCACTTAGAGCCTGTTAGCTCCTCAAGAAGAACTCTGCTCCAGGGAGTGAGTGAGTGAGTGAGTAAATAAATAAGTAGGTAGGTAGGTAGTTAAGTTAGTCAGTAAGTAATTAAGTAAGTAAGTAAGCAAGTAAAGCACGTAGGTAGGTAGGTAGGTAGGTAGGTAAGCTTGTTTCCTTGACCGCTCCATAACTTGCAAAACACTGTCCATGTAACACTTCCTTAAGGAGTCCAGAAAATTAGTCATCAAATAGGAAGAAGATACAGTTTACATGCTTGGTTGAAAGAATATCAGGTTTCATATTGTTTTAAGGGTCACTGTAGCTGTATGAGCCCAAGTGTCATCATGATGCAAAAGAGCTCCTTTTTTCAGTATTACTCCGTTTTACCTGCACAAATTCTAATATCTGACATCACTGTGAATAAGGCAGCATGCAGATCCAAAACAAGTAACCAACTTGTCATGTGTATCTGTGACAGTCACAGCACTAACTCTTTCAATACCGTAACCTGCCTGTCAAGTGAGTGAACCACCCAAAGAGTCTTCATCAGAGACGCCTGTTCTGCAGTACTAGATCTTTTCACCCATTAGTACACCCTCCCTTGCATTCCACAGTTTTTCTGTATAACATTCTTCCAAAAGTCTCAGTACAGTGTACCCCCTCTGCTCCAAAAAAATCAAATGACGACATGTTGCTCAACAAATCCAAAAGTGGAGCTGGTATCTTTACGCTATGGCAGCACAAGCTTCACTGCACATAACAGTTACCCAGTGACATTGCCCCGTACATAGTATGTCTGATGTATGCAACAGCACTCTCTTACCAATTACGAGAATTTTACGTGAAAAATGCCTCTACTCCTTCATTTCCTCTCACAGTTTTCAGGTCAACAGGCAACTTACCAGTGCTTTATGTAAAATATCAAGGATCATGTTTAGTCCATCTTGCTTAAAAAACTGGTCGTGCAAATTACTGTCCTCCAACATGACAGTGATTTGTGTGACCGCTGACCTTCTGACAACAGGCTCTATTCCTCTGGACCTCAACAGTTCCATCACTTGACATAGACTGCCAACCTGTAAACCAAAACATAACACAGAGTAATTCAAAAACACTGTTAATACTTATGCCAAACTTTAGGTTATGGGGATCTGAATCATGAATAAACATCTGAAGTAGCAACAAGGCTAATTTTGAAAGAAACATGTCAGGCATGATTTGTACCCCAATATAAGACGAGAATTTCTTCCTTGATTCATCATATGAAAAAAAAATCACCTTACAATTTCGCACAAAGTTAAACACATTTTGCATGGGTACTTTTCACAAAACTGAATATTGTGAAGGGAGTCATATTATATACAGGACAGAATTATACTCAGGTAAATAAAGTTACAAGCAGCATTTGTATAATGAAATTTTTACAAATATATTGCCATATGACTGTTAACGTTTTCTTAAACCATTCCGTACATTCCAGCTGCAGACAGGTGGCACTGATCTACCGATATTTTATTTGTGCAATAAGCAAACGTAATGAGAATATGTACATTAATTTCTGCTGCTTCTGTTACTGCTCCTCCTCCTCCTCCTCCTACTGCTATTAACACCACCACCACAGCCACCACCACCACCTCCAACTGCTGTTGCTTTTGTCGTTGTCATTGCTACAGGGTGACCGATGGGAACCGGACGTTTTTGAAATGGCTAGTAGGCGGCTCCTATGTGAGGAAGGGTGGGGAACCAGCGGTAGTTGGCCTCGCTATACCATGCCATTTCAGTAGCTATGGAGCAGTGGACGGTAGAGCACCGCATGTTTGCTTATGATGCATATGTGCAAAATGGTGAGTCTGTCACAGCAGTGCAGCGGCTTTATCACGTTCATTTCAAGCTTGGACGCCGGGACACCATTCCCAGCCGCAATACAATTCTCAGGTGGATTCACAGTCTGAGGACAACAGGAAGTATTTTAAAGAAGAAGTCACCTGGTCCCAATAAGACCGTACGGACGCCAGAAAACATCGAGAGGGTGAGACAAGCGCTGATTCGGAGCCCAGGATGGTCTGCACAAAGACACGCGCGTGAAATGAGGTTAAATCGTGAATCAGTGCGCACAATTTTGCAGAAAGATTTAAAATTTCATCCATACAAGATGTGTGTTGTTCAAAAGCTAAGGGCAACAGATTATGAGCAACGAGAGGACTTCGCCATTCAAATGCAAGTGCTGCTTGAAGAAAATGAAAATGCAATAATCATCATGAGTGATGAGGCTCATTTTCATTTGAGTGGGGAGGTCAATAAGCAAAATTTACGTTACTGGGCCAGTGAGAATCCTCTTAACATTCACGAAAAACCTCTC
>Ga0123352_10007400_pt1 | contig 16933 bp, 7 predicted proteins | sample TergutLab28metaG_FD_89700 | JGI IMG/M metagenome (GOLD analysis project Ga0123352, IMG submission 89700) | Labiotermes labralis P1 segment gut microbial communities from Petit-Saut dam, French Guiana - Lab288 P1 | ecosystem: Host-associated > Arthropoda: Insects > Digestive system > Gut ... | reverse complement strand
GTTGGGCCACTTGTTGACCCGTTCCGGTCTCACGTATCCAGAAGTCTCTTCAAAGGTCTACCATGATTCCTTCTGCCCGTTGGGGAGTAGTGTTTCATTACCCTGGGTAATCTATTTCGAGGCATTCTATTTACAAGTTGTATCCAGTTTCTCTTGTATTCCAGTAATTTGTTCAAAATTTGTGTTATTTTTAACTCCTTTGTAATTTGTGCATTTGTTTTGTAATCTGTCCAAGTGTATCCTTCTATTCTTCTCATGTATTTCATCCCTGCCCCAAAATGTCTGTGGAGATTGAATTTTGATCAGATATCAGCTGAACAAAATTTTGGAAAACTGTGGCACGTCTGCGCAAAATATTGCATAAAAAATTACACAATATTAGGCTCTGTGTAGAAGCATGTAATGGAAAGGTCGATGTGATTAATAAAGAAACCCCGGACTAGTACACAATTGTATCGCGCTGAAACTTTTTGTAGTTTGTTTTTCCATGTCTAATAACGATGACAAACACAGGTTTTTGTGTTATTGTGTCCAGCTCCCAAATATCGAGCGAACTGTGCGACATCACACGGTGCATTTTGACTGCAGTGCTTAGTTCTAGTGGTTGATATGAAACATGCATGTGCAGAAGGCTGCCATCACATTCAGTCAAAGCAAATGTCGCTTAAGAACTAAAATATTCAGAGACATTCAAGACAAGGTCAAACCTCCATAATTCTAAGACGGTGAAAACAATTCAATCCATCACTGGTGCATCAAAATCGTTAAAAACTTTGTAATTTTCCACAACAGCACTGAAAAGCTGCGACTATTTTGAAACTAGCTGCTGTCTGAAGTCTATTTATTGTTATTAGAATAGCTAATATAAATAGAAGATAAATTTCAAACATTAATTCAGGTCTCATATTTGGTGTATCTCATACTTACTTACTTACTCACTCCATGGAGCAGAGTCCTTCTTCAGAAGCTAGCCAATTTGCAGCTATTCAAGAAATTTCCCGCATTTTATGGAACCCGTAAGTTCATTACTGCATTCACAAGTGTCTGTCACCTGACCCTATCCTGAGCCAGCTCGATCCAGTCCATAACCCCACATCCCACTTCCTGAAGATCCATTTTAATATTATCCTCCCATTTACGCCTGGGTCTCCCAATTGGTCTCTTTCCCTCACGTTTCCTCACCAAAAACCTGTATACACCTCTCCTCTCCACCATAAGTGCTACTCTCATTCTTCTCGATTTTATCACCCGAACAGTATTGCGTGAGGAGTACAGATCATCAAGTTTCTCATCATGTAGTTTTCTCCATTCCCTTGTTACCTCGTCCCTCTTAGACTCAAATATTCTCCTCAACACCCCATTCTCAAAAACCCTCAGCCTATTTTTTTCCCTCATTGTAAGCGACCAAGTTTCACACCCATACAAAACAACAGGCACAATTACAGTTTTGTTTATCGTAATCTTTAAATTTTTGGATAGCAAACTGGAAGACAAAAGATTCTGCACCGAATGATAGTAAGCATTCCCTGACTTCAAACTGCTCTGAATTTTTTGGTGTATCTCATTTCGGAGAAAATTGCCGCTGACTCCAGTCGCATCAATGCTACTCAGAACAACAGCGACATAACTGGAAGAGTGAAGCTGAGTATCGTCATTTAGTTGATATGGTAACACCATAGTTAACGCACTGCATTACCAATTAGGAAGTGTCACAAGAGTGTCGGTTTGTAACTAATTTTACACATTACATTAATTAAGGCACGTTTTATATATATATATATATATATATATATATATAAGTATGTTAAATTCTACCTGTTAGTTTTAACAACTTGACGAGGGGGTACAGATGTAAGCGTATGCTGCAGAATTAAAAAATGAAGAAGAAAGCCTTTTTTCTGTGGAATTTGACACAGCGTCTAATGCACGCTACTTTTTGCATAGTAGGCCCACCGGTGGGTCAAGGAATGTCACTGCAATCACACCTCAACCAAAAGTGTAATTTTGATAAAGACGCCTGAATCAACAGATGGAAAATACGGACATTCGAACAAACTATACGGCACGGTGCTTGTGCACGTGTGACATCAACCCCCTGTGTATATTACATAGAGATAAAGTAAAATTAATGATTATGAAATACCTTCAGAAGCGCGACAACCTTTTATATACTCGTATATTAGCGCATATCTAAAGGTTGTTCAAGTTACAGAGTTTCTTTCTCTTAATCACTAGTTGCAAATCTTGAGTATTTACTACATATGCGATTTCAACGATAAAACTTTGGTGTAGCCAAAAACAATGGCTCTGTTTCTGATGTGAATTGTACCGCCGAATGTGGTTTCATATAGTCGCAAATCTACAGCTGAGGCACAAGAAACAGTCCTGTGGCTCTCATTTTATTCCCGTTTAGTGTGAAATGCAACAGGCCGTACAAACATCTCACTGCATGTTCATTCCGTTTCTCTGTCTACGAGCCAGTCTTGCCGTCAAGTTAAGAACTAAAGAAACTTAAAATGTAACTTCACACCGTAATTCATCTTGGAGGCTTCTTTCCTAAATGTTAACACTTGAAAACCCAGTGCTGTTGGTGTCCGCCATTAAACACACCAAGTATGTCATAGTGAAGTAAATATATACACGGCGTCCTTGGAACGTTGTTTCTAATCCCATTTTCAGGTACGACAGATAATACAACAGCAGTGCAACGTTTACAAGACAGCAGTCAAAAGTTTCGTGTCTCAAACCCAACAGGCGCAAAGAACATCTCAAATACGTAATGCGAATAAAAAATACCTTAGTTAAATTATATTATTTAAAGATCTAACCACAATCAACCTTGAAAATATTTGTATAAAACACAGGTCACAAAATGGATGATATCAAAAAATATATATATACCCGTCCCTAGATACTGTATATGCCACTGACACAAACCTGCAGATAATATTTTGAAGCCAACACTCGAGGGATTAGTATGGGGCGTGACGCGAAGATTTGAATAAAAAAATGATTATGTGAAATTAAACATAAGAATTACAATTTTCAAAATGAAAACAGATCGAGGGGTATTTTATAGACATACACAAGTCTATAGAGGGCATTAAGCTTCTGTGAGGTCTTTGCCCAACTGCGAGGTCACCATTATATAACGCATGCAAATGACTGCCTTTTCTTAAGCTATTTAAATCAATACTTTAAATAAAATTTCATCTTATTTCTAATTTACATTAATTTTGCTTTTATAGAGAAAATTGTGTTATTTTAACAAGAGGTGTATAGTGCTAGAAATTTTAGTTATAAGTTTTAATTACAGTATGCCGACAAAAGAAAGATTAGTATTCTAACATGTAGCAATCACCAAGATGATGAGAACCACTTCACTAAAAATGGGAATGGTGAAAGACTTGTGCAGTGACGGTTTTACTTGAGGAAACTCTCATTGAAAAGGGGGCTGTTGTGCTTCTAGCTGTGTCTTGTTCACAGGATGTACGTGTAGGTCCGTCTGAATTCGGGCTCTTCTCAAAGATGGAAAGAATTTATATCGAAGGATTCAAACAATTAAAAACTTATAGAAGGAGAGCAAGGGATTGGTTTTAACATGAAACCATTTAAAATGGTTTATGACACTCAAAAGGCCCGACCACACTGGTCGCTCTGATTAAGACAAGTACTGTCTCCGTCTCTCAAACAGTATTACCGTGGGTTCGAAACCCACTTGAGGCATGAATGTACGTAGGCCATTGTCCACATTTTCTCTCTTTCTGTGTTACCTGTTTTTGCTTCAGGACTTGTCATGGCCAATATCAGCCAAGCAGTCCTATTAAACGCCTTACAGACTTATATTTTCAGAAGTTTGTATACGAATTTAAGATGATCAGACAACCGACGTAATGGATGCGGAAGAAAGAAACAATTTTAAATAATTATTTGAAGAGTTTACCAATACGTAGATATGTATATAGTCCACAGTCCTGCACATTCACACACACACAGACGCACACGCACGCAACCACACACACACACACACACGCACACGCACACAGACGCACACGCAACCACACACAGAGGAAGGGAGGGGGAGAGAGAGAGGGAGCGCCTATGTTGAAAAGCAAACGAGATTTGGCCTCTTCACTTTCGGCAGTTCCAGTAAATTCGTACAGTCAAATAGAAGACGGTTGTAATTTAAAGCGGTATTTTCTTACTTTACGTATAGAGTTGCAACGCGGATTACGGTAGAGAGATCGCCGTCATACAGAACGCGAGCATTCTCACGTCAACGTGGAACAACCGGAGTTAAGTATTGCAGGGCGGGCGTCATCGTCAGTCGCTACGCAGTTATGAACCGGTGTGTAGACAGTACTATAAAGTACCGCGTTAGGCTGTACGTCCTGCATAATGACGTCTCCTGAACCCATTATTTATATACAGTCAAATTTAACGAAAATTGTGAGTGGTTAATCAGAAAGGGCGTATAAAGAAGCCATCGTAACTTAACTTATTTAATCTGGACTTTCTTGGAAGGATTGATGGAAACGATAAATGACACAGAGCAAATGAGCAAATGGTCTCTTGGCCAAAGATCCCACCCGAAACTGAAGCAAGACTGCCAACTACTGAAATGACATGCATGCTTCTTACATACTTTGGCGATAAAGTTAACGAAACATTGTTCCCTTTGTTTCAAGCCCACACCCGGTAGACGCAAATGAGAACCAGGTAACCACTGACTGCAAGAGGCGGAAATTTGTTAAGTTATGCATAAATTAATTTACTGGTTAAAATTCTGTGTATGGAATTGATTACATCCAGAACTTTGCTAGCATGGTGAGTGGAAAATTTTCAAGCTTTAAATATTTAGGCTAAAAAATATACACGAGAAAGTTAAATGAAGATATGGTTGAGAGGTTATGTAATTACGAGGGCGAAGTTATTAAGAGAAGTTTCAGGAATAGAATGAGAAAAGAAGTTTCATTAAAACTACACAACATTGCATCCAAACTCTCTTTCCGCCTCGTAGTGAAACTTCGGTCCTCAGGAAGAAGAACAAATGAAACACAGAAGCACCTCGTATTAGAGTCTTTTGCTGTTTGTTGAGATTAACGTTTAGAATTAAAGGAAAGGATCACAACAGTCAAACACTACAGTATTTTTTATAGTGTTCTAATATATTATAGCATTATGGGCTACATGTTTCGACTCCTATTCGAGTCATCTTCAAGCCCTCAAGATATACATCCACACATACCAACGTTTGCTGCATTGTGGGATCCCCAACGCTTAAAGAATAAGATGTATACATTATAGAAATATATAAAATATCAGTGCTGTGTTATATAGATATATATAAAACAGAGATCGTAAAAGTTATGTTTCTTACAGTTGTAATGTATTAAAAGTCTTAAAAGCGGAGGGGGGGGGGTCTGGCAGTTTTGAAAATAAAATTAGAACGTAGGATCGATGACTGACATAAACGCTACAACAATTTAGATCATTATTAGGGTGTAAATAACTGACTGTTTATAATAATGCCGGATGGTGTGAAGTTGTGTTGTGATCCTTTCCTTTAATTGTACTTCAAACACTTCGGGATGGTAAATACGAAATTTAACCTTTAGAGGCATATTGCAGAATAAATAGAGGAAACCCCTTTTTGGAATTAGAAAAATGGCCAAGGCAAATGTCTGAAACAAACTCACAGAAACAAATAAGGCAAAATACCAACGTTCATTGACATATACAACTCCCGAACTGCTAATAATATGGATCGGAAAGCAAGTAAAAATATCATTTGGTAGATTCTTCCGAAAGGAAGCTACCTTACACAACTGGAGAAATTAGACATTCAAAAAGGCTCTAACAAGTCTCACCTTCAGGTCGCAACAGTTGCCACTAATCTCAAGACGGAAAAGAAAGGAAAATCAACATGAAAACGAAAACAGATACAAATCCTAAAAGACGTCCTATTCAAATAGGCTTACGCATCAAAACAGCAAATATTTGTAAAAATATTTGTATCCTAAACAACCAAAACCTCCAAGAATTTTTGTAGCTGCTAATTAATCCTTCACTTACGCAAGAAGAAACGGAAGCATAAATTGTAAGTTATTCGAAAACTTTGTATCAACCTGACATTACACATCTTCCGCGCAACTGGAAATGTACATATAAGACTTTGTTCCAACTTAGTGCACTGGTATACATAAATATAAAAGATGTTTCAAAATGTCTCGGATGATATACATATATATATGTAGTTATCAACGAGGAATAAACACAACAGTAATGTTTAGTTAAGAATACATAACTTGCCCAAAGAAAAGGTAAGATTAAATATTGAAGGATATCGTGTCTACATCATTGGCCAGTACAAAGCGTTCGCCCGATGTATACACAACTACACTGTATACAAAGTAGATCTCATAGGTTCCAAAAAATATATCTTTTTAATGTATATTTCCACCCCCAACTGCCGAGAATTTCTGTTGATTAGGAAATAGGAAAGAAGATGCTTGGAAGCACATAAAGTTTATTAAATTTTATTAATTGAGTTTCATACGTGTCATACACGACTGTCCACTGCATACGAAGATACTATAATTTACTCTAAGATGTACACTTTACCTTTCGCTTGGGACATGTTACATATTCTTAACTAAATATGACATCAGCGTTGTTTCGACTTGATGGGTTTTACGGTGTCAGACTTCTCAACGATCGTACCAGGACGCGAAATGTGCTCCTCTAAAACACAAATCAGAAACATCAGCACCTAAACAACTCTTTTTCCAAAAACGACAAAAATGCTTCTCGAAATTTAATTCCTTTCGAGGCAGAAGAGCATAAACGAAACAATTATGAACACAGCCCTGTTCCCAGCCCCAGTAACAGCCTTATTCTATGATATAAATTCCAAACCACGCTTTGCCTGTCTGTCTGTCTGTCTGTTCGCAGCATTAATTATACCAGGCAAGCCGTGCACGCTCTGTTCTGTCTTGGATGTAGTAATTAAAATATTCATAAGATGTCACTGTCTGCGACACCACGCGCCATTGCTACAAGTCCTGCCAGCGGTTCCAGATTTTTCACTGAATTTCAGGGAGATTAGGTTTGTTCCAGACGCACTAGTCACAGAATGGACCACTGAGAAGTCAAATGGGGAACAGAGGAGAAACTTATTACCTTCAGTGGGAGACACAATGTCAATTATTATAGCACTGACAACGAAAATCCCCGCGTCTGCAAATTATAGGCCCGGCAGTCACATATCGTACTAATAATATTGGCAATGTCGTGAAGAGGTAATTCTCTACTGTAGCTTCTGGTATGGGGCACTGTCCTTTAGCTTCATTAATTCATCAGCCTCGTTAACATTTCTTATTCAGGGTTAAATTTTACTGAATGGCGCAAAAATGAACGAAAGGGTACAGAAAATACTGCGGTGCAATGCATAAAAGTTATTATTATTATTATTTTTAATTTAATTATATATAATTTTGAGATAAGATACACTATCATGAAATTAACGTACCCGGCATAGGTTTATTTCAAGCCTGTGCCCCAGTGATCATACTTTTAAAAACATTACAATTATGAGACTTGATTATTTGTTCGAGATCCGATCCACGTACCCGCGAAATATAATACTAGATAATTACTTTTTAAGCAACCTCTTCGGTATATATAATATAATAGTAATACCAACAAAATACACATTGGTGAAATAATTTTTACGAACAATAACCTCGTACATGTTTCGACTGCTTACGAGATCATCCTCAGAGAGACAACAAAAAGGTTAAACATTAAAAGATGACGCAATTATTGAAGTAGCATAAACAAGCCAAAATATAAAATGACAATGATTAAATCATAGTTTAAAATTCGTAACATACGGTATAAGTGTGCCATTACTAATTGATGGTATGCACAAACGTTTCATGCACTAATACACTAATCTGAAAAGAATACGAATATTCGTGTGTACAAGACTTTCTAATGATTTATTAGATAATTACAAAATAGTAGAACATGAAGGTAAAGCTGTAGTCAACGAAATACGTCCCATAAGATTGTATTGGAATGTAAACACCACAGTAAATCACGCGCTTGCGTGGTTGAGTTGTATATCATTAATTAAATCAAACAGGGGGTTACTTTAGTTCAGAGTTTGTTCACAAGTTATTGTATTTCGCTTGTGAAAAAGTTCAATGTAGAAATTTTCAAATAAATTCGTTCCTTTGCCCTTCTAAACGGAGTGTAACAATGACATCGCTGTGTCTATGGTCTGTACTCATGTTGGTTGAGTAAAATAAGGATCGTGCAGAACCTCCTTGGTATTTCTGTGCTGATTATAATGACAAGTAGTCGCATTTTTAAGCGTGTATCATAATGCAGGGCTTTCTTGTATTTCTACAGCCACGATATACAAGTTTCACTAAAACAATAATGTAGAATTTCGTGATATTTGTCTGTAGTACGTTCTTTTACACTGAAATTTGGTATACAGTTCTTATACAGCTAAATGGAGATACATGTGGATTTGTAAACTCGTTTATCTCAAGAAATAAACTTAATGCGTAGGCCTATATTATTTCACAAGACTGTGAAAACTTTTTAAAAACGTTCTGTTTGATCGTTTCTGAGATGACAAAACGCGATTTCTGACCAATTAATTTCATGTACCGTTTCTCTGATTTCACCAGCGGGGTGAAATATACGGACTTCCGAATATCTACAAAAATATAAATTTTAAAGACCACCCATCGAGACCAAGAATACTTGATGAACAGAAAGAAAAATTTCGAGATGACTTGGCCTCTGTTCCTCTTCATTTCCTAAGAAACAGTTCAAGTCTGTGGTCTTCCAGGTCTCAGAATTGTATGTAAAATGCTGGGGTCGATTTCCACAAGTGGCATTGAATATTAGTAAGTGGGCTTTAAAACTGAGAAATATCTGTAGCAATATAGCTTTCAGTTCAGGATACTAGCTACCGTGTGTATAATTGAAATATTAGAATGAATTCTTTACATCCTATAATGTATACGTTCGAAGTGATAACGTAATTGTGACATATTTAGTTTTTTAGGACAGAGTACATTCAAGAACAACCTAAATCTGAACAATTGACCCTAAAAATGCATAGCCTAATTATACAATACAAACATCGCGTATTTAAGTATCCGGGTAAAATTAATAATTGTTACGTCATTAAAATGTGAAACTATGTACCACCCATTGTCATCCCTCAACCATTTTCTGCCTCAATGTTTTTCTTTTTTTTCAGTAAAGTCACTTGGTAAGGGATAGTTTGCTTCTTCTTCCCTTAATCAACTTGGGTTTAAATCTTCGACACTCTGGGGAACGGGCTTGGAAAGCTATACGCGACAGGTTGCGAAGGCCTAACTATTTGAGTAGGGTAGATCACGTTCGGAAAATTAGGGACAGGAAGCAGTTGGGTGAAGTGTAGTGTAGTGTAGTGAAGATGTTAGTATCAGGGTGTCTAACATTATTAGAAGATAAATAGATCACATGCAGTTTGCTGGTTATATTGCTTTTTCGTTTATCATATTTTTTCATGTTATTTTGGTTCCTTCTTTATCATTGTATATATGGTTGTATGTTTTGTACGCTTTTGTTTAACTTCGTAAATTATGTATTTTTGTTGTTATGTTTATGTATTCTTATTGTTATGTATGTTCGGTTCTGTATGTTTGTTTCCATCATGCCAACTGGCACTCTTCGGCTACGTCGACTGGGGTTTTTCTGTGCTTTTTCTTCAGTTGTAAGGCAAATGCCAGTGTACAACTCGCACGGACGGAACACGGCCCGCACTCTTCCCAATTAGTTGTTAACTGTATTGTTCTATGTGTTGTTAACTGTCTTGTTCTATGTACTGTTTTTGTGTAAATGTGTACTGTACTACTGCCACCATGTGTCAACCCAATTGCAGTTAACAAATATGTAATATATCATAACATGTCACGACGGACTGACACCAAGCCGGCCTCCTATTCTATGAGTGTCAGAAGTCTTTTCCGGCGGTAATACGGCCAAGGCACGACGCTAGAATGTGTGAAGCTTTACTGACGAGTTCTTCGACAAAGAGATAGCTTTATCTTTACTAATTTGCTACCTCGTGACTCAAAATATTAAAGAGATATTGAGAAGTCTGAAATAACTTTCCGCGATGAATTATGGAAGAAATTCGATCCCACCCTTTGAATAATAAGTTAGTTCTGCATTACCGCCAACGCTGATCACATAACTAATATTCCTAATGTTTTTGGACTTTGATTAAAATTTTTTCAGTTTTCATTGGCCATGACAACGAACTTTTCGAGCAAGACAGTTTCCTTTCCAGTCTTTTCAATGAGAAATTAATGAACGTCCAAGCCGAAGCACTGTAATATCACCTAAATCCGAGTAAACAAACATCATTACATCCATACATGAGATACAGTCAATACTGCCCGAGGGGCGATATTCGATCGCTATAAGTGCTCATATGTGGGCCAGGTAGCTCAGTCCGTATACGGGCTGGACGTTCCGGGATCGAATCCAGGTGGGGACGAGATTTTCCGTCCGTCCAGACCGGCCCTGGGGCCCACCCAGCCTCCTTAAAATGGGTACTGGGTCTTTCTCGGGGGTAAAGTGCAGCCGGGGCGTGTTGCTGACCGCTCACCACCTACTAGTGCCGCAGTCATGGAAGAGTAGAGCTATACCTCTACCCTCCCTCTGGACCAAACCGGGCCTGTAACGGGAAAACTTTACCATTTACCTTATAAGTGCTCATATGATCATCTCGAGTGTTGTTCCATTTATATGGGCGTTAGAAAAACCCTCCAAATTAAAGAACTTATCTTTGTGTTTCTCTGAACACGTTCTCTTGGTGAAATACTTAAAGATTCTGTAGCAGCTACAAGTAATCAACTGCAACAACTGCAGAAAATCATCGGGTGTTTATTTAAGGGCAGTACGTATTTCTGCACAGATTCGAACCTGGTACTTCAGCAATGTAACTTAGAAGCGTCACAGCCTGGCAACCCGTTCGGTGAAGCTTAACAGGCACACAGCACCCATACACGTACGGCGTATTTGCCGTGCCTTTCGAAACTGTGCTGGTGGAGACGTGATATTTTGCCAGTCTCTTCGGACAGCGCCATAGTTCAGGCGGTCGAGGCTGACTTACAACCGTGAGCGCCTGCAATCCCAAAAGAATTCAAGTGAGACTCTTTGCTCACGTTGTGCTGAAGAACACTATTTTCCGAGTTTATTTAGCTCTCCCCTGTTAATGATCATTCGACCGCTGTTCCACGTTTATCTATCACCGCTCCGGGAACTGTGAGACAATTCTGACCGGACAGCACATTATCATGTATTCGGACTCCACACGCAGCACTTTGCTGGTCACATAGCAAAGCAGTGATGATGTATATTTCAGTATGTTTTCCCGTCACAAACATAAAGACAATTTGCAGAATTAGCATCAACATTTGTGCAGGCAGGAAGTACATGTCTACGACACTTGGTATATTCGCACAAAATGGTCACTGATCGTTACAATGGCTTTAATTTTAGGTGACTGACAAGCAAATTTTAACATACTTGAGCGAATTTTCTGCGTTCACATGAATTATTTTATATAGAGAGATTGCGTGAACAAAGGCGTAATTTATTTTGGAATAACTTCTTCTTGTAAATTAATAATAAAAATTCGCCACAGGAGAGTTTACAAAGAAATTTCAATCTTCAACCACATTCTGTACGTGTCGGTACAATGTTACACTTTAAAGTGCTCCTAAATTTCCACGAGGGTTTCTCAACCCGGTCCTACTAATTAAAATTCCCACTTGTTATTTCCCACAAGAGTGCTGCATATTCCGTCCATCTCAAGTAAAGAAAATTTGTGAAGTTTCTCGTTTTTTCTTTATTTGAATCTTATTATACAAAACAGTAACACTTTTTATACTTTTATGTAAATGTAATGAGTAAATTTCCAGATTTATCGCACATTTTTGTAGTATGTCGGGCCTAATAATCGGAATTTATTCGTCATTTTATGTTTCATACGAGGGGGTGGTGATTAAGTCTTTAGCTCGACCTACTTCCCGATGTCGTCGGACGGAATCGATAGTGTCTTTGAAAAGAGGAGTCTGTTCATGTGCCGTATTGCAAGTCTCTTCTTGTTACAGAGGCTGAAAGAAGCATGTCAGGTGAAGCGCCAGATTTCAACAACATGGTGACGCAAGCTGTCATCAAGTTTTTTTTTTTTTGCAAGGCAAGATGCCGAAGGAAATTCACGCCATTCTGAAAGAAAAATTAGGGGAATATGCACCATCGTATGCTACCGTCAAAACTGGGCGACCCAGTTTAAACGTGGTGATTTTTCCACCTGTGATGCGCCTCGTCCTGGACGACAGAAGACTGTGACCACCCCGGAGATTATTGACCAAATTCACGACCTAATCTTGGAGGACCGCCGGATTTCGGCTAAATCAATAGCTGAGCAACTGAGCATCTCACGTGAGCGGGTTGGGTCCATCATGTATGAAGATTTGTACATGCGGAAGCTCTCCGCGAAGTGGGTCCCGAAATGCCTGAACGCGGATCAAAAACATCAACGGGGCTAGACGTCTGAGCAACTTTTGACATTTTTCGGCGCGATCCAAATGATTTCCTGTCGCGATTATTGACCATACACAACCTGGTTATATCACTATGACCCGGAGACAAAGTAACAATCAATAGATTGACGGCATAGCGGCTCACTCCGCCCCAAAAAATTCCGAGTACAAAAATCCGCTGAAAAAGTTCTCGCCTCGATTTTTTTGGGACCAAGAGGGCATCCTTCACATTGATTATCTTCCAAAGGGCCAAACTATCAACGCCGAATATTATTCATCTCTGCTGGTGCAATTGAAGGATATTTTGAAGGAAAAACGCCGCGGGAATATCACCAAAGGGGTCTTGTTCTTGCACGACAATACCCCGGCTCGCCAGGCACTTGCAACCCAGAAGAAACTGGCCTACCTGGGCTTCCAATGTCTTGATCGCCCACCCTATTCTCCGGATCTGGCCCCGTCGGACTACTACCCGTTCCTTGGACTGAAAAAATAATTGAAAGTTCGCCATTTTTCGTCCGACGCGGTCATTGTTGCCGCGGAGACCTGGTTGGACCTTCTGAATTTTTTTGAGTGGCTTGCAGAAGGTAGAGCAACGGGCTAAGAAGTGTATTGAGCTTCGTGGGGAGTATGTTGAATAAATTCCGAGTTTGGTTGCTGTAGCTTGTTTCCTTCCTGGTCGGGCTAAGGACTTATCAGCAACCCCTCGTGTATGCGGATAGACATTTGTAACCTTTCGAATTTAACGGCCAAACGGAGACTACTTTTGATTTTCTTGGAGACCATATATGATACATGACAATTCGCCCTATTTATTTCCAAAACCATTAGCGGACAAACAAATCTACATATTCTGACAAATAACGAAAAGCGTCATTTGCTGGTACGTTACAAAAACTCCAAGGACAATGTCTCGGTTGTCCTCGTAACAAATACAGTCACAAACGACAGCACCGTGCACACACACACACACACACACACACTTATACGTCTAGCCTCTCAGCATCAGAAACAACCAATAATCATCACCGTGATACAAAACAACTACGGTTTACATTAATGCTAATAAAAAACATTCACCGATAATAACACTCCGATCAGAAAACAAGGAACAACCATAGTCACCATCAGACGTATCAACGCATACGAAATAAGAAGTGCCAAGAAAATTGTAATCTAAATTGCGTGCCATAAAAACTTTTTAAAACTTGTGACAAACGAGCATATAATTGAACTCAGCAGGGTGTTAAATGTACAATATAATACATTTTAATTTCCATTTCAGATTCAAAAACGATCAATTACTAATATAAAAGTCCTAGACAGCTATGTAACCACTTAATATTATACAGTTTTGTAATATTTTATAGATTTTATACGTATTTGGTACAACTACAAGTACTATGGGATCCCGTACTGCATGATTGCACTGCATGTACCTAAGTTAAGTTTCTGTATGATGGCCAGATAATGGTCAGAAGTACCGAAACATGTCGCCATTAAAATAAGAATAACCAAATATTTTGTTGTGTTGGACGGCAACTGATAACTATTTTGTTTATCCTATAAAACATAGCCTTGTTTTTACTTATGAAATGTAATGTAACGTATCTCAGCTGTTTCAATACGTCAGTGTCAACTAGCTTAATTAAAATGACGTAATGTTGTTGAAACACAAATAAATTACATATTCTTATTAAAGGAACAAAGAAACACTTATTACAGCACAAATAAGTATTAGAGCTTAGTCAAGTATGTATGTTGATGTTCCATACAAGTTTCAACCCTTCGCCGAATAAAAGTAGATGCTTTCATAAGCTCAAAACGCATAACACCGCCACGAACACTCCGATGCTTCCTTCGGCCTATTGTTTCACGACAGCAGAAGGGAAGACAAAGGATCCTGAACTGAAATGCGGCAAACATTCCTTGAATTTAAGCTCTTCTTCGTTTCTCTATGAGTGTCATTTTAATTTGTTAGTGTCTTTAGCATACATTTACACTTTGCCATATTTCCACATGATATAATACTTATCTTTATGTTGTTATTTTAACAACCACAAACTAATGAGTTAATTTAGACCTACGGGGGAAAGTGATGGATACCGGCATCAGTTGCATGGCTTCTCACACAGTTCATTGTTCACCATCATTGTCGGAGAAGTAATAACACGTAGATTAGCAATATCAGTGTTGAATACGTTAGCTCTTTTTCATCATAGTTCAAAGTATTTCGATTAAAATTGTGTTAAACGTCACACTGAGCTATTTATTTCGAATTTACGCGTAATAATCAGTCAAATATCATCCATAACTAACTGAAACCTCGAATCCAACACTTAACAATTTACCAAAAAAAAATCGTCGTATTAAACACTGTTACATAAATTACCATAAACCAGGCACATGTTATTTTTCCAGGCCTAGGCCCTGCGGCGTAGCCATGATTTCTGATGCCCGGGGCGAGCAACATTAATGACAGCCCTTGACAGAAATTACAAACTTTTAGAAAATCACAATTATTTACTGAATTTTCTCCTATTCTTCTCAATAATTTAATTTTTTAGGGCAAAAAATTATTTTCTTTTAATTAAAATATTCATTTATCGGCCATTTTTCTGTCCCTTAAGCTATGTTGCCGGAGCGGTTGCACCACTAGCCCCACGTCCTTGCCTAGGCCTACATAGAATTGTAATTTAAAATATTTTTTCGGTAAGGTGAATATTTATAGAACACAATTAAAAATAGTTCATGACTATATTCAATGATGCTTCCGTCGTATGAACAGCTTTACAAAAATAGGTTTCTCTGTGAAACATGTATACATAATCCCCAATAGGTAAGAAAACTGGAAGAAAATGCTTTTCTTAAAAAGTGTGCTATAAGTGGAGTTAATCTTCTCACTCTTATTGTCTATTAGACATTCCGAATATCTCTGGAGCCAGTGAGTGACTGAGAGTAACAAAGATTTTCCTATCAGCCTTCACTTTAATATTCTATGTATCGATTTCAGCTCACTCTCTGGAGCCCGAGGCAAATATCTGCCCCAGCCCTTCGAAGTGCTACAGAGACACATCGTGCCCTCTCGTCAATGATGCAGTAACGCGGCCAAATGGTATTAGGTGTCACAGACAACGCGATAGGTTACCTAGAATTGCGTTTGAAATGTGCTAAAACAGTCGGTTGACTTCACTCGCCCCGAAGAATAAGGTTGGGGCGTCGGTCCCGAGTTGCAATCGGTAATGTTATATGGGAGTCAGTAATGAAAGTTGGTATTTTCAGTCGTGTTATTTAACAACGCTGTCCTTTCGTGAGATTGATTATATGGCGTTGGTGATAAGTGAAATACCGGGTAAGGAGCACAGGCGAAATGACGTTGACAAGGGAAAACCGAAGTACTGGGAGAAAATCTTGTCCACTGCCACTCTGCCGAAGATAGCTACCGCTTCCGCGGTGAAAAGCCGGCGACTATCCACCTGAGCCAGGGCAAGGACCAAGTTACTTTCTAGGAAGTATCACTGTGAGATTGAAATAAAATAAATACAGGTTTCAACAGCGTATAGGAAATTGAGTATATTGTGTAAGAAAGGTTTAATAATTAAAAAAAAAAATGTTTCGATTTTCAATTTGTCTTCAATCAAATATCACATGTCGTAGATCAGAGACTTCCAAATTCTCTACGTGTCATACCATTGCACTGTTCGTTTTTAAGACACATTACATTAGAACAGAGAATTTAAATTCGTAATAATATTACGCCTGTTTATAAAAATTATAAACAACAAAGGGCCATGAAGTTCTGAAAAAAAAATCAATATAACTGGGTTTAGTAAATGCACCCTTTTCCCAGCCGCCGTTACAAAAAACCTCAGTATAGCAAAACCTTCATCATCCCCCCTCCCCCGTCTCATCTTTGTGTAAGGAACGCCATCGGCCTTTCACTTTTAAAATCAGTATATTTTAGGGTTTTAGGCGCGTTTGCAAAATTGCGGAAAACGACTGTAGCTTCGTCACGTCTGTCTGTCTGTTCGTCCGTCCGCATGGAACTCGGCTCCCACTGGACGAATTTTCATGACATTTGATATTGGAGTATTTTTCGAAAATCTGTCGAGAAAATTCAAGTTTCGTTATAATTGGAAGAGACTAAAGGGTACTTTACGCGAAGACCAACATACATTTTCTATCATACGATGTTAATGAACTGATGAATGTATTAAGTTACCAAAATTAGGGTATATATAATGTCTAGGGTATATATGATGTTTTAGGGTATGTACGATGTATTAATAAGGGGAGTTTAGAAGTTAATG
>Ga0123352_10007399_pt1 | contig 16934 bp, 8 predicted proteins | sample TergutLab28metaG_FD_89700 | JGI IMG/M metagenome (GOLD analysis project Ga0123352, IMG submission 89700) | Labiotermes labralis P1 segment gut microbial communities from Petit-Saut dam, French Guiana - Lab288 P1 | ecosystem: Host-associated > Arthropoda: Insects > Digestive system > Gut ... | reverse complement strand
CCTGTCCCTCTCCCCCCTAACACACCAACACAAAAAGAAACAGCGACCGGCAAAAAAAAAGTGGGGGGGGGTGGGGAAGGGGGGGGGGGGGGGGTTGAGCTGGATTTGTCATATTTGGTCCAGCAGCTTCTGCATACGTTTTGTTACGCATTTGTTCCCATGGATAAGTCTGAAGCTTCTTCGTATACCAAAGACTACCAAACCTGTAACCCGCTGACCTCTAGGCTTTGGCAGTGTTTAACAGGCGCTTTATTGGGACTTGGGCTTAGGTGCGATGATGATGTCTGAACGTATCCTTGCGAGCTTAATACTTGTGGCGCAGACTGTGTGAGCCACATGGCGATCAGAAAGCTAAAAATATCCATGTACGGACTGTAGAGATGCCTTACCGGAAGTCTGCCTTGTGGCACTGACGTGGCCTGACAGGTTATCAGCACTGCACCAAACTCTAGGCTCATATTCGCGTTGTCTCAACAAGCGACCTACGCATTTTCCAATCAAGACAGTGGGTTTACGTTCTGACCTTTTCATCTCGCATCCTACTTAACATCGTCTATTTAAATCACCGCGACCGGCAATTTCCACGAAAAGAAAAAAATCCTTTCAAATTTTGACTTTTCTGTCTAGACCGGTTTCCATTATAGTTTACAGTACACACAGTAGAACCCGGTTATAACTACACGGATTTATGCGACACCTCGTCTATAGCACCAGATATCGTGTACCGATTAATACCTCTGCGAACCATAAACAGCATACTCCTCGGTTAGAACAACACTCGTTTGTAACGACACAAAGTATTCACTCCTTTCATGGCGTTATAACCGAGTTCGAATGTATTTATAGAAACCACAATGAATATCTCTCTTTCCCTGCGCACTATTTGCTAGCTGAAACCCGTTTATTTTCCTCGACATACGCGTTTCAAACCATTTAAGGTTAATTAGTGTTTCTCTTGACATGTAACGCATTATTCGGTCTGTTAGTGTCTGCCACAAGGTGCATCATCACTGAAACCCTTACGATTCACTATTTATGTATTAAACGATTCAGATGCCCAAATGTACGTCTGCATTCCTGTATATTAATAAGAAATGGTGGCATGACAGTAACTGTTAAAAGACGACCGATGTTACAAAAACTATTACTACAATGTGATAAACGAAATCAGTATTTGTCAATAAACCTGACCCAAACGTCGGTGCTCCAAGCGAAATGGGCGGTCAGTATTAGAACATGCGAGAAATGAGGAAGTTTTAAGGGAGGTGACAATAAGGCCTGTCTTCTCGGGCGTGACGCCGTATAGTCTGGTAACAGTGTACAGACGTTGCAGAGACTCAAGAGAATGGAGGCAAAAGCTCCCATTCCAACGTACACTTCTACCAGAATGCACGGCGTCACATCCCAGAAGAATATTAAAACTTATTTTGAACACGGTGGAGAGCGAGGATTGAATTCTGCTGGTTCATCATGAGATCCAGTGGAGACATTTTGTGAACACTAACTAACTAACTCCGTGGCCTTAGTCCGCACGCGAACTATACCGACAGAGCGGCCGCCGCCGGTCGGCGAAGTTAGATTTTGTGAACACGGTAATGATTATTGAACGAGCGTGTAAACGTGCAGTATTTCTTAAATAGCTGATCAGCTACACGCTGTTGAAAGAACCCAGCCCCATGAAGCTAGTGACACTGTTATCTTGACTTGTACAGCATGCGATCTCATCGGCTTTTACGTTAACTCCTAATTATTAAAAACTTGGTTTGATCTAAAAAGAGTACGGTATTTGGCGAGGACAGCTTGCAGTGTAAAAGTGGCAAATGTGAATTGCGTTCTAAAACTTCGTGCCTTGGCAGCACTGAAACATCACACACAGTCGTAGGGGGACCATGCACCACAGGTTAGGAGCTAGTGAATAGAGCGGAGACCACGTGCAAGTTAGTCACAGCTATCCCTAACGTGTCGGTGCAATTACTCTCACGTGCGCGAACCACGTGATTATTAATTATGCAGACAACACCTAGGGTCATCCCTACTTTCGACACAATTTCGGGCTTCTTTTCTTCTCACTGCGCTAATGCTCAACTAAGTAATTCCATCGAATGGTCGTTAACAAGTAGCAGTTACTCGGCCATTTAATGAGAGCCGACGGTTTAGTACCGCCTGCACAACAGTCTTCCACTACAACCTATCCTGAGCCAGATGAATCCACATCCTCGCATCATATTCCCTTTTAATATTAACTGTCACCTACACCTACGTCTTATGCACCTACTACAAGGAGGAAAAGTAGCCCCAACAGTCCAACGAATCTGTGTGTGTATTCATTAGTCGGGCGGTAAAAGTGACGACAGTAGTTAATGAGTCACGCCACGCCCGCACTATTCTATCCACCATTCTTCCGTCAAGGTTAGCTCCACATGCAGATTAAGTTATTGGGAATCATTAGTGTGGGTTTCAACAACATAACAGATCAACTACCGGTCATATATATTCTGCATACATCAGGCCGACCAACTTCAGAAAAAATGGGAATACTATGGAGCAGCGCACCAGCTATTTATAGACTACAAGAAAGCCTGCGATTCAGTTGGGAGGGATGTCTTGTATAACATTTTCACCCAGTCTTGTATACCCACGACACCAGTTTGGTTAATTACAATGTGTTCAAAATAAACCAGCACAAAAGTGCAAGGGGCAAATATATGTCTCTTACATTTCGTATTCAGAAAGGTACGGAAGAAGGAGATGCTTTATTGCCACTGCTGTTCAACCTTGCTTTAGAACAGGGGTTTTTAATTCTTTTGCGCCATGTACCCCTTTGATAGTCGGGTGAAACACACGGACCCCTTCTCAGGAAAATGAATATAAATGCATAAAACAGAGAATGTGAGATTTATTGAAGTTAAACATTTTTGGAGTCTGAAGGCCACAGATTACTTTGTTGCCCACATTTATTATTGACTGAAACACTAAATTTCAATTAGAGGTTAGTGAAAATTCAGTTGTAATTTTTTTTTCACAACCAAGTTCACTGACCCCCTGAAATCTATGTGGGGCCGTGGACCCCACCAGATTAAGAAAGAATGCTTTAGAATAAGCCATTACGAAGATCCAGGCAAGCCGACACACACACACATCAGTTTCCGATCTATGCTGATGATGTCAACATACTGAGGGAAAACATACATGCTAAAACGAACAATACAGAAGCTTCATCTGTGCCTACTAAAGAGAATGTTCTGTAAGTTAATACCGACAAAATCAAGTATAAGTCCGCACCTTGTGAACAGAATGCACGGCAAAATCACAACAAGAAAGAATAAAACTCTGACAATGTCGTGAAGTTCTATTATTTGGGAACGACGAAGGAATTGCGATAAAGTAAAAGGTAAAGTTTTCGTGTCCACGCCATGCAGAAATACAGGCACTTGGTGGATGTGAGCGCTTAACTTCACGCCGCAGCTGTTTTAGCCGCGGGAAAAAACCCTGGTACCCACTTAATTGGAGGTTGGGTGAGTCCCACAGCCGGTCTGGGCGTTTTGAAGGGGAAAAAAAAAATCTCTTGCTCTTACCGGGATCCGAATCCCGAACCAACCAGCCCGTAGCCCAGACGCTATAACGGACTACGCTACTCCAGGTCCTATAAAGAAATTATGAGCAGATTAAAATTGGGGGTCACCTGCTGCCATTCGATCCAGAATCTTCTGGATTTCCATCTGCCATCTATATGCAAGACGATTAAAATTTACAGAAATATAATGTTGCCTGCTGTTATGTTTTGGAGTAAAACGTAGTCTGTCAATGGCTGAGGGTGTCCGAGAATAGGGTGAGGCGGAGGATATTCGGGCCTAACAGGGAGATGTAACAAAAGACTGGATAAAATTGCATAATCACGCCATCAAATATTGTGCAGGCGTAAAACGGATTTAGGTGGGGTATATGGCACATATGGAAGACAAAAGAAATGCATACAAGGATTTGATTGACAAAGACGAAGAAAAGAGACTACTTAGAAGACCCAGGCATAGACGGATATATATATTTCAAGAACAGACATGGGTGAAAAGACGTGGACTGGACTCATCGGGCGCAGGAAACAGAGAAATGGCGGGCCCTTATGAACATCAAAATCAAACTTTCAGGTGAGACATCCCCGTTGTGTTGTATAGAATCATAACACACACAGATCTCCTACAAGGAATGGAAACACGTACATCAACGTTGCCTACTCACAGAGTGAAGTAATACTGCAAGATTTCAAGAAGTTATCCTTTTCAACACAAACGATAGCCCACGTCAATCAACACATACTCCAAAAATAGGCAACAAAAACAAATCCAACATACCAGCTACTCGATGGAATCTCTACATCATATGCCCGGGATAAACACTCTACATCAATGCATAAGCAACGTCTTAATGCAGTTCTTCTTTATTACGCAAGGATACATATATTTATCAACTACCAACGACCAATACGTACCGTCACAATAAGTTCAACAAACTTCCGAACTACAGCTTCCATATATCAACTTCCACAGACCCAACACTACGCCGCAACCAGAAATGAACCAATGAAGAATCCAAAACGTAGTTAAATAGAAATAATTTTCCTAATTTCGGTACCCCCATCACTCTAAGTGATTGTGATACCCTGCACTTTTACATTGTATATGTAATAACATTTTAATTTCCACTAAATTTTTAAATACTGTTAACACAGTCGATTTAATTTTTAATTCAATTTTATATGTTACACGAGATCTCTTCGATAACAATAACATAGCATTGCTAATTGTATGGTTTGCCTTGCAAAGAAACAAAGTGATCAACGTGAAGATGGCTCATAGCTAGAGCCGAAACATGTCGTTGAAAGAAGCAATTTAAGAACATCTTATTCATAAAAACCATTAAACAAGTTGTGTTTGATTATATTTTACCGATATATTTTATGACCAAAATCAAACTTCAGGTTCCACAAAATGTGGAAAGTTCTTGACTTAACAAACCTGTCGGAGGAAGCTGCCGAAAGTTGGTGCTTACGTGGTCAGGCAAGGGGGCTGGGATAGCGTAGTCTGTTCAGCGACTCGCTACAGGTTGGAGGGTCCGGGGATGGAATCCCAGTGGAAGGTGAGACCACCCGCCTCCTGCACCGTGGGTGCCGGGTCTCTTCCCCGAAGGCAAAGCGGCCGGGGCGTGGCGTTGACCACCCAACCCCACCTAACGCCAAGATTAAAGAAATAGTACAGCTAAACCTCTACTACCCCTCTGGACCTTCATCATCTCTTCTACAGTGAACATTACTTGTACCATGGCCAGACAGTCAGTGAAGCCATTTTCGAGTAGATACGACGCCTTTCAAGTCCACGCACCCTTATAATCCCTTCGCCTTACGGATCACAAATTTGTGTAATTTTAGTGTCCGGCCCAGTCAATATAAAGCAGAGTTTCCCAACCTCTTTTCCATGGATCCCAAAGAACCACCAACCATGAAAACGCCTACGGGTCAGAAAAAGTTGATAGCGGTGAGCGCAGTTCAATTGCTGCTACATTACTGGCAACAGAATTTATTTCTAAACAGCTACTGCATACGTAAGTGAGCTTACATTGTAAGAAACAATTAAAACTTTTTTTTTGTTCATTTCGTATTCTTTCGAAGACAGTGGGACTTTTGGAGGGACATCAACATTCTTTTTGTAGTCCACGATTACTCACGGAACCGTTTACAATGTTCCGCAGAACCGTGGCTGCGAAACACTTGCATACAGACTACACTATGCGGTGTCTGACCAGGTAATCGGCGTTCAATTCCCTGCAGAGGCAGAGACTTATTCTCAGTACCACTGCGTCCAGATCAGCCCTGGAGCACACCTAGCCTCCTACCCACTGGAAAGCGGGCACTCTTTCCACGAAAAAAGTAGCGGACGTGCGAAATCCACCTCTCATATCCGCCTAGCACGGAAGTTAAGAACACGTGGAGCTATTCCACCACTCCCTCATAATCTCCATGGCGTGGTTTTTAATTATGCACAAGAACTATACGTTGAGGCTGGCAGCCTCTAGGGCGATGACAATTTATATTGTAGTAAGACTTTCACAGTGGACCGGGTAGTTCAGTCGGTATAGCGACTGACTACGGGCTGGACGGTCCGGGATCGAATCCCGGTAGGGACGAGATTTTCCGCCCGTCCAGACCGGCTTTGGGGCCCACCCAGCCTCCTGTAAAATGAGTACCTAGTCTTTCCCGGGGGTAAAGTGCGGCCGGGGCATGCTGCTGACCATTCACCCCCTTCTAGTGCCGCGGTCTTGGAAGAGTAGAGCTATACCTCTACCCACCCACTGGGCCAGACCGGGATCACTTTACCTTTACCTTTTATTTTAAGAGTTTCGCAAGGCGGTTACCAACGTTTCGAAGAAGCTTGTTGCCGCCATCTTCAGGGCAGACTTCTAAGAAATTACAAGGTGTCAGATGCTATAAGACCTCTATCTAAGCTGTTTATATCTCGTCTCCAATAAAATCTGTGCATTTAGGTCTTGCTATATTTTTTTCATTGTGGAAGCATATGTGTATATAATTTTAGGGAATTTCCCCGTTTAGGGGCGTTCACAAAGTTTCGAAAAGCGCTACCAGCTTTGTCATAACTGTGCGTCAGTCAGTCAGTCTATCTGTCTGTCTGTCTGTCCCCTGCATGCAACAACCCCGATTCCGGCAGGACAAATTTTCGTGAAATTTTATATTGTGGGGTTTAGATAAATCTGTCGAGAAAATTAGCATTTTGTTGAACTAGCAAAAAAAAATAAGAGGCACTTTACATGAACATATACATAAATTTATAACTGCTTGGTTAGTAGCACTACCATGGTTGTCGTCAACAGTAATCGATCATAATCGATACTGATCGATGGTAATAGACACAAATGTGCCTTATTTCTTCCTGCGATGTACATGATGCGAAATTAAGGAAGCCAACCCAGTGGCCGCGCAGTCTAAGGCGAGGGTCTGCGACCGCTCGCTTGCTGGGATTGCGAGTTCGAATCACGCCGGGGGCATGAATGTCGCTTGTGAGCGTTGTGGGTGCTGTCAGGTAGAGGTCCCTGCGACGGGCCAATCACTCGTCCACAGGAGTCCTACCGAATGTGGTGTGTCTAATTGAGTGTGATCAAGGAACCTCAACTATGGAGGCCTAGGCCCACTAGCGATGTCGAACCATGAAAAAAAAAGGAACACGAAGACGTATAATAGTAATAATAATAATAATATGTAATATTTACCTAATATGTCTAAAAATTAAGTTTGATATGTAGACAATTACGAATACATTCGCACCTACAAATTCTGAACGAAACATTCTTTAGGATTCAAAAGTTACAAAATATTTCAATACGGTGAGGTAAATTTAACAAAATTAACCTTCACACACACACACACACACACACACACACACACACATATATATATATATATATATATATATATATATATATAAACAATAACTTCTCTAAAGGTACACAGTAACATACCTTAATAATAGTAGTAACGTTCTAAAAATAGTGTACAACTATCAGCAATAAAAACAAAACCGTGGATTAACTGGCATAACCATGTGAGAAGGGCCCTGGGAGGAAAGATCCAAACCCGCCTCCGTATTACTTTATACATACATTCATTTCCTGCCTTGTTCACATTTCTGTACATGCAGCCTTCAATTAACCTGTGGTTTTTTGCGCTTCTATACAGGCCTATTCTATAATTCTTTTCTTCCTTCATAACACATATACCAAGGATTTTTGGGTTTTCTTCTGCGATCTGCTCATACGTTGTCTCTAATTATTTGGCACATATTTGTCTAACCTGTTCAGTATGCAGACGCCTGAAATGTAATTAACTGCGTACTGGCCCCGGTGGCAGCCTAACAGGGGTTCGAAAGGCGTTATACCGGCTTCTGTCATACTCTTATGTCGGTAGGAAAGTCGTCAGACTGCAACGTCTCCAGCACAGGGGTGTCTGAAGCTGAATCACAAGAGGACTGCAGGCCTATCCCTAGGATGTAGAGGTGGAAAAGTTACATTTGTTGCTGCTTCACTAACAAGTTCGGAAATATACGGCTGCGTAACTATTCTGGTACGTCAGGTACATTCCGTAGGCTATAACTATCTCCAGAGAGATTAAACGTACGGAGCATATTTTTCCAAACACGTGGTTTCATTACCCTCCGCCAATGCAAATCGAGTCTACGTTATGCACACAGAATTCGTCGTTTGAACTGTCCGCTATTAGGAGATTTTAAGTAAAAAACGAAAAGTGCCTAATAAATTTTAGTACATTACGCATCACGAATTTCATGAAATGATTTTACCCGTTCTCGAGTTGAAACATGTGGACACACAGACAGATATGACGAAGCTAGTGCGTGCATCCTTGCAACTTTTCGTTGCGAAAGTGCCAAAAGTGAGCCTGGGTAGAACGCAGTGCGTGTGGGTATCTACTGTGTTACAAGTCTATACCTCAATACATTATTACATAGTTCAACACCATAAGGTTCTGACGAGGGTGTAAAACATGCATACACAACCTTCTGCTTTTGGACATCGTGTTTATAGCTCTTTTTATAGTTCCGATGGTTTAAATTTGTGGAGTGCTTCAGGCGCTATTCTTTGCGTCTCGTGGTTGTGCTTTCATATTTCTGCAGCATTTTCCTGTTATTCCCAAGGACCAGTCCTGTTCTCAGCAGCTTATCTACACTTGTGAGTGTTTCAGTAGTGCCCACTGGCTGAGAATAGCTCGATCCAAGGGGTCCAACAGTTTAGGAGCTTCTGGCCTGAAGACGGAGGCAGAGCCAGCTTCCATTACGCAGTGTTTTGGTGTTTATATGTCTGCTACACAATGGACAAAATCCAACAGAAGAAGACTGTGTCTGTATTATTACATCGCGCTAGACTTTTAATAAATATTATGTAGTGTTTGTGGTGGGGTGCACGCACTATACAATACGTTATGCCCTGCGGTACTATTGCATATTCCGTCTCCTGCCATGTACCATTCCACACAGCATCATAGCGCCAGAACGTTGGAGTCTTCGCTTTATGTTCTGTCTCATTCCCCTTATGGTATAATTTTAATAGCCGTAAGTTCGACCTCCTCCAAATTCAAACCTGACACATTTCAGAGTCAGAATCACTGTCATGTTAAGAGTGACAATCAGTAAGCCACTCTTTCTTGGTGTCCAGCCCATCTTAAGGGCTTATGATCAGACATATATTGACAGGTTGGTTTGTACACATTTGTTGTAATAAATCCCTGATGATGGCAGCTCGGTGCCGAAAGATGTACGAGTTTATGTACGTCATGTGTGTTGTATCACAAAGTGCATTTGTTCGTTAACCTACTTACGATTTGAGTAGTTGTGAAATTTACAGTATCACAGTCTTGGTGCGCCCTACCTAGCGAGAAAATGATCCCTCCTTTCTCAGAATCTGTGTGTGTGTGTGTGTGTGTGTGTGTGTGTGTGTGATACATATTTACATATTTCCAGTTCTGTTGCGTATGTATATATGAAGTGTTTAAACACTCGACAACATAAGCATATGCAGGATTTCTGTCCGTCCACGCCTTGTACAGCAGATCATGTGCAGTCACAGTCAAGTCACATAACAAAAGTCAGTCACTCTGTTCTTGTATGGCACACTCTGCAATGAGAAAAATGAAGTGGCCTATACAGGCGTCTCACAGTGGGCGTAGTGGTGGTGCGTAGTGCTATGCAATCAGAAGTGTCCATGCGGTTACAGAAGGGTATTGGGGGGAACTGTGCGAATTTGTATCTGTCTGCTCTTTTAAGGTTGTAGGGGAGTGTGACTATGATGCAGGTTTTATTGTTTTCTAGGACTACAGTTCCGGCATTATCGGGAAAAATGTCGAATAATCCAGCACCTTCACAGAACCCAACGCGAAGACGGACACAAACGGAGCGAAGTCTGGCGTAACCTCATTTCCTCCACACCCTCTTAACAATGCTGGTCATCACAAAATAATACTAGCATAATCAAATACTACTGACAGACCTACACATCGGTCTACTTCCCCCCCTCTACTTCATATTTACCCTGAAGATGGCGGCCGCAATATATCCGAAACGTTCGAAGTCCTTCAACACACGACGAGGCCAAATCCCTGAAGTCAGTCTGTATACTAAACAGCCATGAAAACCGAACTGAATACGAAATTCTGGGAAGTACCCATAAGGGGGTGGGGGGTCGACCATGAGTATTAGGATCTTCAGTTTACAAAGAAGTCAAGAAAGATAGGGAAAATTATTTTACAGTTACTTGACTTTAACTGTTTTACTTTGTCTTTACGCTACCCACATAATCTATTGAAAATATTCCCATTTTTTATTTGCCCCTCCTCAACTCATTACGGAAAACTGTATTCTTAGGTAGAAAAATATTGGAGAGGTACCTGTCCCCCTTACATCCCCCACATTACGCCTTGGAAGCACCCATCAATTATGTAATTACGTCACCATGTTATACGTACATGTATAGGTGCATAAATTCAGAGACGAATTCTCGGACTGCATCTGTAATTCTAATTGTTAGCATACAAGCCCGTAGCAAAGATAAGGCTGTGTCAGTCTTTCAAGAAAAAAAAACAGGTAAGTGCTTATACAGTATCAACACTGCGATCTATGGACAGGCAAAATGATGAAAGGCGCAGTTATTAATTTAGCCCTTTCAACACAGCGTATATCAAGGTAGGTCAATGATTAATAACATCGCTTTGACAGATAAAATAATGTAATTTCTCCTCACGAAGCAAACATCTCTCATGCCACTTTGTCTTTCAAGAGCTCATATACAGAAACAGCCAAAAGTTCGTGTGCGGCCGTGGAAGAAGGGCGATGCACGGTACAGTAAATGGGAAAGTCCCAAACATAAAACACTTTAGCCAAGATAATTACCTCTGTCACATGCCCGTCAGGGTCACTTCCAACACTTACTGTAACTGTTAAGTAATGTACATCCACCATGACTTCCACTCTAACCTATATCCTACTTGGGATAGGTGCACAGGTACTTTTGGCTCATCCTGTAGGAAAGTGACAAGGTGTGATTCGTAGTACATTTATAGGTACCACGTTTATGATCTCTACACAAAATCTCATAGGCAGTGCACAATTTCACGCCATTAACCCGAAAGCCACATACGAAACTCAATAGTCCACCACGCAGTTACCTTACATTCTGCAAAAGGGAAAGTACTATAACAAATTTTCATACAGCTCAACAATACAAAACCCCAGATTCAGTGCTCCTGATGCAGCTCACAACTCACAAGTTCACACAGCCGCCATTATTTGTGTACATGCCATACTTAAAATCGGTCCCCACCCCTGTGCCTTGCCGCTACCTCCCCTCTGCTTGCCTACTCCCACTAGTAATACCCAGCTGAGACAAAGTATTCTAGTTTTCGTTCCTCCTACAGGCTGTTTTTGCGTTATCTGTGATTGGTGTTAAGAAACGAAAGGTGCAAATGTAACTAAGATGGAGGGGGGTGACCAGCAAACTTGAGTCTGCACCACCAGTGTTCATTCTTTCCGTGACCCGAGTTCAGTGCCATGGTGTGCATAATAAATTTTGTGAGACTCTAGCTTTGTTCAACAATCATTACAGTGCATGGTATATCTTTTATTAAATAACGAAATCGGGCTACAAATGCTCAAACAAAGCAAATTTTATTTCAAAGCTTTTCATTCCCGTTCTATTGTCACTCAATAAATCCAACTAATAATCCGTCAAAATAACACGTATTGTAAAGAACATCACCAACTACGTCTTTCGATAAAACTAATAGCCCTAATCGGGCTCAGCGAAAGAAAATAAATAGTTTTGTCGACCTACACCTGCAGAATGTAGTAACATATCTCAGACTTTACAGCGAATTTATACACAGCATCGGTATTAAACTGTGACTTCAAACAAACGGTATTATAGGTGCATTCAAAGAGCATATACAAATAAAGACAGTAAAGTGCAGCTGTGTGTGATGTGGGTTAAAAACGCATCTAAGTAAAAGTAGCTAATTCGTAGGGGCTATTTTAGATGGTAATATATTAAACGGACGATGTGTCCGTATTATCCTATTCGGATCCTACGGTAAACTCATTTCAGTATCTGTAACAATAACGTGAAATAAGTGAAAGTTTGGGTAAGAATTTGTTATGGTGAAATTACATAAGTAATAAATTCTATGTACTCACTGTGGAATTAATTTTGAATAATCTTGAGGTTCACTGATGGTTGCATAAATAATAAGGAATATTTTTTAAATTTTATCTCTGTAAAGACGGGAAAATAAGGACTGAAAAATCTCGTTAAAGAAAATCAAGAGGTATAATAATTAATGGTAACAGCATAATATCTTAAGAATTTAGAGCTTAACATGGGTGTGGAAGTAAGGTGGGTTCGCCTGTATGTCACTAAGGAAGTTTTGCTGAGCGCATACAATTCACAACTCTAACAAGTGGCACTTATCCATTTGGCATTACGATGATAATGACCTACGAAGCTTACGTAATGCAGTAATTACAAATTCGTTCCTAACCTCCCCCAATACAACTCCATTAAAGAGAGATATGTTAACTGCAGGCGTTCAGGGAAAGAATTTCCATTTTGCTCCGGAAAGAACTCCATAAATTTCCTGTGCGAAATTTGCACCAACGTGAGATCTGCATTCTTCTGGGATATTACGCAGCGTATAGTGGTAATTCCTTACCGACATTTCAGGACAACCAATCAGTCCCATCTCCAAGTGTCAAGAAAACCAAATTTCTTGACCCTAGGAGATGGAAGCGATAAGTTTCCCGAAATGTCGGTACGAAATTACCAATGTACGCTGCGCAATATCCCAGAAGACAGCACAACACACCCACTTCGCGGCGGAAGTCTTATATATCACACACGGTACCAATTCGTTGAGCGTTAAAGCAAGCAGTGACATACACAGCTACGTTGTATTATTCCATTACACACAGCTTGAGAGACGACGCTGATATTAGTTCTGCCCCTCCCCGCCAAACATCCCACTCAATTCATCACACCGCACCGAATCCGATGCTTCACAACTTTAGCAGTTAGTACAGCGACCTGTATACAGTTACAGAAGGTGCGGCCACTGGTCAACCCCCCCCCGCCCGCAGCTTCCCACAAGTCCAGCTCTACGGTGCATAACCTCAGCAGTTGACACAGCTTATGATGTACTCACTGGAGCGGATCGGTTCCAGTTCCAGGTGTTCAGATCCCCACCGACGCCCCTCTGGGGGTCCAACACTTCTTCCTCGCTGTCTTCAGACCCCAAGGATCCGGGCGGGACGTTCTGGGGGCCAGAACCGGGTGTGGGGTCGCTAAGGCGGAGACGCAGTCCGTCCCTGAATCCACTCATGCCAACACGGTGCAGGTCAGCACCGAGCGTTTGCGTCCCTGCCTACATGGCGCACTCTGCCCTGCCACGCCTTAAATTCCGTCATCACACGACGCCAGACGCGAGCTCACTACTGCTTCATCTGGCCGATCGCGCTCCAAGCGCCGTCGCGATGGTTGCTAAGAGACGGTGTTCATGCGCATAAAAACTATAACAGGGCGTCGCATCGCAAAGAACTGAATTCGAACCGGAGACACGACTCAACACTTTCAATTTGGGGCCAAACTTCCTACATAGCTAACAAAACTAATTAACTAATTACCAAATTAAGGTTCTTATGGAGAAACTGACAGTCGCTCAACGTGCCAACAAATTCCCCGCCTTTTGTGGGCTCCGAAAGCCCAATCCTGAGTTCATATAAACCCGCCATTGGCTCTTGTCCTCAGCCACATAAATCCGCTTCAAAATTTCACATTGCGTAACAGGATGTAAAGTTTTCCCTGTCCAAGCTATTGTAGGAGGAGATATAACTCCACTCATTCTTAACCTCTGCACTAGATTGAGTGGTCAACTCCACGTTCCGGCCGCTTTACCAAGGGAAAGAGCCCCAGTACCAATCTAATAGGGGGATGTTTCGGCTGAGTGGACGTTATGGAAAAGAGAAAATATCTTGACCCTACCGTAATTCGAACCCCGGACCGTCCAGCCCCTAACCTAGCCCCTACTCCTACTAAGCCACCCCGGTTCAAATCCTGTTGTGTACCTTAAATACTCAGTCATTAGGTTGGAGAAAATGTACAATACCGACCTGTTATAAAGGTAGCTACTAACAGTTCCAGGGTATTAAAGAAGCAATAAGCTAAAATCAACTAGATGATACGATTCAACGACGGAAAGCTGTACAACTAATGGTATTAGTAAGCGTATGGCAAAATCTTTACGAAAACTGATGTGTCCACGGCGAGCACACTAATACCCGCAGCCGGTACCTGACTGCCGGTCACACTGAATATTCAAACGACTAGTCACCAAGCCAGCAAATCCGTCGTACGATACACTGGACCGTGCACTGTGCTGGCTCTAATCCGTCCTGGTGTTCAAGAAAATTTCAAATTGTGTTGCGTCCTATTATACCAGAAAAACGCACGCCGACCTAACAGAGTTCAAGAATATAAGCCTACGCCGTAATACGTTCGTCGACAACTCCAGCACGCCACGCAAAGTCAGAATTTTAATCCGGGCTATCCTAGTGCATTACGCGTACCAACTTGATGACGCTCATCTACATCCTCTCTTTTCATGAAACCTTTTGGTTGACATTATTTTAACTTTCTTCGTCCCAAGAGCGTTTTAATACCGTCTGACCACTGCAGGAAGACAAATTACTCTTGTCAGCTTTAAATCCAAGAGTGACTCCCATCTAACACGAACTATTCGTGCGCTGCTAACAAGAAACTTGTGTCGAGATTCTCTGAACACCCGTGATTATTCATAACATGCATACGGCAACCACGTGAATGGTTTCCCTTTCTCCTCCACAGGTATCGAAATAGGTTGGATTTCACCCTTTCTTTACAGGCCACGCAGGCCCTTAGGGTGAGTACAGGTATAGCTCTACTCTTTTCTAGGATCTTCGGCACTAGAAGGGGTGGGGGGGGTCAGCCTCACGCCCCGGCCGGCTCTACCCTCGGGAAAGACCCGGTAACAATTGTACAAGCGACTGAGTGGGCCCCAGGGCCGGTCTGGACGGGCGGAAAGTCTCGTACCCACCGGGATTCGATCCCGAACCGTCCAGCCCGTAGTCAGTCTCTATACCGACTGGGCTACCCGGCCCACAGGTATCGGAATATAAGCCAACAAATTTCGCATGCGACCGCTACCTTGCTCCACACATCGCGGCACAAGTGCTCACTTTAACAGTGAAGACCAGATCTCATGAACATCGATTATAGACGCGGCTGACGCTTCCAGAAGGGAAGCTGGAAGATACTGTTGCGTTTCAAATGACAGCGTGACTTTACAGCCATCTTTGACAGCGGTCTCTACCTGAAGCTTCATATCTGTTAACATCAGCAGGAGAGTGAAGTATCGCTAAATCTTCAATTTCTCCTTTCGCGGGAAGCATACTCACATGTACAGCAGCAGTATTTTGTGCTTCTGTGGCAAAGACCAGTGCCTTGTGTGCCTTCCTAGGTTAACACTGGCCTCTCAACCCAGTTTTTCACGCTTTTCATTTTATTCTTCATAATCCAAGAGGAAGCGCCGGAAACGCTGATACCGGTAACCGGCAACAAAAGAGGGTGCACATATCCCAGGCGCCAAGCAAACTGGGTGAATGAATTTTGTACACATGCCCATAATATTTGTGGGTAGACTCCAGTTGAAATGCGATGGCACATGGTGACACACGGGAGGAAGGGGAAACTGGCGAATGGAGTGGGTAGCCAGTAATCTTCACACTACCTCGGAACATGATGTATCCAGCATTACTACCGCCGATGCGCAAACTTCGGCTGCCAGTAGTCGACTGAACTGACACCCCCGCCGATTTAAATGGACTCGTCCGTTTCGCCGGAAGACGAAATCTGGTTTCTGCGCGTGTGCCATCGCATTTCAACTGGCCTCTACTCAGTTTTGAACATGCATCACGCCACGCATCTGATGCCCAGAATTATGACATGGTTCCAAAATTTCTGGAACATATATGGACTCCTGCGCGATGGGGGCATAGAACTGGTATTCGTCGTCATCACGTACACATCCAGTACCTCCTCCAGCCGATCGGGAAGTGCTGGAACGTGACTCGACTACGAAAAGAATCTTTTGCTTTTACGAAATGAAAACATACACCGTCACAGAAATATCACGGACATATACAAGATCCATCCTAATTTGACCAGAATCGTTCTGGTCAAATCGCTCTTCTTCAGTACCTCTAGGAAAATGCAGGTACTGTACAGTACTTCAAACTACGCCGCAAACGCTTCCTTCTCCATCCTTTACAATTCACTCTTCATTAATCGTCGCACCATTAGACGCCATAAACCGAACTACAGATAGTACCACGAAATAAAGTACGTATAGACCTGTATATGTGCGTACGTAACTAGTAAGGATAACAGAGAAGTATGAATTCAGAAGTTCTTCCTTTTAGGAAGGAAACCCAAAACAGGGGCCGTTGCTTGAATATAGGGAAACACCTGCGCTTAACAAAATACCTTACTAGCGCAATCTGTAGTTAAGGCATCCCCATTGTGTATGCAACATGAAAATAAATCAAGGTAAAGTACGTCAAAACACAACTAGTTTTATTCGATGTTAATGAACGACATGTTTCGGCCTACTTGGCCATCATCAGGTTACAAAGTTCTACGAGACTAAGTATATTGTGGCGGATGTTGAGATCTCCATCATCTGGCCAGAACTTATATATGAAATATAAACTGTGTATGAGTAGGTACGGCGGTATCTTAGGTGGGGGTCATCTCCCTTGGGCTCTGTCGTTGTTGGTGTT
>Ga0123352_10007397_pt1 | contig 16936 bp, 8 predicted proteins | sample TergutLab28metaG_FD_89700 | JGI IMG/M metagenome (GOLD analysis project Ga0123352, IMG submission 89700) | Labiotermes labralis P1 segment gut microbial communities from Petit-Saut dam, French Guiana - Lab288 P1 | ecosystem: Host-associated > Arthropoda: Insects > Digestive system > Gut ... | reverse complement strand
GCAGGGACAGATCAGAAATTGTGAAACGTCTGTCGTCACGCACTCTTTCGTTGACCTTGCGCACCAAATCATCATTCACCAAAGATGGACGCCCACTTCGCGCATCTTCGTGCATGTTCTCTCGTTCTTCATTGAACACCCGAACCCATTTCCTAACCATGCCATCACTCATCGCATTGTCACCATACACTTGACAGATCTGGTGATGAATCTCACTTGGTAGCACATTTCTAACTTTCAAAAAACGAATTACAGACCGTATTTCACAGTCGGCGGCCCCTGCAATTGTCTTAAACATGCATAATGCACAGGAACAAACATAAACGTAACATGAATTTCACGAAATGGCGTTTGTGGCTTCTCAAATGATAGAGGAAGTAACAGCACATGAGCAAAGTAACAGTCTCGAGGATGCGCGAGGGTTATGCGCAGACGGTACTTACTTTCCGAATAACCTACGTAGTTCAACATTATGCACAGAGCGCATTGTTGCAGTTCCACTGCAATGACGGTTACGCGAACGCGCCATAATGCTACGTGTACTGCCTACCATGTTGTGCAGATATTTCGTCATATTCTATGAATTAGAGCCGGCGTTGATTGAGAAAAAATTCGAATTTTTCTCTCAAGCTGGCCAGTGTTTAACGCGCAACACTTACCTCCCATTCTGTTGTTTCCTGGTTTATCTTGAAACGGGACAGGCTTTGGAGCGGGCTGGAAATACATGTAAGGATTCCTGTCGTAGTTCTGTCTAAAGCGAAAAGAAACTTCAGACAGCTTATGTCACGTACCTGGCCTGCCACGGAAAAACACACAGCAAGAATGACTCTGAGTGGCCATTTGGCTTTGTACGAACGGTGGGTCCACAGCCGGTGTACGCCGCCAGTTACACCGAAGCCTCCAAGACATCCGACGAATAAACCTGTAACAAGTTCAGATCCGAGCTGCAGTGAACCGAGAGATTTGTTTAATTGGACGTTCCTTACATCCCTCTATTTAGTAAATACGGGTACCTGCTTACATTTATTATAAAACAGCGTATTAGCCTCCAGTGATAATGTGAAATTAGATACGATTGTACGAACCGCAATAGCGTAATACGTATAGCGACCAGGCTATGGGACAGACAGTACCGAGTTCGAATCGTTAGTCAAACGGACGGAACAAGGGGATTGGGAGCTCACGCACGTAGCTGCAAAGTGCCGCGCCCTGCTTCTGCACCGGCTGCAAACACAAGGAAGAACGCATGACTCCTTAACATCGATATGACTTGCAAAATTGGATCTACTCAGCCCAAGTATAAATCCACCGCACAGGAATAAAATCCCTGCCAAACTGGAGTATTTACGCCAGATACGGATGGACTCCGCATTTATACTTCCTCAAGGACCGACGGAATCGAGGAAAGCGTACAGGAAGCGAAACTTTAACGTCCTCCTCACCCTCACGCAGGCAGAGGCGACGCCCTCACGACGCGTGTCGAACGGAAGTGGCCTGAAACGGATTGGAAGGCGGTGTGGGCGAACCTGTGGGCGAAACTGTGGGCGAAACTGTGGGCGACCCCAGCGACGCAGGTTACAAAATAATCATGGTATCGCGTCATTCACGATATAATCCCAACACATATGTCATACGAAGAGTTCCAGATGATGCTTGCAGAACTTGCATGAAGAAGGACACACTACGACACCGTCTAACAGAATGCGGGGACGGGAGGCACCAGTGGGAGTGGACGAGGAGACGACTAGCACTCATGTTAAGGGCAGACCCCCGACGAGTGGAGGACGAATTGCTATATCGCCCCCAATTCAAGATATGGCCCCCGAAGCGCCAAAGGGTAATGTTATGGACACTCGCACAGCTGGTGGCCTTCAGAATACAGAAGGCGAGGGCTTTGACTTTCCAGGATTACATGGACTTTCTTCGGAGTTCATAGTGGATGCTATATCAAGAACGGGACCGTATGGCGAAAGTAGGCAATTGCCTGAGAGTCTTAGACGTGTGTCCCACCACCTTGGGATCATGGGGAGGAGGGCGGTGAGGGAAGGGAGGAATGGGAAGTCTTAAAATACGCACCAGGAGTATGGATGGTGCTTGGCAACCGCCACACATTCGCGAACGGATGTACACGTGAGCTACACATACAACTCGGATGTTGACGGGAGTAGTGTAAGCGATACGATGACAAGGGATGAGTGCCTACAGGGACCGTGATGTCGAGGAACCCCTTAGCGCTGCAAGCAACGCGGTGTACAATGGGAGCAATGGGAGTAGAGTACATGTTTATTCGGTGGCCCTAGTTGTGAACACCGACTCTTCTGAGTTCAGGCATCCTTGCCATACTTTATTGTGACCACTATGAGTGGTTGACTTGTATTATAGCCTGTGGAGTGTATTGTCAGTCCGATGGCGCGTAAGAGGCACGACCTGTTAGGGTCCCAAATGTAACTGTATGTAAGGGCGAATGGCCTGGGTAATAGTGTTTTATAGTTGACGTGCTAGGACCGATAGTACATGTTGTAGACATTCTGTGTTGAATGCAATGGCACATGGAATAAAGATCTAGTAAAAAAAAGAAAAAAAATCCCGGTAGGGGCAAGACTTTTCTATTTTCCAAAACACTTAGAACGGCTCTGAGCCCACCCAGTCTCCTACTCAGTGGGTACCGGAGTTCTTTCCCGGGTATAAACAGGCCGATGTAAAGAATGATTGACGCTATACCGATACTCCTGAATGACTCCATGGCTTGTACAAGGAAAACCTTACTTCACACGAAAAGTGGCTTACCGTCTGACGATGATAAATGACACCTTATCGATACATAGAAGGAAAGAAAAAGTGGCTTGAGTTTGTAAACATATATTTTACGTGTTGAAAAATAATACAGAAAAGGACACACGAAACATTCATTTTACATTTGGCCACTTGCAGGGGCTGAAAAGTAAGTACAGGGGATTTTGAAAAAGTAAAATTTGCTTTCTTAATTACTCTGCATTCGTTGTGCATATCAAAGAATTAAGAGAGAACAGGAGTTATAAGACCTCACGTAATGATTTAATTTCTGTGTGATTAAGTTATTCATTCATATTGTTTACATTTTTATATGTGGCTACACAGTCGTACATATTTAAGAATTACTGCTAAATTACGTATTTTTCAATTCAATATTCCGCATAGAGCTGATGGTCGCTTAACTATTTAAAGATTTTCCCCATCTTAATAGAGCCTCAATGTTACGTATCTTTCGCACAAGCGCATACTTCCAGGAATCGTTATAAAATTTACCATATCTGACAAGAAGCTATTGTTTTAATTAAAATTGCACTTTCCAGCAAACTACGGAAATATTAAATCTCAAGAGTCTCGATGATGTGATGGTTACAGAACAATATCGAGTCCAAATCTGAAGCTTATTTGTAGCGCTGGAGTACTTAGAGGATGGCAAGTAGATAAACAGAGCTTATGAAAGCATTAGACAGAACAATTATATAACAATTTCAGCCAAAGAAGTCTCGTTTCTAAGAACAAAAGCAACATGATACATGGTTTGAAGAACGCTTAAAAATGTTTATCAAAGGAAATTAAATTGCATTGTTTACGGGATCCAAGCGAAATTAATGAAGATTAGCTTAGCAACGTAAAACGTGGAACTTTTAAAAATTATATTAAAAAATTACTATCTCATTGAAACCAACTAAATTCACAATGTCAATGTGTAATTTAATAATCAAAATATTACATCTCCTACGTGTTTCGATCTTTCATAAATCATCATCAAGGAGATAATACATCCCTCAGTAAATAAAAAACATGGTAAAAGTAAAGTTTTCCAGTTACAGGCCCGGTGTGGCCCAGAGGTTGGGTAGAGGTATAGCTCTACTCTTCCATGACCGCGGCACTAGAAGGGGGTGAGTGGCCAGCAGCACGTCCCGGCCGCACTTTACCCCCGGGAAAGACCCGGTACCCATTGAACAGGAGGCTGGGTGGGCCTCAGGGCCGGTATGGACGGGCGGAAAATCTCGTCCCCACCGGTATTCGATCCCGGACCATCCAGCCCGTAGTCACTGACTGAGCTACCCGGCCCACTATAAAACATAGTCATTAATGAATTCAAGAAGTTTTGCCTAACTATAAATAACTTGCTACATGATGAGAAGTATGATCAGCTTGCAATTTGATTAGGTGAATCACTTTTTCAGCTGTTGACTGTACCAGGGATTAATGCTGTTTGGCATATTGATGTACTTACAGCTGAGCTATCAATACTAGAGTATGGTGCCTATCAAATTGAGACTGATATTTCCACATTGATTACGTGTATGTCACCAGGTGTTCAAATACTGGCAAAAATGATTCAATCAGGAGGTGAAGCAATGCAATCTAAGATCCACAAATTTATTAGCAGTGTTTGGAATAGAAAGTAGTCTCAACAGTGGAAGGTGTTTATTATTGTACTGTATATACGGTGGGCAATATAACTGGTGGCAGTAATTAAGAAAGCAGCCTTTTAAGTTTCGTTTCACATATAAACGAAATTGTCGAGAATAATAATGGAAAATAATGGATCTGGGATGGAAGAAGTAATAGGAAGGTGAAGAATACTGCACAGTGTGGAGCGCCCATAATTTGTACTCCGTACTAAATACTATTAGGTTGTTTAAGTCAATTAGGACGAGATGGGTGGTGCATGACCTACATATGGAGCAGAAGAGATATTCATACAAGTTTTTGGTTGGAAAACCTAAAGGAAAGACAGCTTGCAAGACGTAAGCTTAGACGGCTGGTTGATTATGAGATATAGCTCAAGGAAACAGGATGGAGTGGCATGAACTGAAATCATCTCTCCAGAATAGGGACCAGAGGTTTGTTCTTGTGAAAACGATTGTATAAATATTCGGTAAATTTCTTTATTGCTGAGAACCTAGTCGCTTCTCAGAAAGAATATGCTCCAGGGAGCTGGTTATTTCTCCGAAGGTTTTGATGTTTTCCTGACCGTGCATCTCAGTATAATCTTAGTAACTAACCAACTTAACGCACAAATTCTTTTTTATTATAAGTATATTATATTCCTCTACACGTTTCGAGCACTGTTGTGCACATCATCAGGATGTCAAAATTATATTATACAGCATCTAGTATCATCACACTCTGCAGGTGGCCGTCCGGTGGGCAGGTGCACCTGTGCACCGAACGGCCACCTGCAGAGTGTGATGATACCATATGCTGTATAATATAATTTTGACATCCTGATGATGTGCACAATAGTGCTCGAAACGTGTAGAGGAAAATAATAAACTTATAATAAAAAAGAATTTGTGCGTTAAGTTGGTCAGTTACTAAGATTCTACGAAGGTGTGTTCTCATACAAAACGTCAAGCCTTAGTTTAGTTAATGGCGTTAATGTTTCCATCTCAAAAAATGCATAATCACTGATGTGGATGTTTTCAAAACAGAGTTCATCATGCATGTAAAATGACCTTCTTAACACCGGGTGAGACGCAGCCCACAGATATATTTACGTAAATCGAAGGATTCATCTTCTTTTAAAAAAAATTAATACATTACAGTAAACAGCGCCTGCGGTTGAACTGTTTTTACGTCTTGTTATTCGAAACCCATTTTTTTGTGTCTAAAGACAAATCGAGTTATTCTGTTTTGTAATTTTACTTATTTCTGGAGGCCTCATTTCAGGTTCCTTAAAAGACGGAGTATTTCTTGAACCGCTGAGTGACATCAGATCCTCAAGCACATGTAATTATTAAGTTTACGGCTATAACCCAACTTTCGCTGCTAATTCCATATTACCTCTGATTATTAGTTTAAGAATTACAACTTTCCTCCTTTCTCCACATTTGTATTGAAATATCTTAATATATTCCACGCAACATTCCAATCCAGCGTACTTTAGAGTATATCATAAGAACTTTCGTTATATATCGTCCATTTTTACATGCTGTTTTGTGAAACAACATTTACACACCCAGGCTGTTTGAATTTCGAACATCTGTGGTATTTTTTCATGAATCTTACTGATCTGCTTTTGGTTCCATTGTCCCTGCCGGATGATATACATTCCTGTCTCCACAGAAGAACATAGAGCTGTTAGCTGATGTAATATTTTTCTCGCCGATGTTACTTCCTCTAGACTCACAAATCCGACTTGGCAATTTTATAGCTGACGTAGCTAACACGTGTATATTATTTACAATCTGACAATTTGTGTTCAGTGACTCTTATCTCCTTGCACTTTATCGAGTCTTGCTAATCCTTTTTTTATACCGAACCGTTTTGTGAATTCGTAGAAAGATAAGATTTTTTTCGAATGCTGAGTGATTTTTTGGCCAAATTTCCGTACATAACGTCGGCACGTGATTCATCATATTCCCTCTTACCTTACCCTAGAGAAACGATTCCGTCACTTGCAACCCGAGATGGCACCACGTAACGACAAGGGTCGATGTTCTCCTTGCACTTTTTACATACTTTGCTATCAAAACCCTTTACGAATAAATTTAATAATGTCGGAATTATGGGGACCGCGGTAGCACAGTGCTACAAATCGGAAGGCCACTGGCTCGATCCCAGCTGATGTCATTGGAATTTTTCAATTGACATAAAATCCTTCCGATCGCACTATGGCCCTGGGATCGACTCAGCCTCTAACAGAAATGAGTACCAGGAACGTTTCCTGGGGGGTAAAGACGGCCGGTACGTAAGGCTGACAACCTTACCACCATCCTGTGCCGTTGTCATGAAATCTGGGAACCTTCACTTCCTGGAATCCTCTGGGCCGCTCCAGGCCGGTAACGGGACTGCTTTACCTATCTACCGGCATTATATAGGGAAAAAGATGTATGAACGATGTGAAAATTCGTTTTTGCACCTACGAAGTAATTTGGTACGTTTGCAAAGAGATCTAGACTGAATAACTTGTCCTGTGCAAGCGTATTTACATCCAAAACATAGACGAGATTCCTCGCCAGAATATTCAAACCTCGCCGCAGACTCTCTAGTGCTGATGGCTTTTTATAGCTACAAATTTAAATTGCAATCCGGCTACAGTGGTGAACACGGTTCAAGAAATTCCGGTTTGCTGCCTATTCAAGGTCGTCATTCGGAACACAAATTTTAAAAGGTTAACACCTGACAGCTCACAAGGTGTAGTGGCTGCAAAGCATATAACGGCAAATGTAATGAAGATAAGAGTGCTGTGTCTAGTGATTTGATGTTACTCCCCGTAAAGTAATATAATTTTGTAAAATTACACCATCAAGCTATTTATTGCTCTTTTCCATATTCGACAAGAAACCATCCACCAGCATCAAAAGTACATGTATCAATAATTTTCCAGCATTGATCCTGTATTGTTACATTAAATTACGTGTATAGTAATGTTTAAAATATTTAAAATTGTATAATTATAGTATTATTCATTCGCCCATTGCGATATGAGCAGTTGCTCTTTTTTATTACATTATTACGGTCTATTATTTTTCGTCACTTTATTATATTTATAAAACTATAAAAATAATTTGTTGCTGGTTTTTCCTTTTTGACATTTTCCGTTATTCTGCTGCTACACGTAGGTTCGTTTCATTTGAGAAATCGTTGTTCCAGGCACTACAATCCCTTCCATTCGTAGCGTTATCATTTATTTTGTATTACTGTTTTCGTTCGTGACATTTTTGTACACACACCTTGAAACTATTACAGTTACAGATACAGTGTATTATATTCACGTTATTTCTTCTTATATTGTGATTAATATACTGGTCACTCCACACCAATATGTTGCAATTTTCACTCCCTCTTTGTGGAATTAGGCCTAATTTTTTTTATTTAGGATCTGGAGCTTTGTTGGACATGGCTGTTAGCGCGTGATTTTAGGACTGTGTGACTGCAAATATTTCTTTTTGTTGCTCGACATTACACCTTCCCTTTGCAAGGCTATCGACTACATTTAATTTGATAAAAGATTTAAGAAAAAAAAAGGTAAAGCAGTCCCGTTACAGGCCCGGTGTGGCCCAGAGGGTTCCAGCAAGTTAAGGTTCCCAGATTTCGTGACAACGGCACAGGATGGTGGTAAGGCTGGCAGCCTTACACACCGGCCGCCTTTACCACCAGGAAATACTCTTGGTATTCATTTCTATTAGAGGCTGAGTCGACCCCAGGGCCATAGTGCGATCGGAAGGATTTTATGGCAATGAAAAATCCACTGACACCAGCTGAGATCGAACCAGCGACCTTCCGATTTGTGGCGCAGCACCTTAACCACTCTGCTACCGCTTGATAAAAGATTAATAAGTCAAAAATAGTTATGTTCTTTGATACGTTCTTATTTTATAATAAAACCTGTTTTATTATATATATATATATATATATATAAAAACACGCAATGTACGTATAACGTAACATTCAGGCGCGTTCGTACAACCATTGTTACATTAGAAAAGCAATATGTATCATATATTCTGAAAGTGTGGAGCATTAGGTACCCAGCGTGAAAAGCGCAGGTGCCATTTGTCAATTGTGGCCTCTCCGGCTGTACTGTATTTTCCACATTATCTCACAAGGCACGATTTTGGAGGGGGGGGGTTGTAGCACAGAAAAGTGTGTTTTAATTTTCTCTACAACGTTGTCTGAGACATTAATCATTTAAGAAAAATGAGCTAGATATGATCAGAAATGAATATAAGTGTTCATGTAAAGTACCCTTTATTCTTGTCCGATTTTAATAAAACATGAATTTTCTCAATAGATTTTCGAAAAATACTAAATATCAGATTTCGTTAAATTGCGTCCAACGTAAAACGACTTGACCCTTGCGGATAAACGGACAGATATAACGAAACTAATAGTTGTCTTTCGCAATTTTGTGAGTGCGCCTAACAAAGTTTCAAAAATCCTCAGAAACAAACCTTTTGGAATTAAATTTGGTATGTCTGTTGTTGCGTTTATGGTGAGGGCTGACAAGGAACAAGCAACGACTAATTATTTTAAGAGTATTGTGGATAAAACAAAGTGAGTGCAAATAATTCTTATCATTTGTGATAATGAAGGAATACAGGACAACTCCTCGGATACCAGCAAGCGAATGAATAGCAATTTAATTACCATAATTCAAATATTTCAAATACTTATGTATGTACATTTTAAGATAATAGGTCTAAAATGAAAAAAACCAATATTGGCAAATCGTTAATAAATATTACATTATTAACCCTTAAGAAGCTTTCTTAGAAAACCAAAGAGCATGTGTAATTGTACAAAATTATATTGTAAATAAAAGCCACATGGATAGATGAACTACAGAATCCTCGTAAAAGTGTCTTCGTTGATTACTTTTATGTAATAGCTACGTATTATATATGACAAGAAAGTATTTTCTTGAAACCAATTGTACTGATACAATGAAATTCCTTAAACAAACCACACTTTTTCGGTCTAACACAACACAAGTTTATTTAACCAATTAAATTCCCCTCACACGTATTTTACATATTGCGGCATGTACTTTGGCTATCCACAAGCATGTCAACACAAGAACATACAGAGGAAGATACAACAGAAACTAAAGCCACCCTTTCTTACATGCACTGTTTCTCTAGTATTAAAAAGCCATCAAAATATATAATGTAAAAAGTATAAAACCGCTGTCACTAATTAAAATGTATATACAACAACTTTTTTTTAGCTCTTTGTTTTGTCGTAGCACAAGATCGTTTTATCATTCCCCTTTTAACTGCATGCGTTTTAAATCATGTAGCATGATATGGCATCAACGCAGAGTATTTTTTAAAACCGAGTTTATAAATTACAGACCAGAATAAGATTCCTCTAACATGATAAATTTGCCGGTCCCAGTGGCTGTGCGGTCTAAGGCGTAGGTCTACGGCCGCTCGCCTGCTGAGATTGTGGGTTCGAACCTCACCGGAGGCATGGATATCTGTCTGTTGTGAGTGTTGTGTGTTGTCGGATAGAGGTCTTTGCCACGCGCTGATCACGCGTCCAGAGGAGTCCTACCGACTGTGACGCGTCGTTGTGTGTGATCTAGAAACCTCAAGAATGAGGAGGCCATGGCCCGCGTTGGGCTGCAGCGCCATAAGAAAAAAAACTAATAGAAATAAATTAACAAAATAAGAAGCCTTCTACAGTTATGCTTTCATAACGACACTGTATTAAAATATGTTGGCGTACCATACTTACAAGGTGGTGACAAAACGATGTTTATCTGTAGAAAATTCGGGTGTCACTGTGGCAGTGAATGTGTTGACACGCATAAGGATGGCCTAAGCACAGGCCGAAATATGCAGCATAAAATTTAGGGCAATTTAATTGATTAAACAAACTTGTGCATACTGGACAAATGTGGTTTGTTGAACAGTAAAAACGATGGGGTGGCTTCCATAAAGATCGTCATTAAGATGAAACTGTTTGTTTACCATAAATTATACATCTTTAACTGACATACGTCAAGTTGGTGTACTACAAGCCATCATGGAAGTATTCTTATTCATCATTCAATTCAAATTCTCAAAACACACGCGTATAATTTCACTTAACTTTTGTGCCATTTACACTAAATTCTTGTTACTTGCTGAAGCCGTAGCAATCGATTTATGCTTTAAGGTTGCCAATAATAAACAACGGTTAATATAAATTGCGTCATGAGCTTATAAATCCTATTCTTTCTGTCTAGCAACCATGCTAGGGGGGGAAACACGGTGGAATAAGTCTGCAGACAGGAGAGGGTTATGCTGATAGCTAAGACCGGCACCGTATGCAATGGTGGGTATGCCTCTCCCTCGCTTCATGGTCAGAAGCGTTGTAAGTTCCAACTTAATTGTCACAATTATTTCTATCGCCGTCAGTTCTTATACACATGTATAGACGTAAATCTTATGGTAACGATGACGATCAGACTTACCAAATGGATACATCTGCCATTTTATTTGAAGCGAGTATGCGTACAAGGTGTATACTGCTAATAGATGTATTGCTGTGATGCCGATGACATTAACCCATTTAATCCGTGGTTTTACTTCTGCACTGCTGCTGTCTTTATCTATTCGGCCTTGCTGGGTGTCCTGGTCCCTGTGGGAGCTTAAACCTGAGAATGACAGAAAAATTTACATTATGTGTGTCAAAGTTGTTTCTTGATATGCTCACATTCTAGCCTTACCGATCTTAAAGTGTTTGGAAGTGGAGCAGAGGTGAAATATGTAGTTTGTGTCTGATACTCCTTTCACATAATAGGGTGTATTAGGACTTGACAGTCTTAAAAATGGGACTTCCGAATTTCGAAGCGTTATTCCCGTCCACTGTGACAAGAAACAAAGCCTGTTCGGAACAGTCCTTCGTACTGTAGGGGGGAGATATTGATGAAAATACATTTTCAAAGAGCCAGTATGTGTTTCTGAAGTTTGATAGCTAATATGACAAATTTAATAATCGACTTTCGTAACTTTGCGAACACGTCTAATATATATATATATACATCTTTATCGTTGCACCGTGAATTTCGTAGAGTCATTTAATTAGCACACCAACTAATGCACATACATAAAAATTTACATTAAAACATTTAAAATCGCTCCAACATGTTTCGATCCTAAGATCATATTCAGGGAGCTACACTTTTCCTTGCTAAACTCACATTTTAAAAACACTCACTGATTAATTTCCTTATATTAGCTTGGTGTTGTGGCAGCATGTCATGCAACAATACATATTTAAACCTTTACTTCGTCTATGATTCAGATACGCTTTTCAGCTTTCCAGAATGTTTATAATTTTACTTACGTTTGAATTTCATTACGTAATTTAAGTAATACAAATAAAAAGAAGCAGTGAAACTTGGAAGCAACGTTGACACAATTCACTCACTGTGGTACGATTACTGTCACTTCCCTTGTAGATGATTTTACACTCATGACACCTCGCTTCTCAGACAATGCAGACTCTTCAGCAAGGATGGCATCAGAAATTACAGAATTTCCTTTACTCATCACTAAATTCTGCAACACCTTCTAATATTGCAGTCATCGAATTGTATCCTGTACAGCCTGTGCTAAAATGTCAGGAAACACGTGCTGACTTTATGGTACATGAACTGAAATTTTAATGTGCGGCTGGGTTAACCTGCAGCGTGAGAATAGCAGCTATCGTTTTGTCGAAACATGTGTCGCTAGAGTTCATGTAAACAAAAGTTTTATAATGTTGAAAGTTGTGTTTGACGGTACACAAGTTCTCTTTGTTTCCTTTTGTTATTTAGTTAACTGAGAACTACCAAATTACCAAGAAAATATTTCTTACTCTAAAACTCTGTTCTACTAATAGGTTTTAATGTGTAACGAGGTGCTGAGATGCAGTCTTTCTGCATAAATAAACTAGGTCCTGCTAAAGCTCACATATACAGTGAATCATACAAATCATCAAATATTAGACTCTAGATAAAGACGTATTGATGTACACACTTCGAATTTCTATACACATTTATTATCGTTGTTGTTTAAAATATATTTCTTAAATAACTGACTCAACGGAGCGGTGTCGCTCCTGAGAGGCTAAGCGTTCCTTAACTTGTCAGGAAATCACCGCATATTATGTAAACCAAATTTCATCAACGATAAGGCCCCGCCCTTTCTCCCTGTCCTAAGCCAGATTAATTCAGTCCAAGCTGTCACATTCTATTTCTTTAAGTTCTATTTTAGTAAAATTTCCAAATACGAGTAGGTCTTTAAAGGAATACTTTCCTTCAGGCATCGCCACAAAGGCCTGCATTTATTTACCTGCTTCCCTTGCGAGCTACATGCCCCACCCATCTCAAGTCCTAATTGTCAGAAATCAAGTGGACCTTTAACCATTAGCAGAAAGATCATCAGGGTTAAACTCGAAGATATTTAAGTAGAATTTTAACAGACATGAGAGTTGCTGAGATCGATCTATTAAGCATGTTTGATTTTATACCAGAAGGTTAACGGCGTTTACGCGTGAGTAAATTACTCATCGGTTAGTTTGTGTGTATGTCTGAATAATTGACATTTTTTGTATTTCGTTAAAATGGACTTAATTGATGTGATAAACATTCCTCTAAGTGTATCGACAACACATGACTTGGACAACCGGGTTCTAAACCGTACTGGCAGTTCCAAAGTCACAGCGTGTGCTTAAAAGTAAGATAAATAAGGCACAAGAAGCTTTATTCTACTTTGAAGTTAAGCATGAATTTAAAGTGCGTTAAAAGCAAACATAAGCATGATTGTCTTTTGTGAGTAACAAACTTGAATAAGAAGGTAGGGATGCATGGAAGCTTTAACGAACTCAATACAATTTTCAGACAAATTTCTTGCATTGTGCTGACATCATACTTCTTACACCTGGTGAAATGGATCATATCCGAAACCACGTTTTCCTTACAGGCAAAACAAAACCAATCTCCTTCTTGTACTGCGGCAGAGTTGTCAGGCTCGCTAGTGCAGAGTGCCATGTTATGTACCTGTGATTTTTGAACCCTTTCCTTCAAGACAACAATATTCGTGACAGTTGTGGTTGTTTGTTTGGCTACTCAGTTGTCTTTAGCATTCTTTGGGTTACTGGTGTGACCCAATGGAGCAGGTATAGTGCAGTTTGTGTAGCGACTAATTTACGGGATTGAAGTCCGAGGAATCGTGGTTCTTATTTCCAGCAGGGGGCAAAGAAAACACCCAGAGGTTTTCTGAGGTAAAGTGACCAGAATATGAAATCAACCACTCATTTTCTACTGCTGAGGTTAGATACGATTCGCTGCACAGAGGAACAGCAGCTTACGCATTTATTTTGCAAACAGCAACGACTTTATATTACTTTACGCATTGTTCAGTATAAAAGTACTTTGGACTGCTGCCTAGTGTTGTTTAATAATACTTGCGCCTTTTGAAAAAGGAGTTTATTTTTTCAAGAGGGACTGCTAGCAGAGAAGAGTATGAATTATGCATCACCATATCAGTTTCTTTGACTGTACAGTACATTCTTCAGTGTCATCTTCTGCGATGTCTTCTCAATCGGGATTTTCAGACACCCTCAGCACTTCTCGTGGTGCAAAATCGCATACAGTGAAGAACTGTCGACGTGCTGACAAAAGTCCAGTTACTCTGAATCCTCCCAAGGCGTTTCCTGTAGTTGCTGCCTTTCCGTAAGCTTCTCACAGCAAATCAAAAACATTATATTGCAAAACAACTTCGCCTGAGTCTGAAATCAAACACATCTCAACAGTTTGCTGGCAGTAGATTTCTACTGGGTCAAATAGTGAGACAGCCGGTGACTGTAGTCTGTGGATGTTCGGCTGTGTTCTGATGGTTTTATTTATTGAACTCGCATAACAGAATGAAGCCTTGTAAATCACTGTAACAATAGTCGACACAAACTTGGAAAAAAAAGTTTCTAAATCCTGTTACTCTTAATTATTTTCAGACATTCTATGGTTCTTTAATACACAACATTACGTTTGTAAATTCCCAAGTATTTATGATCCATTGAAAAAAACACAAATTTAGTCTCATGTCGTCAATTTAGTAGAGAGTTTAAGATTGTAACTGTTGAACACGCCGATTCTGGTAACAGTGCGTTCTAAGGCATACGTCTGCGGCCGCTCGCTTTCTTAGATTGCAGGTTCGAATCCCGCCGGTGCATGGGCGTCTGTCTGTTGCGAATTTTGTGTGTTGTCAGATATAGGTCTTTGCGATGGGCCGATACCTCTTCCAGAGGAGTCCGACTGAGTGTGCTTTGTGTGTGATCTCAGAATCTCAATAATTAGGCGGCCTAGGCCCGAGCAAGTTTGTTTCGCAGCGGAAAAAATATTAAGGTTCACGGCGTAGAACCCAAAACCTATCTATCTGAAAAATAAACGATTATTACGACACGTTAAAGGTACCCCGAATTCCAACACATCCTTTACTAAAGGTAAAATTTATTCTACATAAGTCCACGAAGGCACAGAGGGAGAGTAGAGATATAGCTCTAATCTTTCTTTAACCTCTGCGCTGGATGGAGGTGGGTGGTCAACTCCAGACCCCGGCCGCTTTACCATCGCGAAAGATCCGGTACCCCTTTTTTAGGAGACAGGATGGGCCCCAGGACCGGTCTGGACGGTTGAGGATAATCTCGCCCCCGCCAAGATTCGATCCCTAGACCTTCCAGCCCGTAGCGAGTCGCTATTCCGACTGCGCTATCCCGGGCCACCCTCCTCTACTACAGCCTCCCAACAAACGAAATCGTACATTACGAATAAAATCAGACGGTATTTAAACTACAGAACATGGGGCAGTCAGGAAACAATACAACTTTATATACCATAAATGTGAGAGGCTTGAAGTTCTCAGAGCAGCATGGCTAAACATTCAAGTCTCCTGGGAAGTGTCGCTGTCTCAGCTATTAAATGGTTACTGACATTTCGAAGGATCGTAAATCCTTCGTTTTCAGGACAAAGATGTTCTAGGACTGGGTAACCCTTAGGACTTTTTCGAAAGGTGTTTGAGGAGTAATGAAGAAAATTATGAAAATTGTAGAACTAAGAACTTCGTGGTTAATAAAGGCAATGTAATATTATTAGGCAGTCAAATATATATATAAAGTTCAAAACACTGAAAGTCTTTAAATTAAAGATAAATAAAAAAACAAATAAACGTACTGTCTTACTTTCACGGATAAATACATGGGCACCTTTTGATAATATGCGTTTACATCGACAAGTAAGAGAGCCTGTGGCAGGAAAGTCGAAATAGTATATATATACATGAAAGTTTCGTAAAATATTTTGATATACTTACACTAAAATGTCTTTTCAGTTTCACGCAGTTTTTTTCTCATTCATAAACTCATTTCTTACCATTTGAAACAGACTTCACTGCCAAATTCAATCAGAGATTTTTACAGCAGTGTGTCACTTTGCTCTATATTGAGCTAGATTAGTCCAGTCCATTTCTACATCATCCGGTTAATCAAATCAATCTTAATCATATCCCCGCAGCTAATCCTACGTCTCTCTTATTGTTACGTTCTCCGATTAATATTTTTGTGTCTATTGTTACCTCCATATCCTGCCCAACAAGTCCTCCTTGATTTGTAGGCCCTCGTAATATTACAAAATATGAACTTCAACCTTGTGTAATTTTGTTCAAATTGCGTCAGTCCCTGTCCTTGGCAAAAACTCTGTCCGCGTAGTCGATGTAGCGAATGATCAACGGAATGATCCATCGTGGATTCGCGATTTGATTCACGGCAAGCGCAACAGATTTTCCTCTTTTCGAAGCCGCTCAGATATGCTATGGGGCCCACCCTGCCAATCAGTCCACCAATTCACTGGCTACAATGGGGCTATTTCCCCGCGGGTAAAGCGACCGAGACATGAAACTAATCGCTTACCTCTACTTAGAACCTGTATTAAAAGGTGTGGAGCTATGCCTCCATTCCACCATATGTCTCCAAGCCGTGCACAGGGACCACTTTAACTTGTACCCTTATCAGTAAACATTAAGCAGTATCGACTCAGTTAAAAGGGCTGCTAATATACATTAGAGCTTGTTAATAAGATTGATCTGTGAGAGGAATTACGCTTACGGCAAATTGTCAAGTGACACTACAAACAGAATAAATATGTGCTGCGAATTGTGGTCTTGTTGTTTTTGGCACTGTCTAGTTCGGTAGGGAATTACCAATGTTTCGTGGCCATGTACTGCTCCCCTCTTCTCCGCACAGTTGGTATCCGCCTAACAGACTACGTCATAGCAGTGTTTTTTCCTTGTTCTGCTTTTTCGCCGTCGACCTATAAACACCTAACACGACAAAACCCTTCATATCACCTGCAAGACGAGACATAACTCATGTAAAATGGTGAATTGGGAACATTTTGTTATTCTTGTATCCAGGTGTATCTCTGTACTACAAACTTCAAAGCAAT
>Ga0123352_10007395_pt1 | contig 16938 bp, 6 predicted proteins | sample TergutLab28metaG_FD_89700 | JGI IMG/M metagenome (GOLD analysis project Ga0123352, IMG submission 89700) | Labiotermes labralis P1 segment gut microbial communities from Petit-Saut dam, French Guiana - Lab288 P1 | ecosystem: Host-associated > Arthropoda: Insects > Digestive system > Gut ... | reverse complement strand
TTTTTTTTCCAAGGCCCGTTCCCCCCCCCCCTTCCGGACCCCATTCATATCCAGGACAGCTTTGTGCCCTGGACTTCGGCCGTCCGCTATCCAAGCCTTGTGCTATATTCAAAACTTCTCTTCACCCGGCACCTACACACCGTCGCCAATAAAGCTACAGGAGTATTCTGTAACATCTTCATTTTCGTCGCCCGAGATTCAGCAATAACAGAGTCCAACAGGCTAGCCCTATGTAAATTACTTACTCGATCCATTCTTACTTGCGACGCCCCTGTCTGCAGCTCCACATGCTCATCTAGCTACTACAGACTTCAAGTAATACAGTCAAAGTGTCTCCGAGTCATCGGAAATCACCCCAGGCGTACCCCAACTCCCACCTTCACAACAGTCTACGTATAAACATTGAGCCCACCAGCGTTATTATCCACCTACTTTCGGCGAAATATTTCCTCATTGTCCCCCACATCCCAAACCCCTAGTCCAAAATATAGGAAATTTTAATCTAGCCGACCTGACTAATATGTACAGGATATATAAACATAAACGTAAGAAACATATATTGCTATATTTAGCTTAATTTTAGTCGCAGTGTTTCTCTCTCTCTCTCTCTCTCTCTCATATATTTTCACTCCCGTTATTTGCACTTGTATTATTTATACTCACTCCCATTTCCTTGTTTCATAGTTTAAATATTTAGTCAAATTGGTTAAGGGAATAATTTTGTTACTTTTTCTTGTGCTTGCTGTATATACTTTCTGTGTAATAAATCTATTTTTAAAAAGTGACGAGTTTTAGTCTGTAACATTTTCTCCGCTAATGAATTTGCCTTGTTACGTTCTGCAGATCTGTTGTATAATGTTTGTTAAATCGTATTATTTCAATTATTCAGGTGACCAAGGGCCGCAAATACTTTCCTATAGGGCCACGTGTTGGCCAGCCCTGCTGCAAGCATTAATCTTCCCCGCACTCGACATTGCCTAACATATTGCAGCCTGCTACGAACGGTCTTAGTCAGGAATTCTGTCTTTATGTAACATCCAGAGACACTGGGACGACGTGTGTTTGTACTCAAAGCAACAAGTCATAAAAGCAAAAAAAAGTCTTTAGAACTCCCTGTAGTTTGTATTGTAATAACAGGCTACGATTTCTTCATATTCTTCTAACTCAGTATTCACTAATCATCCTACCACTCCACATTAAGCATACTATGCATACGCCTTTGAAATCGTCACTAAATACATTGTAAATTAATAGACAAATAGAACTTTTCCGTCTTCTTCTTGTTCTCCTTCTTTTACGGTGCTTCGGCCCGATTTCGGGCCATCGGGCCTCTTGTTGCCAGGGTATATAGACAACTGAGTTTTCAAGTGAGAAGAACCTCATTTCCACACCCCACCGCCAAATTGGTGGACCAGGGTATCTCTCTTTGCCAACCACCTCGCTCAAAACCAGTCTCGTACGCGTGGCCTACCAGAATGCGGGCTGCTGCCAGCACAGCTTTCAAGTACACTGATGCACGCAAGCTCCTTCACTCGATAAAATAACCCTTCGACAAAACAAATACCAGCAATTACCGCATCGTCAGCAACCACTCACGAATCGCACTAATTAGCCCAGCATGTTTCACTGGTTTTCGTCATCGCCGCCTCCACCAAGTGCCAGAATCATAGACTTGGCATGGCGTGTAATTTCGTATGTACACAACCTGCGCATTTTGCGATTACACCAGAGGAATATTTCCCCGAGGGAATACAATTAGTTTCAAGCGCTGAACCAATTTTTGGCGGCCACAATTTCAAATGTGGTCGCTAGTGAGAAGAATATGTGACAAAATGCCTGTTAACATCGGGCTAGGAATTACATCGAAACGGATAAGGAAAGTTCGTCCTATAATATGATAAAACACTCAGTTATGGCGGGAATGTTATCGAAAAGTAGTATGAGAACAGCACATTTATATCTGACCTGATCTTATTAGAAATGAAAATAACAAAGTGTGTTATGAACTTATTTCATGGCCTAGTCTGGCACGTATTTTATCAAACGTACTCAAAATCTTGGGAAACCAACATCATATATACCAGAAACGTTATCTGACTAACAAATCGGACTACGGTACCGTAACCAGGTGGCTGTCCCACTCAACCATCATGAGCTGTTATCAGCAGCCAGCAGATTGCGAACGAGTAGGTTAAACATAAAACAGGTACATTCGGTGGAAGTCAAGCCATCTGCCTCAGTTTCAGTATAGATACAGCAGACTGTTGTGCGTTTAACAGACAGGGTGACGTTATAAATTTCATTCTTTGCTGTATCTAACTACTTTTAGAAGTTACTGAAATATTACTGATATTAATAGGAACTGCAGTAATGGTGAAATGTGTGTGTGTGCGATAAGCAGGGATTACTGCAGAAGGAGGAAGACGAGAGAGCCAGTGCAGTGAGCAGATAGTTGCGAGTTGAAACGAGAGTGGTGCGTCATCAAAATGGTGTCGAACAATACATCTCAGCTATCCTTTTTGACTGGATCGGTAGAAATGGAAAACGACGCTTTATTTGAAGGAATTATGAAACATATTGGTTTAAACGGCAAGTACCAATCAAGGTTTAACTACGTGTTCAATTTTATATTTATTATCTTTCTGGCTATGCCGTATCTCAATTTGGTGCTGGCTATGACCATACCCGAACACTGGTGCCATGTTCCTGGAAGAAATGAAACAAACATGACCGAAGATGAGTGGAAGCAACTGACGATACCCAGGTAAGATGATCAGCAGATCGTGGGCCGTTCTTCTCCTAAAAACATTGTTTTTCCTGATAAATTGTGAGACGAAAAAAATCTTTCAGTAAAATACGTAATTATTTTAATAGTTAGTTACCCTCTTTGCATGACGCTCAAAATAAATTTTAGTATTCTTGTATCTCTCGAAATTTTACGAAATTTAAAACTTGACAAGGAACAGGACACGTGTCAATGCAGTGACTGTTACGTAACGTTGAACGAAACTAAATCCACGTTGTCTTATCATGTGTTCTAAAGATATTAAATTAGCTCACTAGCGAACTATCTGAGTTGGAATGTGAAGGGAACATGAAGTGTAGTAAATGGCTATAAAATCAGAACATTTTACTCTAAAAATCAACAACCAAAATTCATTTGCTGAGGAAACAGATGTATTAATCCTACAGACTTGAGTTCCGCAGGCAAGTGGGTGGCCTTTTGACAACTATACAAGCTATCCTCAGAAGCTTTCACGATTTACTGATTTTCGCATGTCCAGTCCGATAGAGTACCTTCAAATATACCACAAACGTCTCCTTCTAAATCCTTATGTCCATTCAATTTATTATCAAATTTTCATCTCCTTTGACGGCGTGTGACTGCATCTGAATAACTTTGTGAAATGATCACTAAATAAATAGTTTAATTTTCCCTTCATCCAGTGTAGACAGCTAGCTCCATACCGCTGAAAAAATTGATTGCTATTATGAATCCGAATTCTTCTCACTGTGAAGCCAACACTCTGTCGTTTCTTACCATCCTTATTAAATTAGTCCATTCAACTTCCTCTCGGTATACTTTTCAATATCTCCTCTAAATTGCCTTCCCATCCGGTCATATATTACAGGAAGACTGGTGTATGATGAATCAGGAAGAATTTGAAAGGAAGACGTCATGGCAAGATTAACGCCCGAAATTTGTTTGGAGTGACTTAAAAATGTCACACCAAACCTCATTCAAGGTAGCCGATATCCCGACCGAGTCTCAAACTGGGCATACATGGTACAAGTCAGCGTCACTGCCATTACATTGACATAATCCATGTAAATCTCACTGATGTGACATTATATAAAGTGGAGATCATAAATGCACAAAAAATTGCAGTAAATAAACTTGTAGGCAAAAACCGACTTCATAAACTTAAGTTTAAATGAGAGAGTAATATTAAAGTGGCTCTTAAAATAAACAGGCGCAAGATTGAACTTCATTCTGCTGGATCAAGATATACAATAGTGAAGGTCCCTCATCATCACATAAATGCAAATTCGTGGTTACAAAGAGCGAGGGAATATTACTTCTCAACAAGGTCTCTGTCTTGGACTGTGCTGGTTAGGTGATGATGGGCATCTATGATGTTTGATATATGTTTTTATACATTCCTGTACCAATGAGTGGGCCAGGTAGGTCAGTCGGTATAGCGAGTGAGCTACGGGTTGGACGGTCCGGGATCGAATCCCGGTGGGGACGAGATTTTCCGCCCGTCCAGACCTGCCCTGGGGCCCACCCACCTTCCTGTAAAATGGGTACCGGGTTTTTCCCGGGGTAAAGTGCGGCCAGTGCGTGCTGCTGACCACTCACCCCCTTCTAGTGCCGCGGTCATGGAAGAGTAGAGCTATAACTCTACCCACCCTCTAGGCCAAACCGGGTCTGTAATGGGAAAAACTTTACCTTTACTCTTACCTATACCAACGAAGATAAGCTACTATCTCTTGCCAGCATTTCCAGAGTTTAAAGGTCGCTACCCCACGTATGGCATGATCGGTTGCCCTGATTTCCTCACTTGACATTATAGACAACTTATCTTGTTTGTCGCTATTAAACATGTATAATCAATAGCTCATGTGATGTTTCTACAAGTAAATAGGTTCCTGTAGCCAACAGATAAACCAAAATACAGACATTGTCCTGACCGATATTTAAGTACTATCTTTTATTCACCTCTCAGACAGCACATGTTTCGTGACCATGTGGAGACAAAATTTCATTCTTTTCCGTATATGAACACAAAGATGCTCTTGGTTACGTTACGTTACGTTACGTTACGTTTGAACACACACATACAAATACGTCCCTTTTATTTCGAAATTGCACAGGACACTAGACAAGAAAATAATTACAATAAACCACATACTCTCGGTACCTATTCTCCTACTCCTACCTTTTCCATATTTCAATCTGAGCGTGAATTGTTTTGAAACCGAAAACGAAAGTTATTTCTTAATCCATTGGAAAAGTCCCATTATGCTAATAGTTTAGTCAGTTCCTGTTGATCGCGTCAAATTCTTTGATGCATATTAGATTGTAGCTTCTTTGCTTGTTGTTCGTCACATTTGCTGCGTGAAACAACATAGGGTGGAAGTCACAGTTTTCACTTGTTGGAGAACAGTCGACATTGTCCACATGGACGTTCTGTGACACATTCAAGCCATTTATGTTGAAATATGTGGAGTTATCCGATAAGGGTGGCTGAGCTGACATATCAGATAGCCTGACTTCATTGTAATCATTTCAGCTGTTTTCCAACTGAATTTTATTTAATTTAAAGGGTGACGAATGAGGTCGGCAAAGAAACATACAGTAAGTGCCAAATGTACAACATAAGTATTCCGCTCAATACCACGACGTCGCTGGAGTCAGGGGAGTATAACAGAACGGAGCATAATATTGTAGGTGAGTAACAATGTTTGTGTGTCGATAACGGTGGCCGTCCGTGTGATCTAACGCACGGGTCTGCGGCCGCTCAATTGTAAGATTGCGGATTCAAATCCCACTGAAGGCATGGATGTTCGTCTGTCTCTTGTGCTTCTTGTGTGTTGTGTAGGTAGCGGCCTCTGTACGAGCTGATCGCTCGTACAGAGCAGTCTTACCGTGTGTGTGTGTGTGTCTAATTGTGTGTGATCTATAAACCTCAACAATGAGGAAGCCTACGTCCAATTTGGGCTGCTGCGCAAAAACAAAATTGTGTGTATTTTCTGATATTACTAACAATGCGCGCTTCACCTGAGCCCACAGCGATATTACACCATCAGACAATACATGTACAGCCAAACCACTGTTCGGTAGCATTTCAATATGCCTACCGTTACATAGGAATAATATATACCTGAACAGATAAACTTTAAGGACGAATTTTCACATTTGTACTGTGCATCCTGCTATTTTCAAAGTTTTTATTACCAACTGATGCACAAGAGAATTTTTTTTAAAGAGTATTAAAATTTACATTAAAATTACAATACCCCTAACATGTTTCGGTGTGATCACCTTAATCAAGGAGCGTACCACGTGGTTCCGAAAAGTGCAGCAGACATACATCAACAACATCCTGATAACATATGCAGCTACACCGCCAAATTAACCACAATGATGTATTTTAACCAAATGTTGTAACATTGTAACTTCAGCAAGCTCACACAGTACGCTCCCTGATGAAGGTGATCACACCGAAACATGTTGGAGGTACTGTAATTTTAATGTAAATTTTAATACTCTTTTAAAACCAATTCTCTTATGCATCTGTTGGTAATAAAAACTTTAAGGACGAAACTTAACCGAATATTATATACATGGATTCAGTTCATACCGCGCGGTCAACACACTCTGGTTCGGTTGTAAAACGTTGTGTAGAGAAATAATCGCTGTTTTTCCAAGATCCGTACAAAGCAACAAAGTTCACTAAGCGGGCAGATAGAAGAAGTTTTGATTTTTTAGGTTGGCAGTGCTCATACTAGCCACCAGTTTTTAAAGGGTCAATCCCAAAATAAATCCCTCACTAATGTTCGACAAACACTATGATATTTTCAGTTCCATATCTCAGCGTTGTATTTATACAACTCATACAATTCATTTTTTACATTTTTGTTTTGGAAGAGCTTCACACCAGAAATATCAGTAAGCTATGGGGCAAAAGTCTCTAACCCCAAGGACCAGATCTCCATTCACAAATCGATAGGCGCTCCGCTGGCCCAGAAATTTTCCAACTTTCACGGAAACCAAACGTTCAGTGGCAACCTACTTCTGTAATTTCATTACAAACATTTCATCTCATCTACAAGTCCCGCCCATCTTACCGGCATTAATTTGATCAACACTCACAAATAATCCTATAATTCAGTCACATAAGGTAAAAGAATGAACAAGCCTCGTCAAATAAACCAAAAAAAAAAACACAACATGAATTTCAGAAAAACAGTGTACTTAGCGTTAGATTGATGTTTGACAATGTAGTTAAAATATAGGCAAAGCTATTAATATACATACAATGCGGAACGTATTTTATATACGAGTATTTAAAGACTGGGTTGTTTCTCTGGCACAGAACACATACTGTAACTTGGGGGTTGTGCAGTGGTGCTATTTCTTCCATATGTATGTATAAATGACTCTGTTGGGTGAGTGGCCAGGTTGTCAGTACGGCTGGGACTACGATCACACATGGTACACCAGGACGGTTGTAACACAAGAAGACTGGGTCTGTGAGAAGGAGCTTCACGTCACCAACACCTTTGTGTTCAGCAGAGTGGGAGACGTCTTAGGGACGTTTGTGTTCGGACAGCTGGGCGACATGTACGTCACTCATTAATTTGTCGCTGTAGTACCAGTGCAAGTAATACTTAACTATTACTTACTGAACCGTCTAAGCTGTTCTGATAAGGCAATCTGATTGTCCTAAACTTCCACAGTTCGTTATGAACCATGGACGAAAGAAGGTTGCTTACTGTAACTATAATAATCATACATATGAATATGGTAAAGTATATTTATCTCAGTACTTAACCTACTTTATGCACAAAATTTTTGTTTTACAATAAGTTTATTTCATGCCTCTACATGTTTCGAGCACATGTGCTCGAAACATGTAGAGGCATGACATAAACTTATTGTAAAACAAAAATGTTCATCAAGTTGGTTAATTACTGAGATAAATATACTGAGATGCACGGTCAGCAAAACGTCAAAAAAATGATAAAGTATGTTTGTAATTACGCTCACGGATTATTTAATTACGGGTTTTTACTGTACTGAACTGGACCTCGACAAGACAGATAAACGTTTTTACTAACCTCGTACTGCGATAATTACCTAGCTTTGTGTCAAGATGACGTCACATTTAAGGCAGTTACTGTATGCTGGTTTGTTTCAACATTTGACTTGCCGTCTCGATGTCAGTTTAATATGGAGAACGTGTTCAAGCGACAGTACATGTGCAGCTATCCGGTCTGAGGCGGAATGTTGTTCGAGGTCGGCTTTCTAGTCTACACCAGATACGCTAATTTACGAAGCCAAATAACCAAACGTACCCATTGTTCAGTACAAAAGCAACACATTTTAGTATCATTCTGATATACTATGATAAAAATGCCCTAGAATGTAGGTAATGCCTAAATATGTCAGTAGCTCAAGCCACTTAACAGCTTTGGATTTGAGTCGTGTACGACTTATCTGTTCTAGTGGTTGTTGCTTTGTAAATGTAGTTCTGTAGGCTATATTATGGGGCCCGACAAAATAAAAATGCGGTGTGTTGCCTAAGTTCTAATTTCAAGTTGCTACACAAAAATAATTTCGAATCGCTTCTGTTAGTGGATCAGAAGTGAGGGTTGGTTAAAGCAGGGGTCGGTTAAGCGAGGGCCGGATGACCCAGAGTTTACTGCATCAACGATCACGTTATTAAATGACTTTCTTGCAGTCATGCGTAGCAGTTTCAACACGTTCCTGGAATCACTTCGTTTCTGAGAAATACAAAACAGTGCAACTATTTGACCTACATTTCCTTCAGTATAGTCCCCTTGCGCAACTAAACAATTCTGCCAGAGGCTTTAAAGGTGTTGGAAACATTCCTGGAAGCCATTTTGTGAGAGTCTTTTCAGCTCTTCCGTCACATTCTTAATTATGCCAGTAAAATCACAAGAGCGCCGACCCTTCAATGCTGATTTAAGTCGAGGGAACAGTAAACATCAGCTGCAGCCGGGTCAGGAGAGTATGGGGAACACTCCAGTTTTTGTACATTGCTTTTGCTAAGAAATTCTTAACCAAAACCGACCGGTGTGCTGGAGCATTGTCGTAAAGAAGAAACCAACTATCGGTTCTCCAAATTTCGGGGCGTTTTCTTCTGACCGCATTCTTAAGGCGACGAAGGATGTCAATGAACAGTTCTTTATTTACAGTTTTACTCTCAGGGATACACTCATAATTATACTAGCGAATTCCTGTAAATTACACTAGCTAACTCCGGGAAATTTTTGAAGCTATTGCGTATAAAATCTTTATTGTTTTATGAATTTCATGTTTTAGATAGCTCTCACATACATAGTCCAGTACACAACAAAGTGCATGATTGTTGTTATGATGACTACCAAAGATTAGAAGACCCTCTCCTTCTAAGTTTCCCTCCTTCTGGTCGTCTGTGTGTTCACAACAAGTAACTAACCTCTCTGACCTAACGACAGGTCCTGCGCTTCTGTTTATTACATTTTAAAATGTTAATATTCCATACGTGCAAGCAATATTCCTCTTTACCAAATTTATATTTTATACGTAATGTGTAAGCCGTTTATTGTTTATTTAACGACGCTATCTGTCAGTCAGACGGAATGGCTCAGAGACAGTTAATAATGATGTGGAAAAGAACTGAAGGATGGTTCGTGACCGAAATTAAAATATTAAAATATTATCTTCTCTACTTAAATGGAAGGAGGAAGGAAACCGACAAATATCAGTCTATACAGACAATGCAACACTCACAATTTCAAGAAGGCACCTCCTACCTAGAAGTCACATGTGGTAATGCTTCAGTCACAACGCAATATTTCGTCCAGTACATAGACGTCTAAAAGAAACTTTCGCTACAAAGAAGCCATGAAGGCCCAGACTTGAAGTGCAAGTATAGCTATACTCTTTCTTTAAACTCGGCACTAGAGGGGGTGGGTAGTTAACGCTACGCCTCGGCCGCTTCAACCCCAGAAAATATTCTACAAGAGGCTGGGTGGGCCTCGGGGCCGGCTTGTAAGTGAGGGAATATCTCCTCCCTACCGAGGATCGAACCCCAGACCGTCCAGTGTGTAGCGAGTCGCTATACCGACATACTAGATGATCTGTGATACCGACTGCGTTATTCCCGCTACATGCAGACGTCTACCGGTACATTTGCCTGTAAAAAAATATATTTTCGACCACTGTCAGTATTCACTGAAGTGTGGTTTTTAATAAGGCTACAACAATGTTACTTTTTCCCACAGCATAATAATATAACTTTAGCGCTTCATTATATCATCTGTCACGAATTTCACACATCGAAAAAAATCTCATTATTTTTTACTTAGAGGAGAGAATACCAAAATTAATTATGGATTGGATACCGCGGGAGAAAAAGAAAAGAGGACGTCCAAGAAAAAAGTGGATGGAAGGAGTACAAGCAGCCATGACATCAAGAAATGTAGCACCAGATCAATGGAGAAACAGAGAGGAATGGCGTTTGGTTTCCGGAAGACGGCGACAGCTGTTAAAAAAAACCGGATAGATAAATATTTTTAAAGTATTATTTAGTTCTTAGGTCTCATTGCCCATAAACACAGCTAATAAATAAAAATCTGCAACAAAGAAAAGTTGAAATGCAATTAGCAATTGTGAATGAATCACGCAAAGGTAAGTTCTCGCACTAGGACACAACAGTAATAACAACACACTTTACAGTATTTTACATTTTTATATAAACGTGTATCTTATTGTTAAGAGAATTTTGTCATAAAATAAATTTAGTTTTGTTTGATGGTAAACTTATTAATTTGTCAGAAATATTAAAATTTATAACAAGAAAGTGCATTCATTTTCGATTAAATAAGTGTCGCCCGCAGAAAGAAAGTCATCTTACAGTGAAGATTTCTTGAAAGACCAACAGTGTGAAGATAGAGTTAATGTACAATAATTCGGAGACTATCTTTACCTCCATCATCAGGTTGTTGATACAATGCGTGACACGTGCATCTGTTGCTTACATAGGCCTACAAATCTCGAAGTCTAGGTTTCGAGACAATCACGGGATTGACTTGTCAATCATCACATCAACGACCTGACTCTGGACACACAAATAGTGTCCGAATTGCTGGGTACCACACTCATCTTCACAAGGCTTGATCGCTCAAGAAGATCAACTTGCATATATTTGCCATGAAAGCTGCAAATATTACAAGCGTGTAAGTCGTCACACTTTTCAGTTGAAGCACGACAGTTATGCGGCTTTGTGCAACTTCCAAAAAGCTTCGATAGTTTGTAAGAGGGTGCAGTGGAAATCCCGTCACGTGCAACGGGAGTGCTGGAATGCCTTGCGTTGCCTACCAGCAATTATATAGTCCTGTATGTGTGTTTCAGGATAGGCCGCCGGCCCGTATTTTTCGTGACCCTGTTCATGCTAGCAGTGGGGAGATGCCTGATAGTTTTCACCGCCAGCATTTACCCTCTGTTCCTCACTGTCACGGTGCTCGGCAGCGTGTCCCAGTCGGCCGCCTTCCAGAGTCCTCTTGTACTAGGTATGAACACCAAGTGCCCGAAAATTAGGCGCCTCGGGCATATAAAATTATGAGGCTTACGGGCCACGGACCTTAAATTTTTACAGTACTATTTCTACAGTGGTGGTACTTTATCATATCGCAAACGCTCTGGCTTGTTATCTAATTTAGCAGAAAAAAAAACTTCAAGTCAGCATAATCAAGCTTGTTTAAGTGTCACTGGGCGAGGGGTTCCCAAACTTTCGAAGGCTACGTTCTTTCGAAACGTCGGGAACCACTAACCAAACGATACAGCGTCACATTCCAGATTAATTGAATCTCCGGCAGAGATTTATCTAACCCTCTTTACGAATTATATTTATGCATATGCCATTTGATCGTAAAGAGGGCAATGTTGCCGGAAAGCTTCACCGCGGCCTAGCGTCATTTTGTGACATGACCGCCGGAATGTAACACCAAAGCAGATAAAATCCCGATCACTTATTTCTGTCATGTGATTAGGAATATTCCCGTGGTAAACCATTTAAGAATATATCGTTGTAATCTTTGACAGAAAAGTTAGCGCAAATTAACATAAGTGATTGTAAGCCAAGGAACACATAATATTTGTTGGAATATACTCCCCCATCTTAGCATGAGGGATTACATCTTAACACTAATGTGACTACGACTCAGTACTCACTACAACCACAATGACGTATGTCTCCCCCGCCCTTCTTTTAAAGTGCAGCATTTCCAAAACAAGGTTCTGCTCACGACTATTAACTTTCCAAAGTACACAGCAGCTAGCGATTTGTAAATGGTTGTCAAGATACCGCAACCCAACACAGGATAAGATTAAACTCGACATAGAATATGTCAGAGGCTACAAACTTGGCAGAGGTTAGGTTCAGAATATTGGAAGTGACTAAACGGCCGATTCCAGCAGACACATGATCTGCTATATAAAACCTGAAGTGACGGGATGCGATGTATGCTATGTGCTGTATAAGCAATATACAGAGTGTGCATGTGAAATGTAGGGACAGATTTCAAGAGTTAGTCACGTTAAAACAAAGAAAAAATTTCATATAAATATATGTCCTGAAATGAGTGGTTTATGGGTTTAATTGAGAGATTACAGGCGAAAATAAATACCTTAACTCTGTAATATTTTATTTACAGCTAACACAATACATGTTCCTAATTTAGTAACTATTGAATTCTTAATGTTTATGAAGTCATAGTTCACAATAAGTATTCAAATTCCCCTCTACCTGAATCAAAGCACGCGTGCCCTTGGGTAGTTCCGAACGGTTTAACATATATCAAATATGGGTTGGTGAAGCCTCTCTTTATTTTCGAATAGAGCTGAATACATCAGGGATTTTAAGCTTTCTCAAAAATGAAAATCTAAAGATTTAAGTCAAAACGTTGTTGGGCTGTACCTCGAAAACTAAGTGTTTGAGCACACAAAATGTATACGAAATTTTTTCCTTATTTTAGTTTCGGAAAATCACTCTTGAAATTTTTCTAAGAATTTTATATACACCCTCTATGTACTAATGAATTATTATATTGTTACCGCTTAAAATAAAAAAATTATAAACAATTTTTAAAACTTCACGTTTTCTGAACCGTGCATCGTGATGTACATATATATATATATATATATATATATATATATATATGAAGAACCAAAAGATGCACATTTTTTATTAATGATCTAATACACTTATATTGTTTTCGACATGTTGTATCAAACACATCCTGTCAGCGACTAGACGGCTTATATAGATGCTTGATAAAATACCGCAAAGCTACTTGTACAGACTTCCTGATGAAAAACACTTAGTTTTTCGAAATATGTCGAAAAAAATAAAATTGAATTAAATCATTAATGAAAAAAGTGTGAATTTGGTTGGTTCTTCTTACATATGTATTTTCTAAAGTTGGCGAAGATTCTTCTCGACAACATGCACAAATTATCAGGACACAATAAAGTCTCGATATATTGCCGAAGCAAGCTCAGCGCTAAGGCAAACTGATTTATTATTCAAGAGTTTTATCAAGACTTCCATTTCGACCTCCTAAATTCGACCTTGTAGACGGAGACCGATAAGGCTACACGTTGTCATGATCCAGAACATCATATATATAAAAGGTATAATGCGGCTCTTAATGTACAATTATAGCCTTACATTATACTTGACAGAAAATGTGCGTTGTAGAATATCCCCAAAATTTGTTTTAAACTTCGCGTTTGTAAGTATCTAAGCAGAAGCAAAGCAACAGCAACCAAAGAGCAATGTAATGTACAGACAATTATAATCTTTAAATTCCAGGAATGGAAATGTCTGCTGCGGACAAAAGAGCCCACATAGCTATGTTGCAGTGTCTGGGTTGGACACTTGGCGTATGTCTCATGCCCATGGTCGCTTGGGCAACCAGAGACTGGGTCGCTTTCATCCTCCTCACATCAGCGCCTTGCGCTGTATTCTTCTTGGCTTACAAGTTAGTAACCTCACAAAATATTATTTGGGTGATAAAATTAAGAAGAATGAGATTGGAGAGGTGCACACACGGTTTGGTGGGGAGACCTGAGGGAAAGAGACCACTTACAAGACCTAGGAGTAGATGGGAGGATATTATTAAAATGTATCTTCAAGAAGTTGGATGGAGGCATTGGTTGGACTTATTTGGCCCAGGACAGGGACAGGTGGCAGGAGCTTGTGAATGCGGTAATAAACTTTCCGGTTTCATAAAATGCGGGGAGTTTCTTGATTAGCTTAGGATCTGTTAGCTTCTTAGGAAAAACTCTGCTCCATGGAGTTAGGAACAAGCTACTACAGCAGTGTGATAGTTACTCATGTCCGATCGCTGGTGCATTGTTGATACCCCGTTGTACCACACACGTTTCCGGATGTGGTGCGTTTAAGTACACATGACTGTTGTTTGGGCATTTTATACTCTCTTTAAGCTTTTGAAACAAGAAATTTCGGTAACTGAATCTACATCGCCATCATCAAAAACAGGGAACGGTATGTTACTATTCAGATTGGCCCCAGTGGTAATACGTCATATCCCAAATCGGTCATTTATTTCATCCTCCTTAAGTATTTTCCTACATGGCTGCAGCAAGTTACAAACCAACATTAGCACTGAATTTGGCGCACATATATATGCGTCGAAACGCGTATGTTGCAGCAGAGTATTTATACAGTGTACCGCGGCTGGAAACTCGTAAGTGCACCTACATCGTTCGTAACAACTCGTGCTCTAAATATAATTTTCCTGGCCACTGTGTCCTGTAATATTTGTCGTGAATTAAAGTTTCATGGAGATTTTAAACAGTCGACAGTTTGTTGTTTCACACTAAGTGCATACAAAGCGTAGACTACATACACTTGGACAATTTCTGAATTTTTTGTTTTTTTAATTTGAAATTTCAGAAACTATAATATAAACAATTAAGTGTTATCCGTTATACAAGAGGCAGGTCCGATCAATAGACACAACGGTAATATGTAATACAGAAAATTACTCGTTTATTTCACTCTCCTTAAGTTCAAGTATTTTCCTGAACGCTTTGTATCTAAACATTTATCATACTCTAAAATTTAAATATAGATTTTACAGGATTCAAGCTGCGTTATAGCACATAATCACAAGCGCAGACTACAAGCATATATTTATATATTTATTACTATAGCAACTTTCTCGGCCCTACGCACATCACGGGTGGTCTCAAAATTAGAATAACTCAAAAATACAGGTATTGTAAGTATAAAGTAATATTGAGGCGCGTTCGTGTAAACACAGTTTTTGTGAAAAGCAACAGATATTAAACATTGTGTGTGTGTGTGTGTGTTCTGTATTCTTACGTCTTATCCTTGCCGTGTTATATTGTCATCTGTGACTTGTTAGGTTGCACTATATTTTTCCACATTGTCTCATAAACATCGCGGTATTCGAAAAAAAAAAGTTATTGGTTAAAAAATGTGTTTGGTTTTTCTCCAAAAAGTTTCTTTGCAAAATTTCTCATTCTAAGAAGAATTTAGCGAGATATTAATCGTAAATGAACATAAACCCTGAGGTAAAGTATCCATTAGTCTTTTTTACATTTTAATGAAATTTAAATTTTCCTACAGATTTCCGAAAAACACTCAAGTATTAGATTTCATGAAAATCCGTCGGGTGAGAGTCGAATTGTTGCACGTGGATAGACGGACATACGGAGAGACATGAGGAAGCTAATAGTTGGTTTTCGTAATGTTAATAAAACACTTAAAACAGATACGTTCTTTGTATAATTCGATAGATTGAATTAAAACATTATAAATACGGAATGGCCTTTATATTCTACCGGGGTGCTGATAAGTCCTTAGCCCGACCCTGGAAAGAAACAAGCTACAGCAACCAAGACTTACAACAGTATACCAAGACTTATGGCGTACAAACAACAGGAATATATTCCTGTTGTTTGTATGCCGTAAGTCTTGGTATACTGTTGTAAGTCTTGGTTGCTGTAACTTGTTTCTTTCCAGGGTCGGGCTAAGGACTTATCAGCACTCCTGTAATTTTTATAGCCCTCAATGGCATGAATTTTATATAATTTTTCATCGAAATCAGTTCACTTTTCAAAAGAAAAATATGAAGACAGATGCACATAAAATAAATCTGACTCCAATCTCAATACACATCTCATGTACACACTTCTACGTCTGAAACTAATATATGAAAGGAAGGGTGGGAACCCTTCCTTTCATATACGTATATATTACTATACATAAGTTCATTTTACGAAATATGTCGTTCTGAAACTCCCTCTGCTGTTCTGACAACAATAAATGAGTACATTTCTGTATGTGTGAGCACAGAAAAGCCTATAGTGTTGGGATGCACCAGTTCTGAAGTATGTGTTCTGGTAGGTGGTTTCCTGAGTCGGCCAGGTGGCTTGCAGCAAAGGGGAGAACTGTTCAATGTGCTCGAGAATTGCGGCACATAGCGAAAACGAACGGAACCGACCTCCCAGATAACACAATGCGGACGTTACAGAAAATTGCAGCAAAGAAAGAAAAAATCTACGGTCTGGCAAGCCTCTTTAGTAACTGGCGGCTAGCGAAGAACACTGTACTTGTCGTCTACGTATGGTGAGTTTCCAGAGATCACAGGAGGCTTTCTTTTTTAAATGTTATGCAGTTTTATTCAGCATTAGGTTGATTACAATTTCAGATTTTTCAGCTAAGGGAAATTCGATATTGGAAAATACGGCACATTATATCGACAGAGTATATTTGTTTAATTAGCTGTACCAGCCATCTAATAATTGTCATTTTATTTTCTAGGATGTGGTTAATTATTGAGCCAGTCTGTCACACATTTTTAAGTATCAGTATTTACTTGACGAATCGGTATATCTGTTTTAAATGATCCATGTCCGTGCATTGAGCAATTAGATAAGATGTCAAAACCAACAAATATACATAAATGACGAAATTATATTATATTATATTATATTATTACGTTATGTTACGTTACGTTACGTTACGTTATGTTATGTTATGTTATGTTATGTTATGTTATGTTATGTTATGTTATGTTATGTTATGTTATGTTATGTTATGTTATGTTATGTTATGTTATGTTATGTTGTGTTGTGTTGTGTTGTGT
>Ga0123352_10007394_pt1 | contig 16939 bp, 11 predicted proteins | sample TergutLab28metaG_FD_89700 | JGI IMG/M metagenome (GOLD analysis project Ga0123352, IMG submission 89700) | Labiotermes labralis P1 segment gut microbial communities from Petit-Saut dam, French Guiana - Lab288 P1 | ecosystem: Host-associated > Arthropoda: Insects > Digestive system > Gut ... | reverse complement strand
ATTTCATCGTTGGAAAACTGTATCTTTTGTGGAAGTTCATCGTCGTCTTTTACTTTTCGCGTAAAATCTCTGAGTTGCGAAATCGATTTGCCGAAACGACCGGCAACAAAATTGAGTATTATTAAAACAAAAACAAACAATACAAGCATTTCGAGGTAAATAAAATGCCAGTTTGCTCTGAAAAAAACTTTGGTTTCCTCATCGAAAGGAAGTGCCATTCGGATAAAATATTTATCGGGAAAATATTTTGCATAATAAACAAATTCTTGTCCGGTTGTTGCCGAACGGCGAACATTTCTCCCGTGCGATTGATGCATCGCTTTCTGAATTTCGGGTCGATCGATGTGGTTATCTACTTGCGATTTGTCGGCAACGTAACTGTCGTACAGCAATTTTCCTTGCGGACTTATAATGCTGACACGCACATCATTAAGCAGATAAAGTTGTAAATTGTAAAGTTGGTCGAAAGTACTTTCGGTAAGTCCGTGAATACTGATGTATCTTTCCGTTACATCAACATATTTCGCCAATCGGTCTTCGATGGCTTCGATTTTCTGCTGTCTTTCAGTGTATAGTTGCAACGCAACCAAAGCAAGGAAAAAAACAGCAAAAACCAGAAAAAAATAAACGAATAATTGTTGTTTGTAACTTAGTTTCATTGTTGTCTGAATCAAGATTTGTAAGATTTTAGGATTTACAGGATTTTTTCTTTTATCGTGAAAATCTTAAAATCCTATAAATCCTGATTAAGACATTTCCTCAAATGTATATCCATATCCGGTGCGATTTACGATGCAATCGCCGTACGCGCCGAGTTTTTTGCGAAGGCGAACGATGTGAACATCTACCGTTCGTTCGAGCACAACCGTTCCATTGTCGTCTTTCCAAACTTTGTTCAAAATATCCTCGCGCGAAAATAACCGTCCTCGATTTCGAAGCAACAAAGTGAGTATGTTAAATTCCGTTTTTGTGAGTTTGACGGATTTTTCGCCGACAACTAATGTTTTCAACTCCAAATCGACAACCAAATCATTTACCGTCAAAACTTTGTTTTCGGCTTTTTTCGGTTCGTCCGTTCGGTTTATTCTTTTCAGTATGCTTTTTACGCGTGCGATGACTTCTTTTATGGAAAACGGTTTTGAAATATAATCATCGCCGCCGGCAGAAAATCCGGTCAGCATATCATTTTCGGTGTTTTTCGCAGTAAGAAAAATAATCGGAATATTATTTCCCTGCTTCCGCAAAAGACCTGCCATTTTAAATCCTGACATTCCGCCCATCATCACATCAAGCAAAATGAGCTTATGTGCAGACTGCAACATTTCAAGAGCCTGCTCTGCCGAATTAGCCGTATCCACTTTGTATCCTTCATTTTCAAGATTGAATTGAAGTATTTCGCGGATATCTGCTTCGTCATCTACAATCAAGATTGTTTCCATTTTTTTTGGTTTTTGGTTTATGAGTTTATTGGTTTATGAGTTCATCAACCTATCAACCCATCAACTTATCAACCTCGCTTTAACTTACAGCAAAGGCAATGTTTTTTGCGTGGTCTGCGCTTCTTTCCAAGTCAATAATCATATCGGTAAATAAAACTCCGCTTTGCGGGTCACAACCTCCAACTTTAAATCGCGCGATATGATTTTCTATAAAATCTTTCGATAGTTTGTCCACATCGTTTTCAACGGATTTTACTTTCGGCAGTACGGATTGGTCTGAATTTTCGTATGCATTTATGGCTCTGGCAACTTGCTGTGCAACCAAATCCCCTAATACTTCTAACTCTTGAATTGCAACAGCAGAAAATTTCAAGTTACGTTCTTTAAGTGTCAAAGTGTATTCGGCAATATTCTCTGCATGGTCGCCAATTCGCTCTATATCAGACAAGATTTTAAACATTTTACCAACTCGCTCGGCATCGGCTTCGGACAAAGGCATGTTGTTGATTTCTATCAGTTTGGCGACTATTTGATGATTGAGATAGTTGATAACGCTTTCGGTTTTCAGTACTTTATTTGCTTTATCCTCGTTTCTTTCAAAGAATGATTCCAACGAAAGATTCAGGTTTTCGTTAGCGATTTTTCCCATACGGCACAACTCGGAATGAGCGGCATTAACAAGTGCTATTGCAGGCATTTTTGCTGTTTCAGCACCAAGATACTGCAATTTTTTCTCATAAATATTGTTTTCAACTTCATTTGTTTTCAGTGGAATAACTTTTTGCATCAGCACAGTAACTAATTTAACGAAAGGTAAAAGGAGTATCATTGTAGCCACGTTGTACAAAGTGTGAAACATCGCTACCTGACGGGCTTTTTCTGCCCAAGTTGCTTCAAACCAACCCAAAATGGCGGGAAACAAGAAAATCAGCGTGCCGAATATAATACTGCCAATAATATCGTAAGTGATGTGAAACAGTGCTGCACGTTTACTGTTACGATTTGCGGGCAAGGAGGCAATTACGGTAGTTATGCTTGTTCCGATATTTGTGCCTAAAATGATAAAGGCAGATGTTTCGAAAGAAAGAGGAACGCCGCTAAGATGCATCGTAACCAAAAGTCCCATTGTTCCCGACGAACTTTGTATAATAGCCGTAAAAACAAAACCCACAAGCAAGGCTAACAGCGGATTTTCAAAATTTGACAGCATTGCGTTAAATTCCGGTTGTCGGGCAAGTTCTCTGAGCGGAGAACCCATAACCGAGATACTGAAAAACAGTATGCCGAAGCCCAATACAACGTAACCGATATTCTTAATGTTCCGATTTTTGAAAAACAGATACATAACAATGCCCACAAAAATAAATAATGGTGCAAAAGCATCTATTCTGAATGCTATCAATTGTGCGCTAAACGTTGTTCCTACGTTTGCGCCCATAATTATACCTATGGATTGCGTTAAATTCAGCAATCCCGAATTAACAAAACCTACTGTAATAATGGTTGTTGCCGTTGAGCTGTTGATAAGAATTGTTGCAATTATTCCAACAAAAACGGCGAGAAATCGATTTGAAGTTGCTCGCCTAAGAATTGTTTGCAAACTGTCGCCCGCTACTACTTCCAGTCCTGTTGACATCATTTTCATACCAAACAGAAGCAATCCCAATCCGCCTGCAATTAAAAAAATATCAGTTAATGCTATCATTTATATTAAAATTTGATACCGTAAAAATCTTTTCATAAATCGGCACAAAAATAAGATGAACTTGTAACACAATTGTTGCGGTTTTGTTACATAATTGTTACGGTTTTGCAGTCATTGCGGGCTTGACCCGCAATCTCATCATCGGGGAGATGCTGAAACAAGTTCAGCATGACGTTTTCTCAATCAATCGTACTTGGTTTCCTTTAATGCTTGTGCAATGTTTATGATGTAATCGCCCATTTTTTCGCATTCGGCTATCATATCCATATATGTTACGCTGGCTTGGTAGTCGTATTTTTGCTCTTTTACATTATCGATGTTTTGGAGTTTCAAATCATTTCGGAAATTGTTTATTTCATCTTCCAAATATTTTGCCTGAATGTAATCTTCATTGCTTATTGGCAGTTTTGAATTTAGCAGTTTTTTCATGTGTGTAATGGAATTCTCGACCATACTCAACATCCGATTAATATTTTCGTCCATTTCGGCAGTATAAACCGATTTATCATTACGTTTTCTCAAAATGGTGCGCGCCAAGTTATAACAACCATCGGCTACACTTTCTATTTCGGACACAACGCGAAGCATTGTTTGAAGCTCACGTTTGCCTTCTTCGCTCAAACGTCCTTTTCCAACCTGCGTCAAGTATTTGGCAATTTCAACTTCCATACGGTCGCTGATGCCTTCGTACTTTTCTATTCGGCTGAATTTTTTTACAAAGTCTTCTTCTTTTGTTTCATCATATAATTCTTTTACAAACCCAAACATACGCTCGGCTCGCTCGCTGTAAACTTGAATTTCTTTTTGTGCTTGCAAAAGAGACAGCTCGGAGATGGATATCTTTCCAGTAGGAATATACTTTAATTGGAATTCTTCGTCCGTATCTTTTTGAGGAATGATAAACTTTACAATTCTTTCAAGTACTTTTACAAACCAAATCATGACAAACGCATTTATTATATTGTACGTTGTGTGAAACAGCGACAAGCCGTATGCCGTCGCAAGTTGGAATCTTCCATATTGCGCTTTTAATTCCATTTGTTCGGCTGTAAGTCCTGTTGCTTCGGGATTTGTGATTAAAGCCAGTGTTTCAGGGTCGAGGCTGCGTACAAATGAATACATTTCATTTGGGTCGGAGCCAATATTAGATATGATACCGGAAATCATATTTACAAACGGATAAAATACACAGAGCAACCAAATGACTCCTATAATGTTGTATATAAAATGAGAGAGTGCTGCTCGTTTTGCAGATATGTTTGCCGGAATAGCAGCAATATTTGCTGTCAAGGTTGTTCCCAGATTTTCGCCCAATACCATTGCGGCAGCAAGTTCGAAAGAAATCCAGCCTTTGGCACACATAATCATAGTAATTGCCATCGTTGCGGTGGAGGATTGGAGTATGAGTGTGAGCAATGTTCCCACACCGAAAAAAATCAAAACAGACCCAAATCCTAAATCTACATAATTGGAAAGGAATGCGAGTATTTCGGGATTTTCACGTAAATCGGGTACACTGCTTTTGAGAAAATCAAGCCCCAAAAACAGAAGTGCAAAACCCATAATAAATTCACCGATGGATTTACGTTGGCTTTTTGACGAAAAAATAAACGGAAGCGCAATCGCCATCAGCGGAATTGCAAAAGTGGATATGCTGAATCTAAAACCAAAAAACGAAATCATCCATGCCGTCAGAGTTGTTCCGATGTTTGCTCCCATAATAACGGTGATGGACTGGAATAAATTAAGCAAAGCAGCATTTGCAAAACTTACAACCATTACTGTTGTTGCGGTGGAGGATTGGATTAGTGCGGTGATTAATAATCCGGTAAAAACACCTGCCACTCGGTTTTTTGTCATAGTAGCGAGTATTGACCTGAGTTTGTTACCGGCAATTTTTTGAAGCCCTTCGCTCATTACTTTCATTCCATACAAGAATATTCCCAATGAACCGAGAAGCATGAGGACGTCGAAAAAAGAATAGTTCATAGCTTAATTCAAATTACTATTTGTTTGTTGTGTACTTAAAAATAACATAAAAAAGAGAATGTTCATTTGACAAAATGCTGTGTATCTGATTAATAATCAATCCATGCAAATGCAATGAAAAATCTGCGCAAAACTACAAAAATATTCTTGAAAAATTGAAAAAAAAATTACTGCAATAAAAAAAAATCATAAATCGCCACAAAAATAGACTGAACTTGTAGCAGAATTGCTTTTTGTTTTTTACGATATTTTTGATAGTTGATGCAACGCAACATTTTATTCGCGATGTGAAAGCGCGAAATTTTCCGAATGAATCGGAAAGTTATTGAGTTGAAAGATTTTTTATCGAACACTTCTAAAATCCTAAAAAAATGAAACAGCAAACAATCTTGTTGTTTCGTTTTTCTTTTATTCCCAACTTTGCGTAACTTTGCGCATCTTTTTGAAAACATCAGATGGAAAAAAAATCGCTCGTTGGATTAAATCCTGCGGAACTGAAAGAAATCGTGCTTTCGCTCGATATGCCTGCGTTTACAGCCAAACAAATTGCCGAGTGGCTGTACAAAAAACGTGTATCGTCCATTGACGAAATGACAAATATTTCCTCCAAAAATCGCGAATTGCTGAAAGAAAATTTTGAAATCGGGCGAAGCGAACCGATTTTTGCACAAACTTCAGCAGATGGCACGAAAAAATATCTTTTCAAAACGCGAAACGGAAATTTTATCGAGTCGGTTTTTATTCCCGAATACGACCGATTTACGCTTTGTGTTTCGTCGCAAGCAGGATGTAAAATGGCGTGCAAATTCTGTATGACAGGCAAACAAGGTTTCGGCGGACAGCTTTCTGCCACCGAAATGTTGAATCAAATTATGTCAATTCCCGAAGCCGGCGAACTGACAAATCTTGTTTTTATGGGAATGGGCGAACCGTTCGACAATACGCAGGAATTGCTCCGCGCGCTGGAAATTCTCACTTCGGATTACGGTTATGCGTGGAGTCCGAAGCGAATAACGGTTTCCACGATTGGAATAATTCCCGAAATGAAGCATTTTTTGGAAAAATCGGCGTGCCATTTGGCTGTCAGTATGAACACACCGTTTGCAAAAGAGCGCGCGGAACTGATGCCGTTGGAAAAAACATATCCTTTGCAGGAAGTTATTGAAACTTTACGGCAATACGATTTCTCGAAACAACGCCGACTATCGTTTGAATACATTATGTTTGAAGGACTTAACGACACAATGCGCCACGCGGTTGAAGTGGTAAAATTGCTCAAAGGTTTGGAATGTCGCGTCAATTTAATTCGTTTTCACGCTATTCCCGATGTTGATTTGCGAACTTCCGACGAGCGGAAAATGGTCGCTTTTCGCGATTATCTGACAAATAACGGAATTATTTGCACCATTCGCCGTTCGCGCGGAGAGGATATTTTTGCAGCGTGCGGAATGCTTGCGCCGAAAAGGGTGAAAGCACAAATGTTGTAGTTAATTTTCAATAAAATCTCGCAGAATTTCGATAAATTCGGTTTCTCTCATTGTATCTTTTTCCGATTTATCGTAAATATCAACCAAAACAACCGTGTTGTCGTTTTCTTTCAGCAAAAGTGCATAAGTGATAATACGCGCACCACCGCTTTTACCTTTACCTTTGGACTGTATTGCCAAACGCACCTTACGAAAACCGCCTGTTAAGTGAATACCTAACAACGGATTTTCTGCAAAATCTTTTTTGAATTGTGCAACATCTGTCGGCAAAGAGACGTATTTCTTTTTTAATTTTTTATACGATTTGTCAAAACGCTGTGTAACAAGAAATTCTGTTCCCATTTGTTTATTCTGCTAATAATTCATCAAGCGTTTTGTACCCTTTTGTACCGTTTTTGCGAATATCCTCGCCCATTGCTTTTGCTTCGCGTATCGACTGCTTCAACTCATCGAGTTGCTTTTCGCTTGCCGATTTTTTGGCTTTTATTATGCCTGCCGACAACAAACCATTCAATATCTGTATAGCAGAAGCGTTGTGTCTATCGTATTGTATTACCATTGTTTGCATAATACTTCTTTTTTAATTATTCACTCCGCAAAGGTAACATTTTTTGTTGTAAAAGCAAAAAATGAATGGTAAGGGCGAATTGCATTTGCCTCAAAAAACACATACAAGCGCAACACGTTTCAAAAACGTGTTACGTTTACAGCAAAAAAACGTATCTTTGTCTGCTGAAAAAAATATAGATGAACAAAAAAATCATAACAGGAATAATTATACTGTTTTCTGTGTTTTTGGGAAAAGCACAGGAAACACTTGTTGTGCGCGGAAGTTTTGATAACTCAACATCAACAAATGTTTCTGCTGATTTTCAAAGAAATATATTTTGTTATTTCAAAGGCGGTTTTATTATGCCTAGGTTTCATCTATTTAACTCTTTCAGAGTTGATTCTGTTATTAGCGGCTCGTTCAAAAATTTTAATAGTGAAATAAATAGTACGCCATTTGTCATCCAACTTGCTTTATTTAATGAGTGTGTAATTTTACGTTTCCGTAGTTTACAACAAAGCCACACATTGCAAATCAAGCAATTTCCGCACACAAATTATTATTACATAAGCAGTTTAAGCCAAATATCGCCAAACGAGCAATATCTGGAAAAACTTGCCGAATTTCGTAGAATCCACCAACAAAACGTAAACATTCTCACCAAAGGAACTTTGCAAGAAAGGCGCGATTTTTTAGAGGAAAATAAAAAGCGTAATTATCGCAGTGATAGTATTTTCAATGCCGACCGTTTTTTTCGTGATTTCAGATACATCTCTTATATCCTGCCATATATAACGAGTAAAGATACTATTACAAATTATGAAACGATTATTTGGAGGGGTTTGCCCGGTCAGGCAGGCGGCGAACGGACTTTGCCTGTAAAAGGATTATATTCCGATTTTTTATACGATTATCTTAATCGTATTTTACCGTTTGCTTTACCACCCAAAACAACCGACAGTATCGGCTGGCACAAATGGTACGAAAGTTTGTTTCAAGGAGATTGTTTTCAATATATAAAGTATGCTCAAAGTGAACATAAAAAAATTGCGAGCAGTTGGGGAATTTCTTATTTCATTCAAGATGTTGCCAAAAAACATATCTATATCGGACTTCAAAAAGACCCTTTCAGGCATCAAAGAAAATCGTATGTTTTCAATTTGAACACCGACGAATTAACGGAAGTACAGTATTCTCACAACTGCAACGAACTTGTTTTCAGCAACAAACATAGCATTCAGAATTACGAAGTGGTGAGATTTGGAAATAATTTTGAGCAGATAGAGTTATTTACGTTGGATAAATTTTCTTGTCGGCAAAGAAAAATCATTCCTTTTGACAATAATATTTTTGGCAAGGCTATATTAGACAGCCGATATTTTAACAGCGCAATCGTTCATAAAGAGAATAATTTTTTTGTTTTCTGGTTGGATAATACCGATAGTTATTATTATTTGAAAGCAGGAAAAATAAATCGAAAAGGAAAATGGATAATCAGACCCAAAATACTTTATAAAAGGCTATTTGAAAATTGGTGGAGTTCAGCCAACAGGAGATTTGATAGATTTTCTTTTCACCAAGTTAATAAAAATGAAACAACAATAATCTTTTTGGATAGAGCAAGAAGCCAAAGAGATGATGGAATTGATGCAATTATTGTTTACAAGATAGATACGAATTTGAACATAACAGATTCGACTGTGATTCCAATGGTTTTTCCATTGCGCTCAAATGATTATATATCCAAAACTCATTTATTGAAAAAAGACAACACATATTTTTTGTTGGGGGAAGTTTTATATAACAACGGTCGTCGGTTATATTACAAATTATTAAACGACGATTTAACGCCGAAAACAGATTTCATTCGTTTAGCAAATAGTATGAATCGAAATAAAAATCAAACAGCCAAACCAATCCTCACTTCCGAGGGATTTATGATAACTTGGGTTGATAATGATTTGTCGGAAAATGTAGTGCGTTCGGCTTTGATAGATACTTCGGGCAGGCAATCGGACATTATCAACATAACAAATCAGCGAGTTGATGAGATTTTCAATGTAGAATTTGACGAAAATCACGTGGATATTTACCTTTTCAGTAGAGCCGAAAGATTATTAGTCAGAAAAAGAATCAACAAAAAAGAATATAATTTACAAAAACCCTAAACATAACCGAGTATGACTAAAAATTCAAAAACCAAGTCTAAAAAATTTTTTCTGTTTTTTCTATTCTTTTCGCTGTTTTATGCACCGTCGGCAAATGCGCAAGCAAGTTTGCAACGGCAAATAACTGACACTTTGCGTGTTATCGCCAATCGTGATGCTTCGGTCGGAAATGTTACGGTCAGAAATTTGCAGATAAACGAACGTGCGCGAACGGTTACCGTTACCGCGAGCGACCATTTGATTTCCGTGCCTTTTCGCCCCGAAAATGTGGAGGAAATTCACAGTGCAATTCGTTCTCTCTTGCCAAGCGGACAGCGTTCGTTCAGAATTATTGTTCGCGCCGGACGACATAATATCGAGGAATTAATTCCGAATTATTTTCGGCACGGACAAACTGACAATCGGCGAAAATTCAAGCATAAAAAACCGGGAACGCCATTACTTCAAAATCTTTCCAAACCGAATGAAATTACGCGCGGATTGCAAAATCGACACATTGCGCTTTGGCAAAGTCACGGTTGGCATTACAACCAGCGATTGGCTCGCTGGGAATGGCAGCGCGCACGACTTTTTCAAACCGTAGAGGATTTATACACACAGGTTTACGTTCTGCAATTTCTCACGCCGATGCTCGAAAATGCAGGTGCAAATGTGTTAATTCCGCGCGAACGTGATACGCAAATTCACGAAGTAATTGTGGATAATGATACCGAAAATTCAACTTCAAAATACGTTGAAACAAACGCCGCTTTTGCGTGGGAAACCGGTCGAGGACACGGATTTGCACATCCGCAGGAATATTATGTTTTCGGTGAAAATCCGTTTACAATGGGAACTTTCCGCCAAGTAAAAACCACGCGAAACAAAGACGAAGCGAGCACCGCGAAATGGATTCCCAACATTCCCGAACGCGGACGATACGCTGTTTATGTTTCGTATCGAACGTTGTCAAACAGCACAGAACGAGCCAATTACACCGTTCACCACTTGGGCGGAACAACCGAATTTGCCGTAAATCAACGTATGTACGGCGGAACGTGGCTTTATCTCGGACATTTCTATTTTGAGGAAGGAATTTCCGACAACGGAAAAGTTGTGTTGAGCAATTACAGTCGCGAAAGAAACAAAATTGTAACTGCCGACGCCGTGAAATTCGGCGGTGGAATGGGAAATATCGCTCGCCAGCCGATGATTTCCGACCCGTCGTTTCGCGCACCTCGCGGAAGCAGTGTCAATCACCGCAACCGAATTCCGCATCACGAATTGCCGGTGGCTATTCCCTGCCCCAATTTTACGCCCGAAGTCAGCGGACGACCGCGTTTTGCCGAAGCCTCGCGCTATTGGTTGCAGTGGGCGGGCGTTCCCGACAGCGTTTACAGTCGTTCGCGAGGAGCGAATGATGGTACAGACGATTTTCAGTCGCGCGGATTTTGGGTAAATTATATCAGCGGAGGCTCAGCGGTTGCACCACGAGCGGGCGGTTTGAATGTTCCGCTCGATTTGGCAATTGCCTTTCATACCGATGCCGGAACAACGCTAAACGATTCGATTATAGGAACTTTGGCGATTTTTATGACGAGAAATTGCGTTGGACAATTCTATTACAGAAACAGAGTTTCGCGACTTGCAGCGCGCGATTTGAGCGATATTATTCAAACTCAAATTGTGTCGGATATTCGCGCACTTCACGCGCCCGAATGGACTCGGCGCGGACTTTGGGACAGGTCGTACAGCGAAGCGCGCGTTCCCGAAGTGCCGACTTTGTTGTTGGAATTGCTTTCGCACCAAAATTTTGCCGATATGCGCTACGGACTTGACCCGCGATTTCAATTCACCGTAGGTCGCGCGATTTACAAAGGAATTTTGCGGTATTTTGAAGCACTTTACGGAAAGCCATTTATTGTGCAACCGCTTCCTGTTGAGCAATTTAGTGTTCGTTTTACAGGCGAGCAAGAAGTGGAGTTGAATTGGAATGCAGTTTCTGACCCACTTGAACCGAGCGCGGAAGCGAAGCAATTTATTGTTCGCAAAAAAATTGACAACGGTGCATTTGACAACGGCGTTTTGGTAAATGAAAATCACGCACGTTTCGAGATTGAAAGAGACCGAATTTACAGTTTTCAAATCATTGCCGTGAACGAAGGCGGACGAAGTTTTCCGTCTGAAACACTTTCCGTTTCGCGCTTGTCCGACTGCAAAGGCGAAGTGCTAATTATCAACGGATTTAATCGATTGAGCGCGCCTGCAAGTTTCGCAATCGACACCACGTACGCAGGATTTGTGAATGCGGTCGATGCAGGCGTTCCATATATGAAAAACATTGCTTTCATTGGCGAACAATTCGAATTTCGCCGTGCAATTCCTTGGACTGACGACGACGACCCGGGATTTGGCGCAAGCCACGCCACAAACGAAGTCGCAGTTGTTGCCGGAAACACGTTCAACTTTCCGAAACTTCACGGACGAGCGATAAAAAATGCAGGATATTCGTTTGTTTCGACAAGCAGAATGGCGGTCGAAAACGGATTTATCAACTTAAACGATTTCAATATTGTAAACTTGATTTTAGGAAAACAAAAGGAAACTTACATTGGAAATCGCCAATTACCGCCCGAATTTAAAACTTTTCCGCAGGCTTTGCAGTTGAAAATCAGAGAATTTACTCGCAACGGCGGAAATCTTTTTGTCAGCGGTTCGAACGTTGCTTCGGATATGTATCGTCTTGAAAATGCCGATGATATTGCTTTTGTAAACAATGTGTTGGGAATTATGCTTCGTAATCCGCACGGAAGTGTGCGCGGAAATGTGCGCATTGTGCAATCGCCTGTAACAGAGTTTCGTAGAAGCGATATTTTCACTTATTTTTATCAGCCAAATCCGATTTCGTATCACGTAGTTTCGCCCGATGCCATTGAACCTACAAGCGAGCGCGGACACACCATTTTGCGTTACACCGAAAATAATTTGAGCGCAGGCGTTGCTTTCGATGCAGGAAATTACCGCGTTGCAACTTTCGGTTTTCCGTTTGAAACAATAAAAGACGAAACAGTGAGAAATGAGTTGATGAAAGCGGTGTTGGAGTTTTTGGATTTTTAGAGTGCAGAGTGTAGAGTGCAGTTTGCAGAGTGTAGAGTGCAGATTTTTTTCAAAAATTCCTTAATGGTCTTAAAACAAAAATCAGCGATGTAAGAAAATTTGTATCGCTGATTTTTGCGTTTTTGTGTATGTTGTGAGAAAGTATTCTCTTCGCAAAATAAGCAAGTTTAGAAGACTATTTTTCCAATCACTCACTCATCCGTTCCACTTCCGACAATTCCTGTCGGTTTCAGCGGATTAGCACTGATTTCTTTTTCGCGCTTGCGTTTTGTGTAAATATCATAAGCCAAATACAGAGCTTGGCGAAACGAATTTTCTGATGCTTCGTTTTTTCCTGCCAGCTCGTAAGCCGTTCCGTGGTCGGGCGAAGTGCGAATAATCGAAAGTCCTGCGGTTACATTCACGCCGTTTTCCATCGAAAGCGCTTTGAACGGAATTAATCCTTGGTCGTGATACATCGCCAAAACAGCATCAAATTTCCAAAAACTGTCTGAACCAAAAAATCCATCCGCAGGATGAGGTCCGACACAAACAATTCCTTGTTCGCCTGCTTTTTTCATCGCGGGAATGATGATTTCGGCTTCCTCTTTGCCAATAATTCCTTTATCGCCTGCGTGCGGATTTAGTCCGAGAACGGCAATGCGCGGTTTTCTGATGCCGAAATCCTGTTTCAAAGCTTCGTTTAATGTCGCAAGTTTGTTCACAAGCAGATTTTCGGTAAGCGCAGAAGCTACATCTTTCAACGGAATATGTCCTGTAGCAACGGCAACACGCATTTTATCGCTTGCCAGCATCATAATTGATTCTTTGCCTGTTCCGAATTTTTGTAGCAAATATTCCGTGTGTCCGGGAAATTTAAATTGCTCGGACTGAATGTTATTTTTGTTAATCGGCGCAGTTACAAGCGCATGCAAATGTCCGGCTTGCAAATCTGCCGAAGCGCGTTCCAATGCCATAAAAGCGGCTTTTCCTGCTTCCTCGGTAACACGACCAAGCTCTACTTTCAATTCGTCGTCCGTACAATTGATAATATTAATTCGCTTTGAATTGGCTTCTTTTACTGTGCTTATAATGCTGATATTCAAGCTCTGAATATCCAAATGTTTGCGATAATAAGCCGCTACTTTCGATGAGCCGTAAATAATCGGCGTAAAATGTTCGTACACGCGATTATCGGCTAATGTTTTCAAAATCACCTCGTAACCAATTCCGTTTATATCTCCGTGAGTTATTCCAATAATCATAATTTTCAATTTTTAAGCCCCTCCAAACCTCCCCACAAGGGAGGTTTCCGGTTCTCTAATTTTTTCTCAAACTTTATTTAAAGCCTCTGCAATAAGCCTCCCTTGTGGGGAGGTTTGGAGGAGCTTTTTATTCTTCCGTTATTCTTGGTGCAATTACACTTATTTCCTCAATTCTATTCATATCTTGCGGTAATTGTATCGAATGTACTACTGCTTCGAGTGTGCGGATGGCGTTTCTTTTTCGTACTCCCGGCGCAAAAAGAAATCCCTCAATCGTTACAATTCGCTGATTTACTTCGTCTAAGCGTGTGAGACTGTAAAATGGTCCGCCCATTGCTCCGCCGTTCATCGTGCGCCACAAACCGATTATTTCCACTGCGTATTCGCCATTGTGTGCGATTTCGCGCATAATAGGAGTTGCAAATTGCCGTTCAGTTCCCATAAACGAGCCGGGAACTTGCCCCGGAATATTTCTTTTCATAATCGTATCGCGTTTCGCAATCAAAAATTCGTAGGTAAACGTATTCGGGTCGGTGTACGGATACGTGTAAATCACGATGTTCATAAGCGTTTCGTGATGGTCGTTGGTTATCCAGAAAAAATTTTCTCTGCTTGTCGAACGCCTCATATCCGGCGGAATATTCACTTGAACTCCCAAATGTTCTAAAATTTCTTGCGAGGCATTTCTGTTCATTCTTTGAGTGAGAGACTGCATAATACGCTCACGTTCCGTAACAACAAAATAGTTCAAAACATTTTCTCCATGCGTGTTAATTGCCTCTAAAAGAGAGTCTTCATCGGGTACAGTAATGTGAACAAAAGACTGCGGGCGCGAAAATCGGTCTCTCGAATAGTTAATTCGCGCGTGCGTAAATCGTTCGGGCGAAACCTCAATCACAAGAATATTGCGCGATGGTCTTAAAAAACTAATAAAATCGGCGTGTCGCACTTGCGTGATGTTAAACATTGGCTCGGGCTGCGGAAGTCCGGGCATATCTTGGTTGAAAAGATTGAAAATGGCGCGACCGGCAGGTGCTTGCCACTCAGCATTGTCCATCACGATTAAAATTTCAAATCGTGCGCCGGTTGCCGCCGGAAGTACACGACCGCCACCGCCTCCGCACGAAATCAAAACGAGCGAAAGGAATAATAAAGATATTCCGAAAGTGATTAATTTTGTTGTTTTCATAATGACTTATGTGTTTGAAAGGATTTATAGTTTTTCAATTTATCATCTGCAAATGTACATATTTTATTTTTCTCGGACAAAACCTGTATGAAAAACATTGGTAAAACTATCTAAATTCACAAAATTAAACAAGTTACATTCTGTAATTAAATTCAAAATTGTTTCGTAAACTTTGAAAATTTTTTACTACCTTTGTTGCCCAAAAGATACTTAAAAAGTGCCTAGCTTAACTATTTAACAATGTTCAATTTTGATTATGAGACTTTTACTACTTAGCAATTCGACAAATCCGGGTGAAGCCTATTTGGCATATCCGAAATATGAAATTCAAGATTTTTTAGGGAGAGATGCCGTTGAAGCACTTTTTATTCCCTATGCCGCCGTTACTTTTTCGTACGATGATTACGAAGCAAAGGTGAATAATCGTTTTGCCGAAATCGGGCATCGCGTAAAAAGCATTCATCATTTTGATGACCCGCTGGAAGCCGTAAATAAGGCAAAAGCAATTATTGTTGGTGGTGGAAATACGTGGAAACTTGTTCGTATGATGCACGATAACAAATTGATAGATGCTATTCGCGAGAAAGTGCTTTCGGGAACGCCGTATATTGGTTGGAGTGCCGGCTCGAATGTTGCTTGCCCGACTTTGCGCACTACGAACGATATGCCGATTGTTAATCCGATGACTTTTGAAGTGTGTAGTCTTGTGCCGTTTCAAATAAATCCGCATTATTTGGATAATAATCCTGCAAATCATGGCGGTGAAACACGCGAACAACGAATTGAGGAATTTATTGCCGAAAATAAAGATGTATATGTTGTCGGATTGCGCGAAGGTACGATGCTTCGCTACGAAACTGATAATTTGAAACTTATCGGCAAGCATAAAGCGCGAATTTTCAAATTCGGCGAAAAACCGAAAGAATTGTCGGAAAAAGATGATTTTAATTTCTTGATGAAATAAAATACAAAAAACACCCCTAAATCCCCTAAATGGGACTTTGCAAACTTTCTGAAAGTTTTGGCAAAGTCCCTTTTTTAGTGCAATAAAAAAGTACCCAAAAAACCTCTAAATCTAAAGAATATTTACAAATTTTCTGAGAATTAGCAAAGTCCCCTTTAGGGGATTTAGGGGTGTTTTTCACTCAAATTCCACAACCGTAATTCCCGCGCCGCCCATTTGCACGTGTTCGTCGTGAAAATTTTGAATGCCGTTTGTTGCGTTTAAATATTGGCGGATGGTTTGTCGAAGCGCACCTGTTCCTGTTCCGTGCAAAATTCGCACGCCAGAAACGCCAACCATAATTGCATCGTCGATAAAATAAGTGATTGCCTGCAAGGCTTCGTCTGCACGCATTCCGCGCACGTCAATTTCCGATTTGAAACTGAGTTTTCGTTTGCGCACTTCGTCGGAAGTTGCCGCGCCGAGCGATTGATGTTTTTTTCGAGTTTCTTTTTTTGCTTGCTGGTTGCTGATTTTTTCCAAATTGCTCGGTTTGACGGTTGATTTTAATTGCCCGAAAGCTACAACTGCTTGTTTTTCAGTCAATTCTAAAACAATTCCCGAAGCAGTTTGTCCTTTTAAACGAACATTGTCGCCGATTTTTAATTCGAGCTGAATTTCCGCCGATTTTTTCAAAACCGATTTTTTCGGTTTTGGAAGTTTTTTCTGTTTTTCCGAACTTTTTTTCTCGTTTCCCTGCAAAATTTTCTCTTTAAATTCCTCCAAATCGCGGCGAACAGTGCGCGTTTGCTCTTTTTCGGCATTGGCTTCTTTTATTTGGCGAATGGTGTTTTCGATTTTCGCGTTGGTGTCCGAAAGCAGATTTTTGGCTTCCTCGCGCGCTTTGAGCAGGATTTCTTTGCGCTGTTTGTTTACATCGTTCAACTCGTTTTCGTATTTTTCGACAACTTCTTGCAGGCGTTTTTCTTTGGTACGAATTTCCTTGCGTTTGTTTTCCCAATAACGTTTGTCGCGCACAATATCTTGCAAATGCTTGTCGAAATTCAAATGTTCCGCGCCGACTTTTTCCGAAGCCTTTTGAATTAAATCCTCAGGCAAGCCGATTTTT
>Ga0123352_10007392_pt1 | contig 16940 bp, 11 predicted proteins | sample TergutLab28metaG_FD_89700 | JGI IMG/M metagenome (GOLD analysis project Ga0123352, IMG submission 89700) | Labiotermes labralis P1 segment gut microbial communities from Petit-Saut dam, French Guiana - Lab288 P1 | ecosystem: Host-associated > Arthropoda: Insects > Digestive system > Gut ... | reverse complement strand
GTATATACCGTGTTTAAAATATTCAGTACCTATATTTGTTGAATAAATATATAAAATGCAACTTTAGAGGTTAGCGGTGCGGTACGACCACTATAGTTGACATTAGGCGTCTAAAGGTTAATTAAGCGACATGTTTCGGCCTTGTTCGGCCATAATCAGGCTTACAAAGAGATGGTGTTAATTAAGGTACATTGTAAGCCTGATGATGGCCGAACTAGGCCGAAACATGTCACTTAATTAACCAGTTGTAGATGTGCAACTGTTATTTGTATGTTGTGTAAAGACGGTTCAATTCAATAAATTTGTTACAGGTACACAGCGGGATGGAAACAGTCGAATTCAGTTAACAGATTGGTTTTCGTAACCGAGACGGCGCTCATTGCGCGGTACGAACTGGGCCTTAAATAAAACACATTACATGTCGTCTTTGAGGGTTTAAAATTTTAACTTCGTCGACAGCAAATGGTGAAAACATAGAATGCTGCTGTTGGAATATCAGTGTATAACGTCAGCAGTTATATTCTCTAAATTATACAGGATTTGTGTAAAAATCGTGTGCATCCAGACATCTTGAATGTTCAAATTCAATTCAAATCTAGATGTATAGTAAGTCGGAAAATTCTTAAGTTAATACAACTGCAAATAGGTAAATGCATTTTATACAATCAGATGCTTAAACCCGAGTTTAATATCAAGTGGTGCCAGCAAGTGTTGCCAGCACCCTCTGTGCAGTACATGGGAATTGAATTTGTGTGTTTTTTAAATTTGAATTTTAGTTCAACTGAATCTCTCCGGACTCCGCGATTAAAATATTGCATATAAGATGAGATTATTTCTCACAGCAGCTTTCAGTTTCTATTTTGACGGTCTAAATCAAAAGCCACACTGGGAGAATAACACAAATAAAAGCTGACGTATCAAAAAGATCTTTGAATTCATGCAGTACACATTTCATGTATTTTATAGGGTATGGAGAATATAAATTACACAATGCGTATTCACAATTAAGAAAAATACTAGAAACGTTTAAATATTTTGGGACTGTCATGTACAGAATGGGACCACGGTAGCACAGTGGTTAAGGTGCTGTGCTACAAATCGGAAGGTCGCTGGTTCGATCCCAGCTGGTGTCAGAGTATTTTTCATTGACATAAAATCCTCCCGATCGCACTATAGCCATGGGGCCGACTCAGCCTCTAACAGAAATGAGTACCAGGAGCATTTCCTGGGGTAAAGACGGCCGGTGCGTAAGGCTGACAACCTACCACCATCCTATGCCGTTGTCACGAAACCTTAACTTCCTGGAACACTTTGGACCTATTCAGGCCTGTAATGGGACTGATTTACCTTCATGTGCAGAATGGTGGGTTGGACAGGAAGCACACATAGGCGGTGTGAGATATGTATATAGAATTGTAGCTGGAAAACCTGAAGCGAAAGGGGCTATTAGCGTAAGGGGGAGATTAGGCTTAATGAAACAGGGGTTGGGAGTTCTGAGTTGAGTGGACAAGTTAGGCCCAGGATGCCGACAAGAATCTCTTGTGAACACGGCTACCAATCGTCGCACTCTGTAACAGCAGTTTATTTATTCACTAGCCAGACGGCTTACAGCTTCGCAAGACAAATGATATTTCATGGAATTAATTAAATTCTCTTTCAAATGACGTCTGTATATTTATTGTGCCGGTTTTGTAATCTTCACGTCTACCGTGCTGTGTAGAGAGAGAGAGAGAGAGAGAGAGAGAGAGAGTTACAATGCTTTTGAGTAGAATCCATCCAAGAACACACATCTGGGCCTTAATATTCTGCAATATTTCGGTCCTTTTGGACCATTATCAGGGATTACACGCACGGCCTGTGTAAACTGTAGTGGAATTAATAAAGTTTGCAGAAATAAAGATAATCCCTGAAGATAGCCCGGAGGGACCGAGATATGTCGGAATATTTGAAGAATAAGAGACCAACTTGATGTCACTTGCTATTTTATTTCACTTCGTATCTACTCAACATGTTTCGGACATTAATATTTCCATCAACAGGGGCTTGCGACTGTGCTGTTGAATTACCACATCGGTCGTTTTGTTCTCGGTTCGTTGTGTGTTGGAGATTTGGTGCGGCTGGGTGTCCGTGTTGCAGGCTGAAGCACGATTCAGCCTGCAACACGGACACCACTCAAACCCAACCGTTGTGGTAATTCAACAGCACAGTCGCAAATTCCTGATGATGGATATATTAATGTCCGAAACATGTTGAGTACATGAGAAGTGAAATAAAATAGCAAGTGGCTTCAAGTTGGTCTTTTATTCTTCAACTCTTACAATGATGCATGGTCCAAAAAATATAAGATGTCGGAATATCTTCGTTTATAGACTCCTTGTTTTTAATATCATCCCGCGTATCTTCTGCGAGTTGAAACGTACCGCCATTATCTCTGTGGTGAGATATTTTAAATTACAGAATTGTGTGCATTCGGTAACGACACACGGAGGGGAGTTTTTCGGAATGTCATGGTTTCGTATTCACGTTGTACTGTTCGTAAGAAGAAAACGCAGTGGTCACACGCAACCCTAATTTTTGTAGTTACGCCCTTTTAGTGTTTCTAGGCCGAAATCAGTAACGAGTGTGTATCGTGCTGCCCGCACATAATTCTGTACGGCTTAAACCTGTAATTATTTTGTCGTATTATGGGATGTTTACCGGCGTCAAAGAATTTTATTACACCGAGTACCCTTTTTCGTAACGCAGCCAAGTGCATCGATTTCGCTTGGTGTTTTGTCTTCCCCTTTGCAGGGAAATGTCTCGCAACTCTTTCAATCCCAGTAGATGCTACAACTTGTGTTCCGCCAGGTTTGGCACTGAAAGCTCTATTTTTTTTTTCGGATAGTGTAGGTGCGTGTTCCGCATGGTTCGCGGAATAAGGAGGGACAGTTTTCTACATAAACATGGTCGGACCTCGGACATGTCCTCATTTTGAGGGTTACTTTCGTATGTCAGGGGTGATTTTTGCTAAATTGATTAAAAAGCTTCTTTCTGTGAGTTGCATTCTCACATAACCAAGACCTGCAATAATGCTGTCAGAGATTTTGAAACAGTTATGTGACATGCAGTGCTCCATGTCCGTGCATTAAAGAATACTTTATCCTTTTATGATAAACCAACAAATGCACATTTATAATAATGCCCAGTCACGTGTTATTATCAAGTGTAACATCCAGTGGTTTTGTCATTCCCTTTTGTGCAATTATCTGTATAATGATTATATTATTGTTATAAGACACACACACTGATGATGGCCACTGGAGTGACCGAAAGGTGTTGATGGAAAATAATAATATGTGATTGAACATATTGATAAATAAGCATATGTTGGCTTATCGTATAAGTATAAAATTATGTGGTCGTTGCCTCTTGCCACGCCGGTGAGTTGCATCAAGAATGAATCTTTGTAACAAATGAAATGTGTTCTTCCGACCATTTGAACAACGTTTGACTTATGTTTCGTGAAACTGACATTTATGTTGTGACAGCCGAAAGCCGTTGCTATGTTAGTAGGTCTGTTCATTAGACCGACGTTGGCTGTTTGTCTTTGAAAGCGTATTCGTCACGAGAGAGAGAGCCGAAATAATGCCTATGGTTGCGATCGTTACCTTCTCTTTTGGTTACTGCTGTAAGCATTGAAAAACGGATAATAAATATCTTTCCTAAATTTTAAAAACTGTTATGCTTAAACCTCATTTTCATTACCTGAAGAATAAAAACCAAGTAGATGCTACTTATTATTTTATTGTACTTCTTATAGGCTCAACATTTTTTCGGGCACTACTATGCCCATCATCAGGAGTTCGCGACTATAATGTTGATTACCACATTGGTCGTTTCGTTCTTGGTTTGCTGTAGGTTGGAGGTTAGGTGCGGTTATGCTGGAGTGGTGTCCGGGCTGCAGGATTGGGTATGTGGCAGTGTTGCATGGTCCCTTTTCCTTTTTCACTGGTTACCCCACCTACAAGGCATTCACCATTTGACATCCAGGTGACCGTGCATCGTGATAAATTCTTATAATAAAACCAACTAGATGCACTAATTTCTCAAATTTGTTTTTGGAATAAAACTCTACATGTTTCGGACAGTTCCTCTGTCCATCATCAGGAGTTTCTCACTGTACACACAGCAATGGTGTATGTCATGCAGGTTTGCTGACAGCTTGCGCTGTCAGCAAACCTGCATGACATACACCAAAAATAAATTTGACAAATTAGTGCATCTAGTTGGTTTTATTATAAGAATTCATTCACCATTTGGTCTTTCTAGTGGAAGTACACTGTGTTTTATATGCGATACGAGCTGAATCTTTATAATTATTTCGTGCAGATTTGTGTGTGATCACAGGGATATTTTTTCCGCATAATTTTTCGTGGCGTTTAGATCAACATTCCCACGACACTCGGAGCTGCTTTATTATATTCTGTTTTTATTACGGTCTCAAGTAAACGGGATTGCACGTGGTTTACCGTATTATATGAACTTTATCAAGGTGTTACTTACTGTAAAAATGACGTATTTTGACACGTTGAGCACATAAATATGATTTCATTCATTGCCATATGAAAATTAGGGCCTTTCACTGCTCCGATTTTCACCCATGCCCATGGAGTTGGTTAATTATGTAGTTTCTGATGGATAGGTAGATTTTTGTAATGTTTTAATCTGCTAGTACAACCATAGTTAAAATATGTAAATAGAGACACTTCTTATGTAGCCGTTTTGTTGACTGGCTCTATAGAATCTTGCATCATTAGAGTAAAATATTGCGTGCGAAAATACAGAGCGAACTGTGTAATGTCACATATATACATACATACAAACACACACACAAACACACACACGTATACGTGCCCCAAAAATAACTGAGCATTGTAGTCACGTTCCAGCCTGATGTGACGGTAGTCACCGCCCGTTAATCGCAGCACAGAAAGCCAAAAAAGAGATGGTCGCAATGGGCAGGCGTGAGTAAATCAAATTTGACTCAACCCACAAACTGCAGTATCGGACTTTGTCGACATTAAAGGATGTTCCACGTGAGCTCTTAATTACAAAAAATTCAATGAATTATACTGTGTTTGACAAATAATTGAACGGAGTCAGATTTAAGGGCTTAGTTTCCTGATTTGTAGTTTTCTGACTAAATAACCTTTAAACTAAAAATTAGCGCGAATTCCGCGTTCATATACACCGATATGAAAAATATTACATCGAACTATATATTAAAAACAGTGAAATATATAAAAGTGATCTCTGCTTATTGTTTTCTGTCATTGTAGAAGAGTTTTTAATTGTTTTTCTGGTTTATTTATTTATTTATTACATATGATGAATTATCGGTTTGCAATCAATAAAATCTTTGGTAAAGTTAATAATTCTGTAATTGTTTTAGCACTTTATTTAAAGGCCTTTGACTCGTCTTTATAGAAGAAGAACGAAATTCATCGCTCCTCTTTGTCGTTTCCAGTTGACTGTTTAAAATTACTGCTAAATATTTTTATTTGATAATCTTTCTATAGTAGTCTATAGGTCTGAGAAAGTCTGAGGTGCTGTTTCTTCTTCCATCAGATTATCGCAGTTTTAATAATAATAATAATAATAATACCTATTCAACGATTTGTCCACTTCGCCTAAAATTAAGATTTTCCACATTTCCGTATGTCAGTATGCCCAATTCTATCATTCTGTGGTTAGTCATTGTCTGTTTTACTACAACCATCCTTCTATCATGGGGCCATCCCTTTCTTCGTCTTCCCATTGGTTTCCATTCGAGGATTCTGGAGTTTGTAAATCCATCTCTCTATATTTCATGAAGATTTTGGTTCGTGTTACCGTAGGCAGTGGTCGCCGTTCACCGTCATGTTGGTGCCGTCAGTGAAACACTGTCGCAAACATTTACAGAAACGTTAAACTAAACTATTCAGTTTGTGGTGGCCGCGGAAAGAACGCCCTCGGATGTTGATAACGGCGTTCGAAGACGCCCCCTCCCTGCCAACTGTGTATTCCCCTCCAGCGCACATTGACGTGTATCAACCAGTCCAACGCGGTTGCAGGTAGAGAGGCTTATCACGTGGTTATCAACGTGAACATATCGGTGAAATGAATGGCTAGACGACCAGCGGGGACTGCTGTATGCTGACGTCCTTTCTGAAAAGGGAGTGTTACAGCTCGAGGGGGATACGGAGGCGCGGGCTATATCCATGCAGCGTCTGAACTTCGGTAATTCGCAATTAAAAGTACTGGTGGCTCTGAAATTACCGTTTGTCGACAACCGAGCTCGTGCATGCCTGAGTCTTCCGTTGACTGTTTTTTTTTCCTTGCATAAAGTAATTGTAAATTTTGTCGTCTTTTAAGAGCTGCACATAGAAATGTGGAAGCCCGGACGAATCTGTGCAAGCCACGAAGACGCCAGAAGATTTTTATTTTCGTTGTTACACCGTGCATGTTGTTGAGTTACTCAATTATTCTACCAACTACTGCATATATATATAATTTATATAGTTTACACATTAAAACATTAATAACGCTCCGACATGTTTCGGTCCTAGGACCATCATCAGGGAGCCATATCGTCCTTGCTAAAGTTACACTATAAAAAGTCACATTAATTTCACTGTACCCAACTGGTACAGTGAAATTAATGTGACTTTTTATAGTGTGACTTTAGCAAGGACGATATGGCTCCCTGATGATGGTCCTAGGACCGAAACATGTCGGAGCGTTATTAATGTTTTAATGTGTAAACTATATAATATATGTGCAGTAGTTGGTAGAATAATTGAGAAACGCCAGAAGATATTAACGTAGATTTGAACAGATTTCTCTGTTTCATTATTATGTCGGCGCTGCGAACGATATTCGCCATTTTTTGGCCACGAACGTAGTTCGTTCCATCCCGCTTCCTCATTCTGGATATTTAGAACATTTATCAAATTATATGCAATTCGCTCGTCCTAAAAATACTCAATTTTGATACAGGATTTATAGGTCTTGAGGATCGGGATTGAGGTGAATTATGGTTGTTACAAAATTGAAATTCCAAGATAATTAGGAAGGGGTGGTACGTCAAAACACACCTGTCTTGTATCCTATTTATTATGCAGTTGAAGACATGTTTCGGCCACTGTGGGCCATCTTCAGGTCACAAAATTTATAAAGAGGGAAACTGTACTGTGTGTGTTCATTAGTAAAGTGCAAATTCTAAACTTTCAACGAGATCTCGTCGTTTTGGTTTATCCATATTAAGCTAATAGTATCCCCTATAAGTAGACAACAAAATTGAATAGGTATATACGAAACGGTAATACTTTAGTCTTACAAATGGTGCATACGCTAGATCATCGTGAAGAATTATGCCAACTCTGATACATGTCCATTCCCAGCAGCCTTTTAAACGAAACATGACAGTATTTGCAGACACCTTATGTTAATGCGTACCTGTTGCGTGCATTTTTTTTAACAGCAAGGCAAAATTATGTGTGTATATCGCGACGAAGCTCAACGCCTTATTAAGTTCGGCGTCAGATGTAGGCAAGTCTCATGCTTAGGTCGTTTAGTCCTGTGGAAAGAGATCTTCAGGTCCCGGGCAGGTTCGGCCCTAGGGCTGTTCCGGACGTGGTGGTGGGAAAATAAGTAGTTCGGCCTCTGCCAGGAGTTGAACCATATTTTGTTTTCTAATAAGTATGTTACACCGTGTGTGATAATTAGGTTCACGTGGACGCTCAGCATAGACCTGAACCTGATTCAGTCACCCTGAACACAGTGGCAGCAGGTTACACCGAAATGTCAGATGAAGCTGCTTATGTTAGACGTTATGATCAGCTGTATTGTTTTGAATATTTTTCTGAAAACACAACGGGATGAATTATAACAAATTCGTAAGACCACCTATTAAGCAATGACCACCCTGGGAGGTTCTGAGGTTATTGTTTTGCTGTTGTGTGGTGGGATCAGGATCGAACTCAAGTGTGTTTGGTACCAACATGCAGCTACAGGCTTTTGTCTTCATATTACAAACTCAGCTTTTCTTTGGGGGTCTGGTACAAGCGTATTGTCTGACGTAGAAGTGAAGGATTCTTCGGAAACGAGGCCAGGATTCACAAGCTTTTTATTGAAATTCTTGTGTCACTCCGTAGCACAATTATCGACTGTACGTGTTACTACACAGCAGTGACGCCGGAAAAACAGAGCAATGTAAAATATTTGCCAATTGTTTCACTATAGAGCGCTGTGGATTTGTGAGATCAAACGGCTGTAGAAAATTCAAGGCTTCGCTTGATTGTTAGCAAAGTTACGACCAGGGTTTGATTTTCGCAGGAGCAAAGATTTTCCGTTTAGCCACCACTTTCATACACTAATTGGAGGTCACGTAGCCTCCTCTGCAATGCCTTCCTTTATATCTCGGTCCAGAAGTAAAACGGCCGGAGCGTGAAGTTCTCAACGTACCTTTATATATAAGGCTGAGGATTCTAATGAGTGGGGTCATATGTCCGCATATCCTGTATGCCTTTCTCTTGTGTTACTAAGGCAGAGTGGATGTTGTTCACCTGCGGCTTTGGATTTGTGCATTGAATTGTTAACCAGTCCGTGGCGGAGACTTCGCAGGAGTTAAGTTTCTACAGTACTGTTAGCTTAAAAAAGACGGACGACACATCTGATTATATCTAGAAGCTGATCCAACACATTGTGCATGTAGCAGTTTAAAAATAATTATACAGTCAGGCTACATTCCGACATGTTTCGGTGACCACCACCACCACCACCACCACCAGCTATTTATAATTAACAGGTGAGACGTACCTATTGTGTTCAGTAATCAAAAGTATATATATATATATATAATTGTACAGTAGAGTCAAACACAACTTTTTATTGAGTAATTACGTAGGCTATTCGGAAAGTAAGTACCGTCTGCGCATATCTCTCGCGCATCCTCGAGACTGTTACTTTGCGCATGTACGGTGACTTCCTCTATCAATTGAGAAGCCACAGACGCCATTTCGTGAAATTCGTGTTATGTTTATGTTTGTTCCCTTGCGTTAAACATGTTTAAGACAATTGAAGGGGCCGCCGACTGTGAAATACGTCTGTAATTCGTTTTTTGAAAGCTAGGAATGTGCTACCAACTGAGATTCATCACCAGATCTGTCAAGTGTATGGTTACAATGCGATGAGTGATGGCATGGTTAGGAAATGGGTTCGGATGTTCAATAAGGAAGAGAGAACGTGCACGATGAGGCGCGAAGTGGGCGTCCATCTTTGGTGAATGATGATTTGGTGCGTAAGGTCAGCGAAAGAGTGCGTGACGACAGAAGTTTCACAATTTCTGATCTGTCCTTGCACTTTCCTCAGATTTCAAAGACTCTACTCTATGACATTGTCAGTAGTGGCTAACATCGCAGGCGGCCGCATTCTGTGAGGGGGGTATACAAAAACTTGTGCCCCGCTAAGATAAGTGCCTCAATAATTGCGGCGAATATGTCAAAAAATAGTTTGAAGAATGTAGAATCTGATAACAGTAAAATTTCATGCGAAACCTTACTCGATTTTTTTACAGCGAAACGGTACTTGCTTTCTGAATAAGCCTCTTACAATTAAAAGATAATTAAATAATTTTTAACGGCAACTCTATGACAGAAACCGAAACATGTTGCTGTTAAAATTATTTAATTATCTTTTAATTGTAATTACTCAATAAAATTTATATTTGACTTACAATTATATGTATTATTATGACCACCACCAGGGAAGACAATTCCACGGACCATGCACGGTACAGTACAAAGCAACATTGTGAAAAATTTTTGACGTACAGGTGACCGTGCATCGTGATAAATTTTTATAATAAAACCCACTAGATGCACTAATTTCTCAAATTTATTTTTGGAATAAAACATTACATGTTTCGGAGAGTTCCTCTGTCCATCAACAGGAGTTTTTCAGTGTACACACAGGAATGGTATATGTCATACTGGTTTGCTGACAGCTTGCTTCAAGCTCCTGGTGATGAGCAGAGGAACTGTCCGAAACATGTAGAGGTTCATTCCAAAAATAAATATGAGAAATTAGTGCATCTAGTTGGTTTTATTATGAGAATTGTGAGACATCTGAATGTAGTCACGTAACACACGGTCTTCCAGGGAAGCCATCGTTTTCTGGATCTATGTAATGATTTCAGACCCACCACTATTCCAAGTTTTTATTTCAATAGCAGTACTGTGCGCCGCACAGCGGACGACGTTTTTGCTATACGCCGGCTGAGGACGCCGACGTCTGTGCAGTGTTCCGACCCGCTTTAAGAAAAACACTGCATTGTCAGCCTGTCAGCAACTGTGATACAGTCTGAAAACCGTAGATTTGAATGAATTTCATGATAAACGTTTCCATACCCGGCCCCATCATTTTGTTTGTGAATGGACTGAAAGAAGGGATGTTTCGAATCTTGTTGCAGTTACTCATAGAGACCACTTTCGAAATGTAAGGTTCTCATGGCGGCTGCCAAAAACAGTCTTCCCAAAACATACCATTTTTCATAACTCATAGTCTGTAACGTCGTTATCAGTTTGCGAGGTTCCTCTTCTCTTATTGTAGAATTATCGTATGTTTGAAATTTTTTTGGCCTCATTAGAGAAACAAATTTCCCCTCAAGAAAAGAATATTTGTGGTTAATTTAAAAATTACTGTGGCTAAGAAATGGCCTGTAAAATGTATCAGACAGAGAAAGCGAAGGAACCATGGTCTAGAAATCGAAGAAAGTGGAGTTCGGGTGAAAACCACAGTAGATTGTTATTAAGTTTTGCTGACAAAATAGAGGAGCTGATGATTAAATAGAGGCGTTGATGATACGATAATGTGGCCAGCTTTTATGTTAGTGATGGCAGTGGTAGTTTGTGTTTTTACTCGGTACTTCTTGGTGATTATCAGCTGTTCATGGAACCCGTCCGCGATTGAATCACTTCTTATTGTACAGAAGGAATAGAGAAAACGTGGAAATAGTAACCGCTTTTCCGTTGTCGTCTAAAGAGACTTGTTTATAGATAACAAGTCTTTTCCGGCTTCATTGAAATATTAACGTCGTGTACCTCTCGATCCATATTCTGTGTCCGAACAGATCGTCTCTTAAGGAAGCTGATATTTTACTTGGTTTTGTATGGTCGTTTGTATCATTAATTCAGGAAATGGCAAATACAGAGGGGAGCTGAAAACGGGTTGGTGAAGAAAATGTTTAGATATAAAGGGAACGTAATAAAAGGAGGATGGAGAAAATTGCTTGGTCAGCAGTTTTGTAATTCGTATTCAGCAATGCAGCAAAGTGTATGCGATGGGTGGAACATGTAGCAATAGTAGGATTGAGTAATTTATGTAAGATTTTGGTCGGAAGGTCTGTAAGAGAAGATCACCTGATATTTAACGTGGATACGCTTAAAACGTGCCTTAAAGAAATGGGTTTCGGGGTTGGGGGAGGCGCATACTGATTTAATTTTGCTTTTTATGGTAATGAAACTTCACAGTCCGTAAAAGACGGAGAAGTTTTGGGCGCGATGTACAAATATTAGCTCCTGAAGCATGTTTGTCCTCTGAAGTTACTTGTAATATACGATGTGTTTAGTTTTCTCTGTCATTAATATTAACCACATCAAAATATTCTTTGACTATACACAAATTGGACAAATCTACGCATAGTGCAGGCCTGGATCCCTTTGCTTTTGTCTCTTAGCCAGGAGTGACAGCTGAAGGTTTAAACTCGTCAGCCGGCTGAATGCTATGCAGCTGGCCACGTCCGTGTTGCTCGTACGTATTCTCGGCCGGTTGCAAAGGCTATGTTGATATAAATACGGGAAGACTGTAAATTTTCTGAGCCAGACTGGGTTTCAGACCCATCATTCATTGATAACAGAGACCCTCAGGTCTCCCCTTGTTAAACTGGCTGTAGTGAACAGATCCTATATATTCAGAGCGCAGTTTCAACCCGCAGCATGCGTAGACCCGATAAAAATCTTTACACTGAACCAGAAACACTGACTGTCAGTTGCAGAGTGACGTTGACTTGGTCTGAAAGGGTTAATTTACGCAATCGACAAATAATGGTACTACCGAGAAATGCAAAAACATACGCGACATAGTCGAGCCCCGGGCTCCCTTCCGGACCGCCGGGTCCCGGTAATTTGTACCGGCCGCCCTGTCTCTCGTCGACACTGGCGACGAGCCGTGTGACACTGTAGCTTCATTTTAATTTTGAAGGCAGATAGTTTCTGAACAATCTTGAGTAGTTTCGTTGAATCTAACTACTTTGGAATAGTTAGTCCACGATAGATAAAATTCATTTATTTGGCCTTTCAAATCCAGCTTTCCCCACTGATGTAGATCTGTTTTCTATTTGAAAGAACAAGAGAATGCAGCTTAATATTCCGGTTTATTTTCCGTCCTCATTCGACATGGCCGTTTGTTTTGCAAAAACCATTAAAAAGGATGGTTGTGTTAATGGCGGTACTATTTGCTGGAGCATGAGTCCCTTGTGATTGAATGACACGAATAATACGAAATGAACACCGGTGCAAATGCGTAGTGTGCAGGCTTATGTTTCTGCCACTAGATCGTTGTCCATACTCTTCGTAGAATGATATACGCAGAATTCATAAATATTACATTCTTAGCCTGCCAGTGTTTCTAAATATTCTGTAATTGAACATTTCGACTTTTTCAGATTTATGTGGTTCTGTTGAAATTTATCATATTCCGTTAAATTTAAATGCAATTGTATAACGATTGACTAGTTTTCCTGTTACCGCCTGTTCTGTCAGTGTCTGGGTTTCTTCATTCTGGTCACTAACCAGCTGATGAAAGTGGAAGTAATGGATTTAAAAGGTTTAAGTTCAGGTTTGAACAAAGTAAACTTTTACCATTCCATAATAATATCATTAAGATTATTGCTACTCAGTTGAGTTTCATTTTAGTTGTTCAGCGCTATCTGCTCATATTTTTATAGCACTTCTCATCAGAAAGCCATAGCTAGTTATTTCTTGAACATAATTCTACGTCCAGCTTGTAGGTTTCTTTCGTCCAAACGAGTGATGATTCAGTTCAGATCAGTTCAGTTTATTTATTTTTTATTTACGTGCTGGCTCAAGAGCCAAATAGTCAATTAAAAATCTCCTGTAATGCTCAAGTTTTTTTTTAAAGGCGAAACTGAATTGCATAGCGGGCGGCATGTAGCAGTTGATGTCGTCCGCTCCCCGGTGCGCTGTCGCGTGTAGTGCAGAGTGGGCGACACCGTAGGTCACTGTGCAGCAGTGCAGCTGTGAGTGGGTACCGCTCAAAACTATACACGTATGTAGCACGCATACACACAAAAAACAAATAGAAAACTAAACAAAACAAAATTGTAGATTAAAGTGCACTTCTCCAAGGGCAGAGGGAGAAAAATGTACACGGCGGGGGCGGCGGCAGCAGCAGCAGCAACAACAACGACTATATTAATAGGCCTATATCGCCGTTAATAAAACGAAACACTTTTTCACATTCTTAGTTAATGGGGCATAATTTTAAGATGATACGCCCCCGTTGGTGTTAACAGATATATTAAATCATTCGCAGCAGTAGTTTTATCAGTTTATTCACTGCTACATATTTCGGCTGTAACTACGAGCCATCGTCAGGCCTTTTATAAACTTTGATACAGGAAAAAATTGTGCTATACTGCATGAGAACGATTATATAATTGCAGTACATAATTTTTCCTGTATCAAAGTTTATAAAAGGCCTGACGATGGCTCAAAGTTAGAGCCGAAACATGTAGTCGTGAGTTAATTGATAAAGCTAGTATTGTGTGTGACTGGTTTAATATATATGCTTGTAATGGGGCATAATTTTTTCCAGAACTAAAATATGGCTTTTTTCTTGTTACTGCTTGGTGATTCGAGAGACATCTGTTTTGAAATCTGGCTGGGAAATCGGCTTGTGGGGTTCTCTTGATCTTTGCCAGTTTCTTCTCAGGAGTTCAGGGTGTGGGAAATATCCCTTTACCGCTGTCCTCCGCCATCCTGCCTGTACTTCTGCATTTATGGAACAGCATCGCTTTTGACGCTTAAAGACCCAAGAGGTTGATCCAATGTCGTCAAGTAACCGAATAAGCAGAATTGAGGTTTAAGATAAGTTGACAAAGCAGTGTCTCATTGTAACAGATACGCACTGGATAAGCTGACAGGTCTGAGACATAGTGTCAAAAATTTCCCTACATTTTTGACCTACATCAGAACCACACTTACCAGAAAAGTGCACCCACGCAGAGCACACGATCCCCTCATCAGGAAGACGGTTTGACTCTGCTAAAAGAGGAACCGCTGCTGTGCAATAAGAAAGGCGAAAATACTAAACATAAGCCAAAGGTTTTACTGGTCCCGGCATTCTGGCGACGGTGAAGTACCACTTCTTTCTGACACAATATGGCGGGGAAGGAGGGGTGGGGGGACGCTTAGACCGCATTGTAAACAGAAAGTACGTCTAGACATGCATCAATAAGAAGGTGGATTTAGACGGTTTGAGTCGCCTGTCCTGTTTGTGAATGGGTGCCGTAGAGTATTGGATGTAAGCCTTGGATGTTAGATTGTAAATCTTCATGCATGCCGACTATAAGGTACGTACTTCCATGCGTACTTTTCGGACACTCGGCACCTGCCGAACGGGCACGTGGTGGCGCAATTGATTGAGGCACTGCTGTACAAGCTGGAAGGTCGCGGGTTCGATTTCCGATGGTGTCATTAGAATTTTTCAATGACATAATCCTTTCGGCCGCACTATGGCCCTGGGGTTGACTCAGCCTCTAACAGAAATGAGTACCAGGAATGTTTTCTAGTTGGTAAAGGCGGCCGGTGCGAAGGGCTGACAACCTTACCACCTTCATATGCCGATTGTCTTGAAATCTGGGAGCTTCAGTCTCCTGGAACTCTCAGGGTCTGTCCAGGGCTGTTTTAGGATTGCTTTACCTTTTACCTTTTACCACCTGCCAAAGGCAAAGGTAGAGCTGTCCCTGTTGCACGCCATGAAGACAGACTGAAGCTGTATTTCCACTCATTCTTAACCTTGATACTAGGTGGAGGTGAGCGGTTAAATTCACGCCCCCGCCACTGTAATTCCGGGGGAAGAGCCCGTGTTGTCCATTGAATAGGAGGGTGGGTGAGCCCCAGGGCGGGTCTCGACGTTTCTGAAAAGATATAAATCTCTTTCTCCTGCCGTGATTCGAACCAGAGTCCACCAGCCCGTAACGTAGTAACTATGCCGAAAAAGGAAGAAAACAAAAAGGCAACGAACATGATGTAGTACCGGAAATGTGGCCATTAGTGTCTGGAAAGGAAGCGTCCATGAAACAGTCCTTTCTGAAAAGCTGTAGTCTTTCCCGTCGCATTTGTAGAATCCGAAGGCTTCTTGCCGTGCATTTGTATATGAGTCAGATGAATCATACCCGCACACCAACACCTTGCTTATTAAAGGCCATTTTAAGACTAGTGCTAACCTACCCTGTACACCTAGTTGTGCCCAAGTGATCACTTCTGAGAAGTAATCACTTGGCACCTACCTCAATTTTAGGTCCGTACATTTATTTCCCACTTCTCCCACAAATGCTACATAACTATATCTGTCCGACCCTCCTCGATTTGATTTTAATTGTACTTGGTAGAGCTAAAGACTACAGATTATGTAGGGCCCCATTGTTCCATGCAAAGTGCAAAAATTATACTTTCGTGGCTTTAATCATATCGATTTTAGGTAGCGGGGAGTGAGATAATGAAAAGTCTTTCTCTACTTCCGTTGTTATTACGTCCTTCCTATTATTATTATTATTATTATTATTATTGAATTGATAAAATTTTTATTATTTTACCTTTTTGCAAACAGCCAAATCAGACTACTAGCACCCACTCCTTTCCGTAGAGTCATGATTCGCGCTTTTTCTTCATCGACAGAAGTGTTGTGCAGTTGGAAGTACTGCTTGTTATTGTTTGCTGAATTTACACATGTAGAGTGGGTACCGGGTCCTTCCGAGGGGTGAAGCGGCCGGAGCATGGCGTTGGCCACTCCTCCCCATCTGACGCCGAGGTGAAAGGAAGAGTACAGCTAGCTATACATCAACTTCCCCTGTGGGCCCTCATGGCCTGTTCTAGGGTGAACTTACCTTTACATCTAGGAAGTGTGTCATCCCCGTTGTGTGTGTGAAACTAGGAAAAGGTATGTTGTTTCCATCACAGTCATTAAATACACCTCAGTGATTAAGTTGTGTTTGACTACATACCTTTTCCTAGTTACCTTTACGTGTTACAAATTTTACGTGCTAATTTTCTGGTCCTTGTGCCGAACGCTGCGTTTGTGGTCTGTTACACTATTTTGTAGGGTTCGATTCTTGGCCCTGACAGTAGATAGTACGTTAAAATAGGCCACATATTTTCCCGTTCGACACAACGTATGTAACCTTTGGAGCTGAATAAGCGTGTGTGGCTTGAGCTAAGAGGGTGCGAAATAATGACCAGACTGCAGGCTGAACCACCAAAGGACTGGGGCATGCGAGGGCAAGTGACTTTTCTGGGGCCCACCCGTTGTCCTATTCATTGCTTTTGGGTGGGTGCTAAAGCGATGGAAGCGTGAAGCTGACTACTCAGGATCTGCTGCCGCGGTTAAGAATGCGTGGAGCTAACACTCCATCATATGCATTAATGGCGCGATGCTTAAGCAAAATGACAAACTTAATTTCAGCACTGTAAGTTTTACTATGGTATATGCCTGTATGTGGACCGCCTCTGTGGTCTAGTGGTCAGAGTTTCCGGCTACAGATACAGAGGTCCCGGGTTCGATCCCCGGCGCTACCAGATTTTCTGAGTAGTAGTGGGTCTGGAACGGGGTCCACTCAGCCT
>Ga0123352_10007391_pt1 | contig 16941 bp, 19 predicted proteins | sample TergutLab28metaG_FD_89700 | JGI IMG/M metagenome (GOLD analysis project Ga0123352, IMG submission 89700) | Labiotermes labralis P1 segment gut microbial communities from Petit-Saut dam, French Guiana - Lab288 P1 | ecosystem: Host-associated > Arthropoda: Insects > Digestive system > Gut ... | reverse complement strand
TTAAAGATGGAGCTTTCGGCTTTAAGCCACGGTTTTTATGCCTTTCAGCCAATAGATGTTACTCTCTTAAATTACCATGTACAGCGTGCAAGAGACCTTTCTTTGTATTACATTGGAAATCCTATACTTCCTGAGAATTTGCAGTTAGATTCACGCATTTCTCCAAATCCAATAGAGACTCCATTTGGAACTATTGAGTGGTTGAACCCCTTTCGTATGAGAACTATAGGTCCTACTATGCACCAGGCTATTTTCGAATTTGAAGGAGGGCCTGCTTATTATGAGAATATATCGAATGATCTCCCTATTATAGGTTTAAGACCAGAAAATTATGGTACGATAAACTATCATGTTATACGAGCGGTTGAAGAAATGGAGAGATTAGAAAAATTAGTTGGTACGAATTCAAATATTCCTAGTCTTTTTCATAGTTCTGGATATTTACCTTATGAATTTCCTACTGGATTTTTTCCTTCTGCTTTTGCAGGAAGAAATACAGGCTTTTGCACTGGACATGGGATGGATACTCCTATGTTAGATTTAATAATACATGCTTTAGCTAATAATCCTCCTGGTGCTCAAAGCAATAGGCAAATTATGGCTGATGGTCTTTTGGATCAAGTTGAAAGGTTATTAGGGCAACTTACAGCATTTGAACCAGGTAACCCAGATAGAGTTTTAGAATATTTTTACGAACCACTTGAATTAAGAATTCCTATAACTTTACAAAATGGAAGATGGCTTACAGAGGAAGATTTTTATATAATTCAAAGCACTAATTCTCTAATGCAGCCAATGCCTACTTCACTTTTGGTAAGCCATATTTTAGATGACATTTTAGAAATAAAATACGAATCTGAATACGACGAGGTTGTAGAAGAGAAAGAATATGAACACGAGAAAGAATATGAATACGGAGAAATTGCAGAAGGAGTTGAGTACGAGCACGAAGAAATCATAGAAGAGATAGAGTATGAAATCGTATCTTTTAGCCTCCCACTTCAAAATCTTTTTGATAACAGACCATATGATTTTATTGAATTCATACAAAATCATGCAGATGCTGAAAGCAATGGTGTTACGGTGGATGATTTTATAATTGTAGATGATACAAATGCTATTCTTTATATAACTGCTACAGATCCAGATTCTTTCTTGAAATTTCCACTTGCTATAGAAAATACTAATTTAAGTCAAAATGTAATCCTTATGATTGAAGGCGTAGAAGTACAGAACGAGTTGACTGTTGTTCGCCCAAGCCCGCCAACAAATAATAGACCAAATCCACCACAACCACCAGAGTTAGAAGATGAAGAGGAAATAGTGATTCAAACTCGAACAGAAGATAGAGAAGAGGAGCAAATTTCAGAATATGAAGAAGCTGCTCCAGAAAGAGTCTTGCCGCCTTCGCACAGAATACCTAGAAGAGAAGTTATTGTAATAACACCATATGGAAGAGTTACAAAAGGTGGAAGAGAATTTCAATTTGATCCAAATGAATTTGGAGCTCCGCACATAAACGGCTTAGGTGTTTCAGTGCTTCCTGCTAGAATGATACTTTCTATCTTGCTAAATTCCGACCCACATGACAATTCAATGTTCATTTGGGACTATGTAGATACTCGTTTTGCAGTAGATCCAAATGATAATGATATTATCTTTGAACTTTATAAACCAACGATGTTTGTTCGAAACATCCCGAGACCAATACTATCTGGGGAAAATTCTACTGCATTCTTAACAGCTCCTTATATAGATATTTTCCAAAATAATCGTATGTTTGTCCCAACGAGAACTATCGCAGAAGTGCTAGAATTTTCTGTTCATTGGGATGCAACAACTGCAAATGTAACATTAATTCCTATAGAATAAGTAATTTAATAATAAAAAAGTACCTTTTAGAATTTTTAAAAAGGTACTTTTTTATTATTTGTTCAACCACGATCATTGGGTAAGCGAGTTGTGTTTATAATAACCGCTTCAGAGGTGCGAAAGTTAGTGAGCGTACGTGTACTCTCCGCTATTTCTTTAACAGTGCGAATAAGAGTATCTACATCTTCATCGGTAGTATAGATTCCGAAACTAACGCGCACCATCCCTATAGGAGGTCTACACGATGTATTTTCACGAATTTGCTCCAGTCGGCGCACGTAAGGGTGAGAACAGAATGCCGCATGGCGGACTGAAATTCCCGCACGTAATGCCAGTTCGTTAGCAACATATTCTGGTTTTTGGTCTTCTATATTAAATACAAGGATGCCAACTCTATCTGAAATATTTTTGTTATCTCCATATAGTATAACATTTTCTATTTTTGACAATCCATTAACGGCACGTCGCAGTAGATGCTGTTCGTGTTCTTCGATATAGTCGAAACCGATATCATTTAGTATTTCTATTGCTTTTAGCATTCCGACTATTCCTGGAACATTTGGTGAGCCTGCTTCATATAGATCTGGTTGGTCAGCATAGATTGCATTTTCATCGTTAACTGTTGTAACCATTCCACCACCGTGATATTGTGGCATTCTGTCGTTCAAAATTTCTTTTAGTCCTACTAAAACGCCCCCACCATAAGGTGAGTACATTTTGTGAGCAGAGAACAAGAAAAAATCAATATCTTCATTTCTATCCTTGCCTAGCATAGAAAATTGACGATGAGCAACAATTTGAGCACCATCAACGATAACTTTTGCACCATATTTGTGAGCGATACGAGCGATAGTATGAACATCATTTACGTATCCGGTGACATTAGAGGCCGCAGTTACAGTTACATACTTTGTCATGCATTTGTATTTTTCTTGTTTTAGAAGCATCTCGAAGTCATCTAATATAAGTCGCCCTGTTTCACTGTTTACTTCTGCATGTATTGTGGTGGCTCTCTCACGCCATGGCAGGTCATTTGCGTGGTGTTCCATTCGGGTAGAAATTACTAGGATTTCTTCATTTCTAAGTCTGCCTTCTTTGTCTTTGGGGTTGGTTAGAGCAGAGGCTAGTTTGTTTACGCCGTCTGTAGTGGAGTTTGTATATATTACACTATATCTTTCCTTGTCCGCACCAACAAAGTCTAAAACAATATTCCGCCCCTCTTCATGGATAATAGAAGAATGTCTAGATTTTTGCCCAGTGCCACGACCTATTGATCCGTAATAGCTCATTTGTTTTTGAATTTCTTCATTAACAGCCACGAAAGGAGGTGTGGTGGCTGCATTGTCAAGATTAATAGCAGGTGCCATCTTACCATTTCCGTGTTGAACTAGTGTATCTAAACCATATACCATATAGTTGGTGTTATTATTTCTAATCATGTCCAAAACCTCCTTTTGTACTATTTTATTCCTATGATGTTGAATTTGTTCTAATAAAAAAAGTCTCTTAAGTTTTTTGAACTCAAGAAACTTTTTAAAATCACATTATTGTGCTTTAAGGTTTCTATTAGCACCAACAAGAAGTAATATAGGCAATACAAGACCTATTGCTCCTATTAAAAGTGAGCCAATAATAGCGCCTATAGCACCAGCAACTCCAAGTAAAGCACCTAATGTTGAAATAGCTACTATAGCTGCAATTATAACACCAATAATCGTTACTACTATATCTATCATAGCAAATAGCTTGATAGTTTTAGCTTTCTCTAGGTTTTCGCAATTAAGTACAGCGAAGATACCTACAAAAACACCCCAACCACTAGTTATAATGCTTATAATATCAAAACTAAATAAAGAACCTAAAAGGCTTAAAGCAGAAAGAATGATATATATAATACCAACTGCTTTAAGTAATGATTTTCCAGGAGCATTATTAGAAGCTTCCATGTTTTCCTCCTTTCTTGTTAAATTTTTTTCATTTTAAATACCATGCTTATAATTATACTATATTCCTAAAAATAAGTCAATGATAATATTATAAAAAATTTATAAAAAAATGCTTGACATTCCCCTTAAAATGTGCTAAAATCTTTTAGTAAGTACCGTATCAGCCAACGCCCCGGAGGGTCGGTAACAAAAGGAGATAATAAGCAATGAGAACAACATATCAAGTTAAAGAAAGTGAAATAGAACGCAAGTGGTATGTGATAGATGCTGAAGGTCAAACTTTAGGTAGATTATCCGCACAAGTTTCTAAAATGCTTATGGGTAAGCATAAGCCAACTTATACCCCACATTTAGATACTGGAGACTATATAATAATAATAAACGCAGACAAAGTTCATACAACAGGTAAAAAACTAGACCAAAAGCTTTACAGAAGGCATACTGGCCACCCAGGTGGTTTAAGAGAGACTACTCTTCGTGTTATGCAACAAAAAAAGCCGGAATATGTAATTACTCATGCTGTAAAAGGTATGCTTCCTAAAAAAGCACTAGGTGCTAAAATGCTTAAAAAGCTACGTGTTTATAAAGGTGCTGAGCATCCTCATACTGCTCAAAATCCAGAAACTATAGCTTTAACATACTAAAAGGAGGTAAACTGAAATGACTGCAAGATATTACGGAACAGGTCGTAGAAAAAGCTCTGTTGCTCGTGTTTATTTAGTTCCAGGAAATGGGAAAATAACTATAAACAAAAGAGATATGGACGATTATTTTGGTCTTGAAACTTTAAAGCTAATAATTCGTCAACCACTAGAGCTTACTGGAACTTTAGGCAAATTTGACGTTCGTGTAAATGTTTTCGGTGGTGGCTTCACAGGTCAAGCTGGTGCTATTCGCCATGGTGTTTCACGTGCTTTATTAGAAGCAGACGCTGAATTTAGACCAGCACTTAAAACGGCAGGTTTTCTAACGAGAGACCCAAGAATGAAAGAGCGTAAAAAATATGGTCTTAAAGGTGCAAGAAGAGCGCCACAATTTAGCAAAAGATAATTTAGAAAATTTATTTGCTTATGCAAAATTAGAAATGGCTCTGCTTTTTGGCAGAGCCATTTTTAACAGGAGAAATAATGCAAACTTTGCAAAATATAGAGAGAAGTATAATTAAAAAATTCAGAAAACTCATTTGGAGCAAGTTCATAAAAGCTATTAAAGATTACGAAATGGTGAAGGAAAATGATAAAGTTTGTGTTTGCATTTCCGGTGGGAAAGATTCAATGCTTCTTGCAAAATGCCTTCAGGAACTTAAGAAACACGGAAAGGTTGATTTTGAGCTGAAATTTCTAGTAACAGACCCAGGATATGATAAAGATAACCTTCAGAAAGTTTTAGATAATGCACATCTTTTAGGGATAGATATTAACGTAGTAGAAACACATATTTTTGAAATCGTGCAAAATGTAGAAGATAGCCCTTGCTATCTTTGCGCAAGAATGAGAAGAGGTCACCTATATTCATCTGCAAAGGAATTAGGTTGCAATAAAATAGCACTAGGTCATCATCAAGATGATGTTATAGAAACAATAATGTTGAATTTATGCTATGGCTCTGAAATAAAAACGATGATGCCAAAGCTTCATTCGTCCAACTTTGAAGGAATGGAACTAATAAGACCTTTATACTATATTGGGGAAAAAGATATTATTGCATGGAAGAACACAAACTCACTCACTTTTATAAATTGCGCTTGCCCATTAAATGATGCTTGTGATTTAGACGAAGGCTCATTACCTAAAATAGGTAAAAGGAGAGAAATGAAAAATCTACTTAAAACTATTGATGAAATAAACCCAGAAATCAAACAAAGTATTTTTAGAAGCTTAGAAAATGTTAATATAGAAGCAGTCATAGGATATAGAAAAGCAGGAAAAAGACACAATTTTATGGATGACTATGAAAAAATATGATAGAAATTAAAAATGTAACTTTTAAATATATAGATAAAATAGCAATAAAAAACTTGAATCTTTCTATACCAAAAGGCGAATTTTTAGCCATTTTAGGACATAATGGCTCTGGCAAAAGTACTTTAGCTAGGCTTTTTAATGGCCTTTTAGTGCCTTCTGAAGGCGAAATGTTAATAAATGGTGTTAGTACTGGAGATGAAGATAAGCTTTTCGACATTCGGAAAACTTGTGGAATGGTCTTTCAAAATCCTGATAATCAAATAGTTGCAACGACAGTTCGCGAGGATGTAGCTTTTGGGCTTGAAAATTTAGGTCTTCCTGTTTCTGAAATGGAATCTTGTGTAGAAGAGAGTCTGAAATCTGTAGGACTTGATGGATTTGGCGCAAAAATGTCAAGTAACCTTTCTGGTGGTCAAAAACAAAGAGTAGCAATAGCAGGAATTATTGCTATGAAGCCAGAAATTATAGTGTTTGATGAGCCGACCGCTATGCTTGACCCTAAAGGTAGAAATGCTGTTTTAGACATAATCAAAAAACTTAAAAGTGAAGGCAAAACAATAGTTTTAATAACTCACTTTATGGAAGAAGCAGCCCTTGCAGATAGAATAGTAGTGCTTGAAAAAGGTGAAATAGCACTTAGAGGAAAACCGATAGAGGTTTTTAGTGAAGTGGAAAAAATGCAGAAGTTAGGCTTAAATGTTCCTGTGCAAATTTTATTAAGCCATGAGCTAGGGATTCTTAAAACTCTAGATTTAAACCTTTTTGCCAAGCATGTAAAAGAAAAACATAAACCTATAAACATTGAAAAAACTGCTAAAATTCTTGATTCAGAAAATGTGCTGAAGGCAGAAAACTTAACACACATATATTCACCAAATACTACTTTTCAGAAAATTTCTATCGAAAACATAAATTTGAAAATAAAAAAAGGTGCTTTTTTAGGTGTGATAGGTCACACTGGTTCAGGAAAATCTACTTTAATTCAACACTTTAATGCCCTGCTTAAGGCAACTACAGGTACGATAATAGCTTTTGGAGAAAATATAGAAAATATTAAAGACTTGCGTTTACTAAGACAAAAAGTGGGATTAGTTTTTCAGTATCCCGAATACCAACTCTTTGAAACGACTGTTTTTCGTGAAGTTGCTTATGGTCCTAGAAATATGGGTCTTTCAGAAGAAGAGATAGAAAAACGTGTTAAATATGCACTTGACTTAGTAGATATTGGCGAAGATTTTTATGAAAAATCCCCTTTCGAGCTTTCTGGAGGTCAAAAGAGAAGGGTAGCAATAGCAGGAATTTTATCTATGCAGCCAGAAGTCTTAATTTTAGATGAGCCTACAGCGGGACTTGACCCAGAGGCAAAAGACTCTATTTTAATACAAATTAAAAAAATGCATGAAAATGGAACAACTATAATAATAGTTTCCCATAGTATGGAAGATATAGCGAAATTTGCGCATAGTGTCATAGTGTTAAAAGAAGGGCAGATAAAATATAACGATATCCCAGAGCGTGTTTTTGAAAACGATAAAGAGCTTCAAAAGTACGGATTAGATATTCCTATTCTTTCAAAAATTGCAAAGGAATTAGGTCTTATACCAAATATTTTTACAGTAGATGAAATGATAAAAGCAATTAAAGGTGAAAAAGTGGTGAAAAAATGAATTTTAAAATAGCGATAGGCCAGTACTATCCGATAAATTCTATAATACACAAATTAGACCCTAGAATAAAGTTTCTAGGCCTAATCTTTTTTATGAGCCTTTTATTTATAGCAAACTCCTTTATAGCATATGGTATAAGTAGCTTATTTTTATTTCTGGTTCTTATATTAACTAAGGTGCCTTTAAAATTTTTTTTTAAGGGTCTGCGTATGCTTTTATATATTATTATTTTTACATCTATTTTAAATTTGATTTTTTTTCCTGGAGAAACAGTACTGTTTAGATTCTTTTTCCTAACACTATATTTAGAAGCAATAATAGCAACAACACTGATGACGGCACGTCTAACTCTTCTTATCATAAGCTCTTCCGTGCTTTCTCTTACAACAACTCCTATAGACTTAACTACAGCTATTGAGTATATATTAAAACCTTTCAAACTTGTGAGGCTTCCAGTACATGAAATAAGCATGATGATGACAATAGCTTTAAGATTCATACCAACTCTTTTAGAAGAAGCAGAAAAAATCGTGAAAGCTCAAACGGCAAGAGGTGCCAACTTTGGTGGGAAAGGAATAATAGCAAGAGCAAAAAGTTTTGTGCCTATACTTGTACCACTTTTTGTTTCAGCTTTCAGAAGAGCAGATGATTTAGCGTTAGCAATGGAAGCACGTTGTTATAGAGGAGATATAAATAGAACTAAAATAAATGTCCTAAAGTTTCGTAGAAATGACTATTTAGCAATACTGACTTTAGTATTTTTTATGGTGATTTTATTTTTAATATAGTAAACAACAATAAAAAACGTGATTGCCTTAATTTTTAATTCAGCCAGAAACTACTGAATTAAAAATTAAGGCAATCACGTTTTTTATTGTTGTTTACTGTCTCTTGGATGATTTCATAAATGTATTTTTTGTGTTTTTTAAATTCGACGATAATATTTATTTTTTAATTAAAAATCATAAAAAAACTTGACAACTTTATAATTTTCTGGTAAAATTAATTATGTTGTTTAATCAATCAACAACTATAAAAGTCGACATTTATAGACTACATAAATGAACTTGCATTAGCTACGTAAGTTTCAATTGAATTTTAACAACATATCGCTATTTAGGTTACTTAATTTTTTAATGTAATAATAAGGTTTGCTAGTGATTTTGATTATATTGAAAGAGATAGCGAAAAAACTAAAATAATTAAAATGAAAGGACAAAGATTATGAATAGATTAAAAAAGGGTGTTTCTCTGTTACTGATGGCTATGTTTGCTCTTAGTTCAGTAACTACCGTATTTTCTTTAGAACTGGAAAATAACAATGAGTTATTACAAGTGTATGAGCTTCAAAATTGTTTTTCAGAAGAAATGATAGCTGATTTGCCAGTTCCTCTTGGTTTTGAACTTGAGAATCATATGATCTTTTATGAAAATGGTATTTTGACTAATACTTTTGTTTTTATATCTTCTCAAGAACAAATATCTATTAGAAATTTGCCAGGCGTATGGGTTGCGGTTGTTCGACAGTTTAATGGTATACCGCCTTGGACAATCGCTTATAGTAGAGTAATTAGCAATGTTCTTCACTCTGGAACTCTTACGTTGGCAACTGGAGGAAATCAGTCTGAATGGACTATACACGCAGGTTATATCTTTCCTCAAGGTGGAATATTTAGTGCTGAATTAGATTAGCTAGCTTTTCTATTGATTTTTGAGAAAAATTGGTAAAGGAGTGAAAAAATGATTAGAAAATTCATTTTACCATTTTTTTTGGTTTTTGTTACTGCTTGTTCTAGCTTAGTGCCCGGCGCTGAACTAAATATAGATCTTGTTATAAGAGATTTTGTTCCATTTGAAGAAAATTCATTTTTTAGATTTGGAATGAATGAGGGTAACTTTGGATATACTGAAGACTTTGTTATACACACATCAGAAAACAGATTTCAGATTGTTAGTGAGCTTGAAGTTCATTATTTTATGGAAAGAGGTTATACTGATGAGTTGATAACTGCAATTGCTACATCGGTATATGAAATAGCGGATGGAGAATTTAGAAGGATTTTTTCTGTTTCTAGTGATGATGCTATAGAAGAAGATATAACAGATATAGATAATACAGATGATATAATATTAGTATTTTTACAAGAACCTTTAATTTTGGGTCATTCTTGGCATTTTGGTGTTGATGGAGGTATTAGTGAAATAACTAGGGTAAATGAAGTGGTTGAAACTCCTCTTGGTATCTTTGAAGATGTAATGCAAGTTACTACATCTTTTCCATATCCTCATAATGAAATATATTATATATCGTATTATGCACCAGGCTATGGTCGTATTAAAACTGTTGAAATAGATGGGAGAATTTCTGATTCTCCTATTACTAATTTTTTAATAAGCATTACGTCATAGAATTTGTACTCTAGTAATATAAATGAAAAAGTTCACTTTCTCAAATAAGAAGGCGAACTTTTTTGTTTTTAATTTTTAATCTGAAATCAATTTATTTATAATGGCACCATAAAGTTCTACACTATTTTTTTTCCAATTCCGAGTAATTATATTCGCCTCTTCTTTAGTAACTACAGAAAGATTAATTTCAAGTAGCATAATTTCATCTTCATAAACTGAACATTTTACTGTATAGTCTCCTGTGTCTAAATTAGGGAAATAACTTGCAGTTACTTCGTAATCACGTTTTATACTTTTTCTGTGCTCTAAAATATAATCATTTATTGTCCTTCTTATTTCCGCTGGCAACATTCTTTCCAAATGCTCTAAGCTAGCAGCACCTTCTTCTGAAATACTATAACGAACATTTTGATTATCTTTTTGCTTTTCTATGTAGCGAATGTCTAAAAGGTCTTTTATTGATTCGCTTAATGCAAAATAGTCCATAAAATTTAATGCCACAGGCTCAATTTGTGCTATAGTAAGAGGGATGTTCATTTTATCTAAAATATATAATATTAATATATTATTTTGTAGTTTTATTGAAAATTGCATTAAAGACTCCCTATTAAATAGGCTAGTGACCTCATTACAATTAGAGCCACTAGCCTTATTATTACATTGCGTTAACTAAATTAGTTAAACGGGATTTTTTTCTTGCAGCGTTGTTTTTATGGTAAATCCCTTTTGAAGCAGCACTATCTATTTGAGAAATAGCAAGTTTTAAAAGCTCTTGCGCTTTTGCTTTATCTCCTTCTTTAATTGCTGCTATTAGCTTTTTAGTTTCAGTCTTCGTGCGAGACTTTATAGCTTTGTTTCTAGCTGTTTTCTTCTCAATAACTAGAATTCTTTTCTTTGCGGACTTAATATTAGCCATGCATTACACCTCTATAAAATTTATTAGAACTTATCAATATAGGTTCGCTAAATATTATACACGTTTTGATTGAATTTGTCAAGTATTTAAAAAAATATTATATGTATAGCAAACTTGGAAAAAGAAGTTCATTTTTTTCCAGAGGTTTGTCAAGTAAAATTTATAGATAATTCTAAGCGTATTGAAAGATAGAAACTTTATACTATTGCAAAAATTAGCGCATTGTGGTATTATATATATAAAAAGATAAAATTTTGTCGGAGGTTTGCGAAATGAATAAATTTAAAGATAAAGCTTTTATAAAAGAGAACTTGGGGAAAACAGTTAAGAAGTATAGGCTAATGTATGATCTTTCAATAGAAGAGCTGGCAAAACTTCTAGGTCTTTCTTCTGCATTTGTCGGTCTAATTGAGAGAGGTGAAAGGGGTGTAAGTCTTAAAAATTTAGTTCGTCTTTCTGAAATTTTTGATATAGATATTAATCAACTCATTTATGACAGTAGTCTTGAACATAAAGATCGTAAACTATTAGGTTTTTCAGAGCCGAAAGAAACAGAAGAGGAGCGAAAATTAAGATCCCTGAGTGCTCTTCTTACAGGATTAAATGCGAAAGAACTAGAATATATAATCGAAAATGTTAAAAGTTTAAAAAGGATGCAAGGTAAAGAAGTAGAAAGAAAGGCGATCCAATCACTCGGCACTAGAGAAATTCAATATAAGACGAAATAGAAATATATGTGAAATTGCAATGAGAAATGTGAATGGAAAATTTTTCATTCAGCAGCTTCTGGCTGTATGAAAAATGAAGGCAATCACGATTTTGAATGTCGCTTGCTATATCAAGCGAATTTTTATGAATAAAAATTCCCTTGTTTACTCAAACTATATTCATGAAAACTTTATTATTATTAACTTTAATTGCGGCCCAGTCTTGGGGACTCGGTTTTTCTACTAATCCTCCTACGGGTTCTGAAACTCAGGAATATTTAAGCAAATATGATGCTTATTATATTGGTGAAGGTAAAAATCTGTATTTAACATTTGACGCTGGATATGAAAATGGCTATACAGCATCTATTTTAGATACATTAAATAAGTTAAATGTTCCTGCTGCTTTCTTTTTGGTTGGACATTATATAGAAACAGAGCAAGAACTAATTAATAGAATGGAGCAAGAAGGTCATATTATAGCTAATCACACAATGAATCATAAAAAAATGGAAAACCTATCTAAAGAACAATTCACAAAAGAATTAGTTGAATTTGAAAATCTATACCCTAGTGTAAGTAAGTATTACAGACCTCCAAAAGGGACATTTAATGAGAATAATTTGAAATGGGCTCAAGAATTAGGTTATAAAACAATATTTTGGAGTCTAGCTTACGTAGACTGGAATGATGATAACCAACCGACACATGAATATGCTTTTAGTAAGTTAATCCCACGTTTGCATGATGGTGCAATAATTCTTCTTCACAATACTTCAAAAACAAATATGGAAATATTAGAAGAGTTTATATTGAAGGCACGAGAATTAGGCTATGAATTTAAGAGCTTAGATGAATTGTAGTAAATACTAATCAGTACCAATTTGAAATGTTTTAAATTTTCTATCAGTACTTGACAATCTTTTTGATTTGTGATATAATTTGCTCATAATTTTATTTAACTATGGAGTGGAGGAATTAGTATGGCGAATACAAAAAGTAAGATTTTTATAAGAGAGAATTTAGGTGCTACAATTAAAAAGTATAGGTTGATGCACGGTATCTCTGTTGAGGATTTGGCGAAAATGTTGAATCTTTCTGTAGCTTTTGTGGGTCTTATTGAAAGAGGTTTTAGAGGTGTTAACCTTAAAAACTTAGTTCGTATTTCAGAAATTTTTGATATGGACATTAACGATCTTTTATATGACACTGACTCTACACCTATAGTAGAATCACCGGAAATGAAGAAAATAAGAGCATTGACGGCACTTGCTACGGATCTAAGCGAAAAAGAATTAGATTTTGCTATTGAAAGTATTAAGTGTTTGAAAAAAATGAGAGATTAGCCTGAGAGGTTGTTGTAGAATTGTAGAGGACACTGAAAGCCGTGTCCTCTACATATTTTGCAATAGCCTTTTTTTATTTTATTATTTTGTTCTAGCTGTTTAGCTAATTTTATAGCTGTTTCACCGCAAAACTTGTAATAATTCCTGATGATTTTTCAATTTCTATTATTTTCATAACATCTTCTATGTGGAGAGGTTCTAAATATAATCTGTCTATAGCAAGAGACATTCAAAATTGTGCGATCATAACTTCGCCAGTTGCTTTTATTTTCATTTATAACACCGTAATTATTGATTAAAGGGAAAGCGGCAACAACAATTTGACGATATTTAAAAAAAGTTTTCTAATTATATGTTATAAAAACTATCTATGGAATCACCTAATGATTCTATCAAGGCTTCGTTATGTACACAAAATTGTAAAATTTCTTCTGCTTTTGATTTGTCCTCGGTAAAGAACTCTGTTCTTTGCTCTTGCCCTTGAGTGATAGTTATGCCGAAAATGTTTTCAGCTTGAGCTATTTCATAGTTTACCTCTAATGCGTTACCCGCTTCTGTTATTAAATTTAATTTATTCATTTTTTTGCCCCTTTCTGGATATATTTTCTTTGTAATTTATTGTATTACCATTATACACCATTATCCTTCTTTTGTCAATAATAAATTTCAAATTTTTTCAAAAAATTTGAAATTTTTAACTTATTACTCTTAAAACCTTAGAAATACAAGGTTCTGTTTACAATAAAAATAAAAAAAGCCTGTGATAAAATCACTAGCTTTTCTCTAATTCTGCCATTTTCTTAATAGTAACTACAGTATTATCTACAAGCTTTAGTTGTTCTTTTGAAAACTTATCAAGAGTGGAATGGATGTTATTTTTTATTTTTATCAATTCTCCCTCCCCCTCTTCAGGTTTGTTGTTGTAGAAAAGGCTCTCTACTGAAATATTCATGAAGTATGCTATTTTGTAAATATGCTCAATAGAGATATTTCTTATTCCAGATTCATATATTTATACACAGACTTATGCCATCGTAATTTATAACATCATCATTTTTAATTTTCATTAGTTAACTATTCCTTTAAAGTTTTAGACTTTTTATACTAACTATATGATACTACAAAATTTTGTACTTGTCAATGATTTGGATAAACTTACAATAAAAATAGACTGCCGACTTTAGTCATCAGCAGTCCAATATAACTATTCTTTCTCTAATTTTGTGATTCTTTTAATAACAGCTATAGCCTCATCTACAAGTTTTAGTTCCTCTTTTGAAAATTTATTAAGAGTAGAGTTAATGTTATTTTTTATTGCTTTTAATTCTCCATCTTCATCTTCGTTGCTATAGAAAAGGCTTTCTACTGAAACATTCATGAAGTCTGCTAATTTGTATATATGTTCAACGGCGATATTTCTCGTCCCGGTCTCATGCTTACCAGTGTTAACAACACTAATTCCAAGACACTTTGATAAATCTTCTAAAGTTAAGTTTCGCTCTTTTCTTATCCTTCTTAAATTTTTGCCAATTCTTTGATTGGCTTTAATTCTAGCTACTGTATTACTTCTATAAGACCTAATTTCTTCAACTTCTTTGCGTAGTATCTTAATAAGTGGTTTTTCTTCTTTTAAAGATTTTAAATACTCATTAATAGCTTCATCATCTTTTTCGAAAGTGGCCTTTCTCAGTAAAAATATATTGTAGTATACGAAGTTATGATGTCTATTTTCGCTTTTTTTGCATAATTCTAAACCTTGTTCTATTATGTTGTTAAAATCTTTTGTTAATTTTTCAAGGTCTATATTTTCTGTAAATTTGGCTTTTAAAAGTCGCACACTTGCGTTTAATAATGCAGTAGCTTTTGCATTTTCGTTATCGTGATTGGATTTTGAAAGAATTTTAAGTATTTTTTCAAGAATATCCATTGCTTGTTCATATATTTGGGTGTTTGCTATTACAACAGATCCAAAAGTTATATCTAAACTATTCCATTCAGTTTTGTTTAGTAAGTTTTGAACAATAGGAGCTATTATTTCAATTACTTCTTCATAATAAGCTATACCATTTTCCATTATGAACATTTTTAAGAGTTTTAAAGCATCATCTATATATTGATCATGCCCATATTCTTCTATAAAAGAATTTAATTTAATTTCTAGTTTTTCGAAATTGCAATCAATATTAGTAAATTTTTTTAAGAATACTTCCTTTAAAAGTTCTTCTTTTTTGATATCTTTGTTCATAATTTTACTATTACACCAGGCGCATCTGCTGCTCTTCCTTGCATTTTTAGTGGTAGAATTTGTAACAACATAATTTCACATCTCCTTTTAAATATTTGAAAAATTTAATATTAACTATTATACTACAAAATTCTATTTTTGTCAATGACTTTGGTAAATTTATTTAAATTTTTAAATAAATATATTCATCAATGACATCTCCTAGGGAGGCTATCATAACCTCATTTGCTGAACAGATTTCTAGAATTTTCTCAGCATGAGATTTATCCTCAGTAAAGTATTCTGTTCTTTGGTCTTCACCGTGGTTGATAGTAATTCCAAAAAAATTTTCAAATTGAGCAATTTTGTAGTTTACCTCTAGTGTGTTTCCTGCTTCTGTTACTAAGTTTATTGTTTTCATATGGCTTTCTCCTTTTGAGTTGATAATTCGTTTTTATCTATAAAATCATTATATCATTTTTGTTTGATTATGTCAAGAACTTTTTTTTAATTTTTTTGATTTTTTTCGAAAAATTTTGTGCTTTATTTACATTAATTGTATTATTAATTAAATTTAAAGTTTTTATTTACAATATTTTTTGTTTAATATATTTAAAAATAAGTTAAATAGAAGCAAAAAAAATTATATATTAAAAAAAGGACTGCAAGCAATCCTTTTTTCTTTTTTTGTAAATTTTAAACTTCTATCGTAGATTCATCAGCCATTACGCTAATTTTGCGGTAAGTGTTCATTCCAGTTCCTGCTGGAATTAATTTTCCTATTATAACGTTTTCTTTAAGGCCGATTAATGGGTCTATCTTACCCTTTATTGCAGCATCTGTAAGAACTTTAGTAGTCTCTTGGAAGCTTGCTGCTGAAAGGAATGAGTCAGTAGCAAGCGATGCTTTTGTTATACCTAAAAGCATTCTACTGCCAGTTGCAGGCACAAGATCCTTGTCTTCCATTTCTTTGTTTATATCATCTAAATCTAGCCAGTCTACTAAACTTCCTGGGAGTAGGGTAGTGTCCCCTGGTTCTTCTATTTTAATACGTTTTAGCATTTGGCGAACAATAACTTCAATGTGTTTATCATTAATATCAACACCTTGGAGACGGTAAACTCGCTGAACTTCTTTTAGCATATAGTCTTGAACACCACGTAAGCCCCTAATTGCTAAAATATCTTGTGGATATATACTACCTTCTGTAAGCTCTTGCCCAGCTTCTATAAATTGACCTTCTATAACTTTTACACGTGAACCATAAGGGATAAGATATTCTTTTATTTCGCCATCAGAAGGATTTGTTACTATTAGCTCACGCTTATTTTTAGCATCTGTAAAAGAAATACGACCTGCTATTTCTGAGATAATTGCTAGACCTTTTGGTCTTCTAGCTTCGAAAATCTCTTCAACTCTAGGGAGACCTTGGGTAATATCTTCATTACTTGAAATACCACCTGTATGGAAAGTACGCATAGTAAGCTGTGTTCCTGGCTCTCCGATTGATTGTGCTGCAATTATCCCTACAGCCTCACCAATGCGAACTATTCTACCACTAGCCATATTAGCACCATAACATTTTGAACATAAACCTATATGGGAGCGGCAAGTAAGGATTGTTCTAATTTTTACGGATTCTATTCCTAGAGAATCTATTAAATCTGCAGCATCAGGGTTTATCATAGTATCTGCTGTTACTATAGTCTCACCAGTTTCAGGGTTTACAATTTCCGTTGCAGCCCAACGACCACGAATTCTATCTCCTAAAGAAACTATTAACTCATCGCCTTCTTTGAATGCTGAAACTTCCATATGAGGTGTTTCGTCATTTTCTGAAACACAATCCCATTCACGAATTATAATAACTTGCGAAACGTCTACAAGTAT
>Ga0123352_10007390_pt1 | contig 16943 bp, 8 predicted proteins | sample TergutLab28metaG_FD_89700 | JGI IMG/M metagenome (GOLD analysis project Ga0123352, IMG submission 89700) | Labiotermes labralis P1 segment gut microbial communities from Petit-Saut dam, French Guiana - Lab288 P1 | ecosystem: Host-associated > Arthropoda: Insects > Digestive system > Gut ... | reverse complement strand
CTGTTTAAAGTCCCCCCAATGGGTTCCGGGTTTTTAACTGGGGTTTTTTTCCCCCCCCCCCCCCCTTTTTTTTTAATATACACTTGATTCTGACAAAGTTGAAATTGTTAGCTTGCCACACCTGCCATAAAACTCTGTTTTCCTGTAAGCTGTAATACTGACACACTCCAATTTATCCCCCATCATAAACCAAACCAGCAAATTTTTTGAACAGTTCTGACCTAGGCTTTAAATGTACAATTTTGTCTCTTAATAAAAGACTTACACCCTATATCGGTTATAGCTAGGTTTGGTATGGTAGGTTAGGCTCTGTTCGGTTTGGTTGTTTTAGGTTCAGTTGGGTTGGTTTGCTTTTTCTTGGTTTGAGTTATGTTAGGATGTGTTATTTTAGGTTATGTTGGTTGAGGTTAATTTGGGATAGGTTGATTTGGTTACACAATTCCAAAAAAACATACTTAAAATTGACAGATTTTTAAATTGTGTTATCACAAATATAGTGTTACATGCTTGAGGGAGATCTACACACCAAGGAATTTTGGTTGTTGATGTGTAAAATTGTACTGTCCAATTAAGATCCACCCTGATCCTGCCATCAATAATTACTGCAATTTTTGTGAATAATGGAAAAAAATAAAACTGGAATAACACTACAAGTGCAGGGTTTACAGGTTATCACCAGTTCAGACACTAGTTTTCAGCTTGATTCACGCTACACATACACTTACGATCAGCAATCAATCAAGGAAAACATTCTTCTCCTACATTTAAATGCATCTTGTTCATGCCAACAGTCACTCCCACAACTTGTGGCACTCCTGTAAACTCTACTGCTCTTCAGAAGGATACTTAACCCAAAAATGACAATTAATGCCAGTTCTTTATTGGTTAGGTTGCTAAACATGTTTAATGCATAATGAACCATGCTAGAGTGCCACAAGAGCATTCAGTGTGAATACTTGACCCAAATTTCTGACTGTGAAGTTACCTTGAGCCAATTGACAGTGTACCCATAGTGTGGAGAGGCTCCGACTCCCACTGTATACAAGTAACTGCCTGATATATTTGTGTCAATGCTGACCCTGTGTTAGTAACATGCCAAGAAATGTGAAAGGACTTCCAAATACTCAGTACTGAACACATGGCAACTATGGAATCATAATCAGAAATCATGCTTTTCAAATGGAGTGGATACATCCTCAGTCAGAACAGCAACACTCAAAAACAGAGCACACAACTTCATCTACTTAACACACCAAATTTTATTTAAAAATTATTAAAGCACTTTCTTGTCAGACTTGTCTCAATGTTTCAAGACACCCAAAATTCACTTTCCTTTTTTGTGCACAAAAAACTGAAACAATATGCTTGGTTTTTATAAAAAAAATTCAGCAACAAGCAATTATATTCCATACTAAGTTGACTGCTTACAGAACTTACGCACACAAGACATGCCAATGCATTTAATACAGTGCTTCATAAACATAACAGTACTTGTATTATTTTATTGTAACTTAATATTTCACCCATAATTTCTTTATATCTTTACAACAAAGTAACACAAGGATTTATCAAAAAGGGAAGACAAAGTTAAACACAAACTGAATGACATCTGCACATCTTCACATTTCTAGGATAACTGAAGTCACCACAACCAACCTTAACCTATACTTGACATATAATATAAAACAGGACATTTTTTTCTATACTAACAGCACATTCCAATTACACTAACATGATAACATAGCTCTATGCTTTACACCCTACACACATGGCACATGGAAATTCAAAACACACGAGTATGAATTACAGATAGAAGCATTGGAAAAAATAAATACATATGAATAATGACACAGGGAAGATTTAAGAACACATTAATGTGGCATATTCCAGCATAAGCTAGAACTGAGAAAAACCACAGAGTATGTCAGGAAAGTACTTAAGACAAACATCAGAGAGCCTAATAGAAATTTACATACTTTGCCATTATTCTCAATTTTTTCAGAATGTAAGCATACTCATTTCCATATCTAGTTCAAATAATGAGCCCGCCATAGAGATGAATAATAATTCCATTTGTCTTTCTAGATGAGGCTGATAATAGTCAAATATTTTGGACATGCAGTTCATGACACTGTAAAGTATACCACCTGAAAATGTGAGATGGCATTCTGTGGCAAGAAACCACTTATCTATGTGACAGAACCCTTATGGTAAATTCAATCAACATGAAGTCATCACTGTAAAAAGCTTACAGTTCTGACCTTTTCAAATGTCATTCTTAAACACATCAGTCTTTGTAAGATGTTTGTTTATTGGCCACTGTGTCATTTTGGCACAGAAAATATTGTAGATTAAATGAACTGATACCTTCATGTATAATTATGATTTTTAAACACATCAGTATGTAGTGTGAGGTCTATGAATATGTATAATTCCCAGTCCTTCACATACCATATCTCAGAAATGACAGTGCGAACCTGTACATACAAAAGTTGTTTGGTGTAAAAAGTAAAGCTCAGCTAAGTTATTACAGCCGCTGTAGCATGTGTGTACAACTGCCGAATCCATACAAACCAAAATTTGCGCCTTTGCTAGGATACAGAAAAAATTCAGTATTTAGGACAGCCCAAATCAGGGCCATCAATAGAACATGGAGAAAACAGATTCGCCCCATGTAATAGTTCTACAGCATGTGCCACTATTGCCAGCAATTTTTCAATTCATGACTACTAACTACTGATGCAAGAGCCATGATAGTGCAGTTGGTATAATTACTAGGCTGCAAGCTGGACAATGCAGGATTCAAAACCTGACAGGAGCAAGAAATTTTCTCTTCCCAAATACTTCCAGATCAGCTCTGCAGCCCACCCAGCCTCCACTACAACAAGTACCAGTGTTCTTTCCTGGGAGTAAAGAGGCCACAGCATGAAGCTGACAACTCACCTCCATCTAGCACCAAAGTTAAAAATGAGCTGGACTACACCTCTACTCTTCTCTATGCCTTAATGGGATGTACTGGGCCAACTTTACCTTTAACTACTGGTGCATAAGGTCTCCAGTTATGAAATATAATCCATACCAAACCTATGTTGATTTATGAGATGAAATAGAATAAAAATTAATTGTACCTAATTATCTCAAATGCCATCTGAAGTTTTTTGAAAAGAGATAAGACATACAGTGCTAAATCTGGTGAGCAGAGGGTATGAAACAAGAGTCACTTCATTTGTAGCCCAAAATTCATTCACAGACATAGTGAAATTCCACTTCTCAGGCTGTTTTTGCTGCACATTTTCCCACAAACAGGTGTCAATGCAGTAATGTTTGTTTGCAGTTTGTTCTTGTGGAACAAATATGTATGCACAACCCTGGTAATGTTGGAAAAAACAGTAAGCATGCTCTTCATATTTCAACAAACTTATCCTCATTTTTTGGGCTCTTCCAGAGGGATAACTGTTGGTTGGTTTCCACTTTATAGCCCAAAACCCAAGTCTCATCACAAGTAATTATCTTCAAAAGGAATTCTGGATCTCTTTCAAACCTTTCTTGAAGGTTTTGGCACATACTGAAACATTTCTCCTTCTGCTCCTTACTCAGCATTATGAGCACAAATTTGGTGAAAGTCCAATGCACAATCAGATTGTCTTTCAAAATGCTCTGAGCTTAGGAAAATTAAATCACCAACACATTAGCAAATTCATGGAGAGTGATTTCTATGTTTTCAAGGACAAGTTCCTCACTCAACCCATTGTTTTGCTCATCAATGGATGCCCCAAATATTCAGCATCTTCAACAAGAATCACACTGCTTTTAAACTTGGAAAATCACTCAAAAATATGTGTTCTTCCCATTGTCCATTCTCCAAAAGTTTGAGTAGCATTTTTTCCCCCATTGTAAAGCAAAATTTGATGCAGACATGCTGTTCCTTCAAGTCTGCCATTTTATAGGCACACCAGAATTCCAAATCAAACGACAAACGTTTATACTCAACAGGACACTATTCTGCAATCACATATGCTGCAGTTATTCGAAACAGGAAATGACTCAGTGCACTGTACTATATCTCCATCTAGCAGCAGAAGTTTGTGCTAGCAGCAGTAGTGTCACCTTATGGTCGGTCTGCAAACCATTGATCACACCAAGTCCATTTGGGTACCAACACTATATCCAAAAGAAATATACCCACTCACTGCAAAGCCACCATACAGCCAAATGACATAATACTATCTAACTTTCAGTCTCATCTTCTTACAGTTTTTAAAGAAACAAGTTTCTGTGTAACTAGTATTACTGTTTCTAAACAGGAGTTTCAGGAAGTGAATCTGCTTCTGTACTCAGATCCTCTGTTCAGAATACTTGCCGAATACTTGCCAAGCTTGTGGGATGAAGTACTAACTCTTATGCCGCTTACATGGAAAATGCTCAGTGCAAATCTTGTCTGGAACACTGACTATGCTGAATCAGATTTGTAATGAATTTCCTCATTCCCTCAGCTCTAATGTCAGCACAGCACCCTCCACATCCTCTTCTCCTCTCTTTTAATATTCACTCACAGTATCATCAAAGGAACTAAAAGCAAATTACATTCTCAAAATCCTTCAAGGCGAGAAACCCAGTAATACATTTTCTAACATATTATCGTCAGAATCAAGTATAATATATTTATGCCTACTTTCATACACATATCAGTAACGCTTTCATAAGTTAATGTTCGTCTAATCCCACCTTATGTACCACAAGACTAAACATCCACTTTAAATTCTCAACCTTAGTTCCTGGTTTTAAAGCTTCATTATCTCTTTTCCACTATTCTATGGGACAATAAAGTTTTAGTAATTCAGAGTCATCTCCATACGAGATGTTTATCACCAACACAACTTAAAAATTCCCATTATAATCTACTGTAGCAAGGGATTTTTTAAATTTGGAATATATTTTGATCACCTGTCACATAAATTCAGAAGAAGCAATTCTGCATCAGTTTATTTTTCAAAATTCAGCATTTATTAAATGCCATTTATAACATTCTTATATCTACACCAATTTTCATTTTATTGAAGTCTGCTTCAGTAGCGATGACAACTTACTTCCTGTCATAATGTATATCGTTGTGCCATTTGTTCTACAGTTTCATGTGTCTTATGTATTGAAACCTCTGCATCTTGCTGTTTACATCATTTTCCTTCCTAACGTATCACCAGTCATTTCTGTTCTGCTGCCACATCAGTTCTTCGCAATGCCAAGTCTTTTGTCCTCCACAGTTCTCATCATATATCTATGCAGTTTAAAATGTTCTCTATGCATTTACTTTATACTGTTTTCTACATCTCTCTTCATACTGAACTGGAATTTAATTTTTTACTCACATTTTCATAATTTGTGAGAAGCACCTATTAGTTTAATCATGTCTGTCTGTCTGCACGTATCAACTCAGCTCCCATTGGACACACTTTTGTGAAATTACTGACTTTTATAAAAATCTGTCTTGGATGTCCTAATATGTTTAAAATCAGACAAAATTGGGCACTTCACATGAAGGTATAAGTATGTTCCTATTGCCTATTCTGTAGTTTGACAAAAATGTTGTTTCCATGGCAACACTCAACAACTTCATATTGTTGACAGTGATACATGGCTCAGTTAATACAAAGGGCACACTGCTGTTTTTTCATGGCAACACTTCTATATTGCTGACAATGACACACCATAACTCAACAATGAACAGAAAGCATTGTTTCATTTCCCTAGTAAAACCAGTTAATCAAATGCACCACAATGTTATATTATACATACATTGCCTGTCTTGCTATATGTAACACAACATCTGTGTCATGCTCTCCAGGACTATCATCTTCTTTCTGCACACATTCAACTTGTTCATATTCCAAAATTTTGTATCTTCTTTTTGCAGTACAGGCAACTTTTCTCTTTGTATACAGAGGTCTTCATGCAGCACTGATGTTCCATCTAGTCTTCTGTGTGCATCTTCTTCTTGCTGCTGTCTCCACCACTCTTCTTGGTGTTCATGCATTTTGTTTCTTTTTCTGTATCACTTCCTTTTTTCTTGTGTTCTATGCTCTTCCTCCTGTTCATAAGTTTTACTCAGTCTTCCTTGTTCAGCATAATTATTTATTTGATTAAACTGCCTCTCATTTTGTTGCTGTTTTACATACTTATTCATCTGAATAAGGCACTTCTGTTGTTCCTCCGGTGTTTCTCTTTTTCTTCTCGAATTTTCTAATTCTCGCCGTTTGCGCTTCCGTTCTTCACGTTGCTCTGGGGTTTCATTTGCCCTTCTTTGCTTTTCATAATTATTCATTTGCATGAGTCGCTTCACACGTTGATCCAGACTTTCATTTGCCCTTCGATTCCTGGCATACATATTCATCTGACTGAGGCGTTTTTGTCTTTGCTCAGGAGTTTCATTTGCTCTCCGATGTCTTGCATACAATCTCATTTGGTTCAAACGCTTTTGTCTTTGCTCTGGTGTTTCACTGCTTCTTCTTTGTCTCATCAATTCTTTCCACTTTTCTCTCTTGTTGCATAAAAACCATTTATTCTCATTCATGGGTTCACAGTACACTGTATGGTGATTGGGCATCTTTTCATGTGCTTCCAATATGTCTGCCATCTAAGAAAAGTAAAAATCATACTGTTATTTCTAGGATTCTAGAATTCTACATTGTGTGGGTCTTAGGAAGGAGTTGCCAACATTTTCTGACCAATTGGCAACTAGGAGAAGCTTGTAATTTCTGCTGTTAACAGACTAAGTTAATAACTCCCCAACTACTTACTTTCCTACCTGAGTGACTGGCTGGCTTCCTGACTGACTTACATAACTCACTAATTAACTATCTACCTAACTAATTAACTATCTACATGGAGCAGGGTCCCTCCTGAGAAGATAAAAGTTCCTTGGCTAGTGAAGATATTCCCCAAATTTTATGGTACCTGAAGATTCACCACCATGTTCACGAGAAACCACCACTCAGTGTTATTGTGAGCCAGATCACTCAAGCCCAGAACCTCCCATCCTATTTATTTAACATTCATTTTAATATTACTGTTTCATATATGCCTGTGCCCTCCAAGTCATCTTTTTCTTTCATATATCACCACTAAAACCCTATAAACATTTCTGTTCTGTTTCATGTGTGCCACATAACCCACCCACCTCACTCTTCTTCATTACATCACCCAAAAATAATCTCTACTCTTACCATTATTATTCAGTTATTGTTATCATCCTCATCACAGACTGTGAGAAAAATAGTACAAGAAAGCTATTTATCACTCATAAACATTACTTAATCTAGTTAGCAAGATGAGAGCACAGATGATCAGGTAGGCAAGGCACAACTCAGGGAAACAAGAAAAACATAGAATATTTTGGATAAAGATCTTATGAGACAGACTCTGTGGGAAAACTTAGCTTAGATGGGAGAAAAATATTACAATTAAAAAAACAGAACATTGACTGTGAACTCAACTGAAACAATTTGCCACAACACAAGAATGGTGGACAGTTGTACTAATACAGAAACCAAAGGTTACATAAGAAGTTGAACTTTATCATGGTAGCTTAACAATCTGATTGTTTAGTATTTCTGCAGCACATGTGTATTGCATGTTTGTTAGAAAATTACAATAATATCAGAAAAGATCACTACATCAGAAAACATTTAGCAGTGGTTTCATCTTCAAACGAGTCCTCCACATGCTTTGAGAACTGTACAGAAGTCTTGAATGGGAAATTTTGCTGTGTGAAAAGTAAGTTACAGACCAAAGTACCACAGGTGAAGTAATGCACTACTATATGCTAGATAAGGATTCCCACAGTGGAGATTTCAAAATAATAACTCACCTGATTTTCACATTTCCACGCATTGTAATTGGGTGCACACAACAGGTCTTGTTTCAGACCTGCACTCTCGGACTCACAGTGCGACTGAAGAGCATCAGACTCCACCTTAGAGACCTGCAGAACAAGTTGCAATTTAACAGATTATGATCTAAATTGAGAATTAAAAATAACTCAACGTTCTCACATTGATGAAGACTCTAGGTTTCAGGGATATGACATCATGTTAATTAGTAAAGAGGTGTTTATCGCCTCCATCTTACATTTATACACACTACAGCACAAACAAAAACCTGAGGCTGATGTGCAGAAACACATTTTGGTAGTTTCAAATAAGAGTGTCTAATGAGTAATGCTGTGATACAGCGGGGTCAGCTGTGAGCTGTCACATGTTGCACAGTTTTCACCAGTCGACAATAGCAGTGCAACTCAAACACATTTACTAAAATGCAGCTCTTTCTGTCATAGCCCTTTTTATATGCACATACCTATACCTTCCAAATTATTAACTCTTCCGAGTATACCACTAAGTGGTATCCCACAGGAAACCGTCAGAAGACTCACTAAAGGAACACAAAGTCATGCCATCCCTTCATTTGCTGCTATGGGCAAGTCAATATCTTTCAACATTCTTCCTTCTCTCTTCCAGGTAATCTTTCAAGCGGGCACCTGTGAGGAGTTCCTTGACAGTTTCTACTACTGTACATATTCAATGTTCCAAACAAACAACAGCACCCAGCACTCTTTTGGAAAGAAAATGATGGAGGCTGTGTAGTCTTACACAACATTAATAACCATCTACAAAATTATACAATATCGCATTCCAGAAGACCACAGTCTTTAATAATTACCAGTGACATAACCTCAAACCTCACACATAAAATGGTGTAATTACTTAATCCTCAAGATCCTCTTCTCTCAGCATAAAACTATTTCCACACACCATACAAAATTAGTGCATCAAAACCAACAAATGATTCATGAAGTAACACATCTAAAGAAATGCCAGTCCTAGTGCCCCCTCACCTTAATTTCAGTTTTCATTTCAGTGAAAGACACTGGTGCTGACATCAGTTTCTGATGCACATTGCTGAACTGAAACTGGCTGTATGGTTCTGGAGTCTCAGAGTCTGATTCTGGTTCTATCTTGGTTAAATTCATCCTGCAATAAAAGAACCAATTACTCAAGGATGTTTGTAAAATTATGAACCATCGTTCTGAGGAAATGCATGGCTAGATACCTAGTTTAACCCAAACGCTTCTTCTTGATGTGTCCAAAGTCCGATAAAATATACTTACATTTAAAACAGGACAAATGGCAGAATTTGCACTCAGATGAAGTGTTGACTGCGAATTTTAATAAAGTTGAGGTTACTACTGTCAAAGCAATTACCTGATATTACTGAGTATGATATGCAGGATTGACTGCGTAAGTCAATTACAATGACGTAACCTTTGACAGTTAAGGGATGTGAGGTTAGGTTAGTACGCACATCGTGCATGCTGCTTCTCACTCGACCGCGATGTGTGGTTGCCCTAAACTGTACTAGGGCCAGAAGGGTTTCACGTTTCAGTTCCATTTCTTCTCTCCATCCTAAATCACCTGCGATGAAGACAAAATTCGGGTTATTTGGGACTTTAGAAGTTGTGGGTCTTAATCAAGTGCTCGAAAAACTTCAATAAAGACAACTTACTTTCCGATGAAACGATTCCTGCCACAAGCGAGCGTTCTGATCATACTTGACTAACCCTGGAATAGTCCGAGTAATGGATGAGGCACCATGTCTCTTTGTTGGCCCAGGAAAATTGGCAACTGATCAACAATCTTCCATTCAGAGTTACCGCCACCAGAGTGCAGGCCATTCAATATGCACTCGTTTCGGAAGTGCTGCAGTAGTTAGTTCATATGTTTTGCCGCTTATGGCGCGCAGAGCACCACGAATGAACGTGCTACTTCATTCGAGGTGATGTGCGCGCAACGAGCTGTTACAGGCGGAAACTATATAGTAGAATGGTCAGGCGATACTAGGAGTTAGGTAGTGACATGACTGCGATGGAGTAACCAGTTACATAGCGATCGTAATATAGATTTTGCACAACTAAATAAGTGGTTCAAATCAAATTTGCTATTTTTTAATTTTGACAAAACCGATTTTATTCAATTTAATAATGAAGTAAATGCACGTCAGTTACAGAAAATGAATATGAAGATGAACAAATAAGTATAGCAAATGAAAAAAAATTCTAGGGCTAATATATTAAAAATAATCTTTCCTGGAAAACACACATTGAAAGTATTAAGAATAAACTAAGCTCAGCTCGTTATGAGGTTAGTTAAACTATATGTAACAGCAAATACTTTGAAAGTGATTTACTATTCCTACTTTCACTCTATAATGACCTATGGTTTAATATTCTGGGGGAACTCCCCAGACAGTATTAAGATTTTCTGGTTACAAAAGAAGATTATCAGAATCATGATGGGCTGCAGAAGTACAGACTCATGCAGAAAACTGTTTCATAACTTGGAAATCTTACCCCTCCCTTCTCAGTATATTCTTTCCCTTCTATTGTTCATGATAAGAAACAAGAGCCAATTCCAGGTAAATTCCGAGATATATCAAATTAACACTAGACAGCAAGCAAACTCACACCAACCCTCTGTAAATGCGACAAAATACCAGAAGGGTGTTAAGGTGTTTAACATGCTTCCCTTTTACATAAAAGCAGAGTCTGATAATCCAAAAAAAAAAATTAAAGCATTGTTACAAAAATACTTACGTGAAAATTCCTTTTATTCCCTGGATGAATATTTTGAACGCCAAGTTAAATTTTGACATATGATCTGAATTGACATGTGAGGGCTTTGGGACAAATGTTCCTTCTCTTTACTTACAAGTCTGTATTATAAATATGTCAGTATATATCCAACCACTATCTGTAACAAAGGAAAATTTCCTACTTAAAGAGTACCTCTAATTGCTTCTAACTTACCCCACTATTTCTATTTTTATTTTTACTTTTAATTTTTATTTGTATCCTTATTATATTTTATTACACTAAACAATCTGTATTGTCCTATTTTATTATATTTATCTTACTAAATAACCATGTGATTGCTGTACACACTTGTGTTGATGTCACCCCTTAATCTCAATAAATATGACGATTTCCATATCCATATGGACTATGTAATCCTGTACGGATTTACGGAAAGAAAATAAATGATCTAATATGATCGTTACTGAAATATATTATTAGACCATTCATTTCTCTTCTCTGTCAGCAACTCTGCCAGCAAGAGTGGATAAGAGGGGGGATGGCGAGTTACGTAGAGACACGACCGGGATGGACGGTATGTGAGAAGTTTGTAGAAATCCAGGAAATGCCTAGACATGACGCGACGTGACGTAACGTAAGAAAACGGAACGCAACATATCGTAACTTAATCATACTTAGCCTAACATAACGTTACGTAACCTAACCTGAAAGCGACGCAGGCAATTGGTCGCTATGTAGTATGCAGTGGTGCCACAGATCTTACCTGTTTCGGGTGACGACTGATCAACGTAGAAGCGGAGCATACGGAAGCAGATGTCTTCCCCCGACATTGCCATCGATAACCGTCGTTGCGATTGGTCTCGACGCACCAGACCATTTGTGAACCGCACTTTCAGCACATCATACCGCTTTCAATTAGCCCCACATCCTTCAAGAACTGTACGCCGACGTTGGAGTCGCTGAACAGGAACACGATGAATAACTTACTAGCTACACCGTCGGCGTCCAGTGTCGCGCGCCCAAATGTTGAAGAAGGAACATACGGCTTTGAATACAGGCACTGTTGATATGTTTGTATTACAGAAGTAACACGATTATCCATACCCGCCATTTCATAGAACGCACGAATCTCTCACTACATCTTTCGGCTTATGTTTATACAGGAAATATTTATATCAACGTTCCAAAACTTGAATACATTATTTTCAACAGAATAATGTGCATGCAAACTATACACATAACTGCACACAAAACAACTGTTTGTTAACAACCATAACAATTGTTTGGCGATCAGGAAGCAATGTTTTAAGTGTTTTATGGTGTTTTAGTTATGTTTTAGCAAAATGGTTGGGGGGGGTTTTGCATTGATGTTGTGACACATAATTTTTCCCATTTAAAATAGTTGGTAGTAGGCTACCAGTCAGTGTTTTCACACAGAACGTCTGGTTTTCAGTAACGGATTACTTATGCTAAGCGGGAGATGAACACATTTCTTAATAACGTAAGTGATTTCAGGCTTCTGTCTTGCAGTGTAAATGAGATCTTTGCTCTTCTGGGATGCTACACACCATACATTGGTAGTTAGTTACCAATGTTTTGGGACAACATTTCATTTCCATCTTCAAGGATCTTGAACAGAGGAATTTCTTCTTGGACTGCCAATCTATGTTGCGTTAACATGCCAGAACAGCAAAAATCTTAATATTATAAATTCACTTGCAGAGCAGAAAGCGTCACTTAAGTATGAGTTAACAGGAGTTCTTTTTGATGATATTTAAAACAGGTAAATATCTGTGTATACATTTTTAATTTTGAGTGGCAGGGTCTTCACAGCTTTCCACCAAAAGAGTATGTTTTCTTTCTTCCAAAACTGTTAAGATTCATAGTAACTAGTCTCTGGTGATCATGCTTTGTCTCATACTGACTGCATCAACTTGCAAGTTCCCTGAACGACTTCTAAACTGTTAATTACAAACTGCATCAGATCCTATTCTATTTCTTAAAGAATTCTATAGTTTTCACCAAAAGTATGGTTTTACTGTAATTCTTATGTGCATGTGACAAATTTATAGCATAAAAACAGGTTGACACATGGTATTGGAAAAATGATTTAGTAACACACTTAAGCAAAATTTAACATGATCTAAAGTGACAAAATGATTTAATATGAGTGTAAGCATTACTTATACAACTAATCCAATTTCCACATCAATTCATATTCACACTATTTATTCATCCTGCACGTAGAACGTGCTCACTTCAAATCTTGGCTGTAACACCAAATATCCTGACTGAGATTTTCCATAATTTTCTGCAGTCCCTCCAGTCAAACACCAGGAGAGTAACTTAAATTTGGTCATGAGTGCTTCCTGCCAAATCCTTTCCATTTTATTATTCACTGTTATTACGAACAGCATTGTAAATTACATTAGAAATAAATTATGAACTCAGAATATTTAAATAAAGCAGAGATACATAGCAATGCGTATTGTGATATAATCAAAAACAGTTACAGTACAGTTCTGTTTACTTTAATATACACAACAGTAACAATTTTGTAATGTCAGCATTCTTCTAATCTTGCCTTCTGTCCCAGAAGATCATGAACCCATTTTACAGCACTCTGAAGCATACTTCCTACAACTTTAATATCATTCTTCCATTTTTCTATGTGATAAAATTGGAGTAATAATGCTACTTTATCCATGCAAGGTACATATATATCCCCCAAAAAAAGCAGAACTTCCCATCATGATACGCTGTGAAGAAAAAAAAAACACTTTAAATTGAAAGTATTACCCTCAATTTAAAGTGTCAATTTGTCGATCATCACTCACACATTTTCTAAAGTGATCATTCATAAATTGAGGAGAATAAATCTCTGCATCAACACATTTACAAATTAAGAAGTAATTAAATATATTTCATAATATCTTACATCTGTACTGCTCTTCATTTTACTTCAGCATGCTTCACTCTCTGTTACAATTTTATTTTACATCATTATCTATTTCATTCTTCAGAATGTTCTATGTATCACTTGTTCTGGGGGTACAAAGTAGTGCAGTTGGTTGGGGCACTGGGACCTTTCATTGACTTAATCCTTCCAGCTGCACTATGGCCCTGGGATCGATTTGGCCTTGAAAAGAAATAGGTACCAGGGGCATCTCTTGGGGTTAAGGCAGCCAGTACATAGGGCAGACAATCCTGCCCCCTTCATTTGCCAATTGTCTAGAAATTCTGGGAGCCTCAACCTCCTGAAGCCCTAAGGGCCTATCCAGGCCTGTACAGGGATAGCCTGTTCTATGCCATGTCACCCTTCCATCTTGTTCTTTTCACCTCATTTCTTGCTGCTGTACCCACCAGTCTTGCTTTTGTTCTGCAGTCATGTAAATATCTTTAAGTGCAAACTTTATTTGACACTCTCTACAATGCTCTTCACACGTTTCACAAGTTTCATCTCTTCTTTTTCATACATCTGTTTTTTGCTGTTCTTCTCACCACCCTTTTCATTGTTCTCTGCAGTGTTCACTTTTCCTGTTTTCTCATTACCTCATATTTTTGTTCACAAGTCCCACCGAATCATTTTGTCTGGAAAAATTAATAGGCCAATGGAGCTACCTTCCACTTCACTTAAGACTTTCAGTTCCTCTTTACTGTTCTTTGCCTTTGTCGTTCCTCTGGTATCTGGCTGTGTCTTCTTCTTGCCATTTCTCGTTGTTTTCGTCGTCGTTCTTCACGTTGCTCTGGAGTTTCACTAGCTCTTCTCTGCTTTCCATAATCATTCATTTTACTGAGTCGTTTCAAGCGCTGGTCTAGACTTTCATTTGCTCTTCTCTGCCTGGCATAAACATTCTTCTGATTGAGGCGCTTTTGTCTTTGCTGAGGAGTTTCATTTGCCCTGCGATGTTTAGCGTATTGTTTCATTGTGTTTAAACGTTTTTGTCGCTGGTCTGGTGTTTCATTTTTTCTTCTTTTTCTCATCAGTTCTTTAAATTTCTCTCTCTTTTTATGTAAAAGCCATTCACTTTCATTCATGGATTCACTGTGTAACAAATGTTGCTCAGGAATCTGTTTATGCATTTCCAATATATCATTTACCTAAGAAAAAAGGAAGCATCATATTGATATTTCTAGGATATATATAATTCCACAAGAAATCCATTATAGAAATACAAGTCTTCTAGAATTTTAAGCCATGTCAACTATAAATATTTATTTAATTACTGTTTATGAGCTGGCATAATGTAAAATACCTGGTTATTTGAATCTTCAGCAAAAATGCTGTGACAGCACCAAATCTCAAACACACTGCCTTTAGTACAATATTGGTACATGTACAAAGGAGGTCCCAAAAGTAAAGTAACATCTTTTTATTAAAAGATTTTCAAACAACCATTTACAATATTGAAGATTCAGGACTTTTTGGATGTGACACTGTGTCACTGAGTGCATAGTTCCCAGCATTTCAAATGACCATTGTGCCTTCATCATCAAGGTATCTTTGGACTTCCTAACCCTGACAATGAAGGAACTGCAATCCTTTGAAACACTGTGAACTACTCCGCACTGACGCAGTGTCACATCAAAGAAGAACTGAACTGTCAGCAACACTACCACAAGCACCCAATTCTCATGTGTATGATATACAGCAGTCAAGGCACATATCTGTACTATTTTCCAACAGCATCATCTCATCTATTTAGATATTTGTACTTCTGTGTGATGAGATTATCCACACCCTTGCAACCATACCCTCTGCCATGATTCCTGGACATCTATGGTGGACTCCTGACTTCAGTTTCTCAGTTTCAAGTGTAATTCAGTATTAACTGTGAAGCCATATTCCATGGAGTCAAACGAACACATTGACATTCCCAAGGATGATTTCCATAACTTTTTAAAAAAAGAGTGGTCTTTAATTTTTCGGCTATGGGAGATCCAGGATGCTTTGATGGTATCAACTCTATTTTCAATTCTGGGGTGTCATAAAGCACCCATGCTTTGTGTCCGATCATAGTCCCATTTGGAATCTCATCACCTTCATTGTGACACACATCACCAACTGCAAGCACACCCCATGCATGCTGTCTTACATAACTCTTTCAGATCTGTCACAAACCAGAAATCATACTCCTTATTTAAATCCATGCTGCTTGTGGACAAATATCATAGACAACTGTCTTGGCCAAATAAACCTGCCATACGACAGTTTGAATTTTCACATGCTTGTTGGTCAAAACATGTTAGACAGTGTGCACAATGTTGTCATCTTTTATGATGGTCTGCCACTCCTTGGTTCATCACAAATGTTCACACACCAATTCTGCAATTCATTACACCAAAATCAAACATGTTTCTTTAATATCACATTCTCTCCAATATATAGATGCAAGCTGTAAATGAGATTTGTTTGCTGTGGTTCCTTTTATGCATGCAAAATATGAATTACTGAACAGACTCCTGCACAGGACCATGTTCCTAGCACAGCCATTTTGGTTCACATGCCAGATGCAAACAATGACCAGCTACACTGCCTCTTAGCAGTTTTCAGGGGCACCATAAATGTGGCCCAGTGGTGCTGAATAAAACATCAAGCAGAAAATAATTTTGGTACCTTGCTTTAGGATCTCCATCATATAAAACTTATGTTATACAGATCTACTAAGCCACCAAAATGTAAATGTGAATCATCTTCATAAAAGTTCATACTGAATTTCCTTCAGCCACTTACTTTTGTTAATCACTGTTCACAATTTCATAATTACAGATTTTTACCAAGGTATATAACCTCATATCCCCAAGATGGAAATTTTAGCACTATAATACATGCAGTTCAAGACATCATGCGCATAGCATCTGAAAGGATAACTCACACGAAATTTGTACTTCCATATATTGTAAATGGGTGGATGAAGCTTATATTCGTCTTCCTCATCCATGAAATCAGATTCTCTGTAAAACCGGTGGGCATCATTATCTGAATCAGTCCCCTCCACATTTGGAACCTGTAAAACCACAGTTTCATTTTACTGGTATCTGAAACTGAACTTTGGGTTCTGATAATAAACATTTCAATAAACAGGCAGAAGAGTGTGAGTCAGACAGAACAGCTAGGATTAGTACCACAGACACTCAAATTATGACAAATCAATATTTATTAAGACCAACTAATTGTACATACTTGTCAAACCATTAAAATCACATTATCTGATTAAAATGGATTTAAAATATCTCCTACATGTTTCAATCCCTCTATGGTATCATCCTCAGGGAGCGTAAATTAGTTTAGGAATGAAGT
>Ga0123352_10007389_pt1 | contig 16944 bp, 10 predicted proteins | sample TergutLab28metaG_FD_89700 | JGI IMG/M metagenome (GOLD analysis project Ga0123352, IMG submission 89700) | Labiotermes labralis P1 segment gut microbial communities from Petit-Saut dam, French Guiana - Lab288 P1 | ecosystem: Host-associated > Arthropoda: Insects > Digestive system > Gut ... | reverse complement strand
GTTATGGAAGGGGTTTTTTTTTTTCTTTCAAAGGAAAAAGTTTTTTAATCCCCTGGGCTACTTTTATCTGTTTTTTTTTGTTTATGGCGCAAAAGCCCCCCCCCCCCCAGTGGGACAGGGCCTCCTCATTCACAAGGTTTCTAGATAACACACAACGACGCCCTACAGTCGGTAGGACTCCTCTGGACGAGTGATCAGCTCGTCGCAGAGACCTCTACCTGACAACACACACAACACTCACAACAGACATACGTCCATGTTCCCGGTGGGATTCGAACCCACAATCTCAGCAGGCGAGCGGCCGCAGACCTATACCTTAGATCGCGCGGCCACTGGGACCGGCACTCTTGTCAGTTAGCTAACACTGAATATTATCATGATGTGTGGCGAAGCGAACTGGAGCGAACAAAAACTAACGAAAATTGTGTCACTGGCTGCAGGGACCTAATTGCGCATGGTAACAGGCTTTATTTTCTCATGCCCGTTTTACTGGGTGTTAGGAGTACGCGCGTGATAGCTGAAGTGATCATAGTTATAGTTGCCTAGGGGTTTATAATTGGTTTTCATATCGGGGCGAACTGAGTGGCTCATTCGCATACTGTTTTTCCAGAGAACGGGGAGTGATCTCGTTCCTGGAATGTTGGGGTTTAATTTTTATTTTCAAACACGGGACGATCGGCAGAGTCGAAGGAGTGAATGAATGATTTTCATACGTGTGTAGAATGTTTTCATAAATCTTGTGTTCCTGCCATAGAGTAAGATATCAGTTTTCATTCATAGGCTTCGAAGAAGTGTGTTGACTGCTTTAAATTAGAGTTTTCTATTCTTTTCCGCCGTGTTTGTAATAACGACTAGATATATTAGTGTGACTGTAAGCAGCAAAAGTTTAACATGATTCTGGTTTAATGCCGATCTAATTACGGATTATCTACGTACGAAGCGGCACAGGGCTCAGTGCCAGGGTGGATTTAAAATGGCTGTATAAAGCACTTTCCGGACCTGTTCGTTTTTGATTTAGCTACGTCCGCCTGTCGATATTCGATTGTCGGTATTTATCATGTCATTCCTTTCCGTTCTCTGATCCCAACATATGGCCTACTTCATTCTTTTTTCTGAACCTTTGAACCAGGCAAGTGAGCAAGTGCTTTGTTCACCTTAGCTATTTTTCTTCTTCTGTCGTCAATCTGTAGGGGCTTTTATTTGTTATATGCAGGAAGTGTAGGCCTACTAAAATTAGGATTATTTGGGGCGGAGTCGGCTTGTCTGTCTACCCTCTGGTGCCTGTCATTGCCAAAGTCGATCAGCATGTTTCTATGCAAATTTTTAATACGGGTGTGTTCTGGAAGTGGTAGTTGTGAAAACAGTTTTGGTCCATTTCAATCAAATACTAAGACATATGTGTGTGTGGAAAAATCAAGTGGAATTATTTTACGATTGTATTAGAAGATACCATTTAAAGGATCAGTAGACGCACATGATATGAAATATAATTAATGGGCCTGTAGTTATTAGCTGGAAATGTGTATGAAGTCTTTTTATGTAACCGAACTGTCAGGCTTTTAGCGGAATACACGGAAGCAGTTTGTGTCTTGATTGTGTCAGCTGAACGTACATTAGCTTTATTACAACAAACATGCATATCATATAGCGAACGTAATATCTGTTTAGTTACAATAAGAAGCGAAAAAGAATGCATGTATAAAATACGAAATAACCTAGACTGCACGGTGTTCACCTTTCCATCCTAGTTGCTACATAATTCGAATGCATCACGAAGACATACAAGAGGGCGCGCGGCTTCACAATGCAGAGAGCTGACCCTAATCTGTGCTGAACTCTTATTAAATGAAGGGATTCAATCTGTATTCCGGGCGTTATAAGGGTTCGTCATAACGTTACATTGTATTCTACGTTTATGGGCAGTGTGTGTGTGTAGTGGGTCGTGTATATTTGAGTGCTAATCATGATGTTTAATGAACTGAGGCATAAGGTGTAACGAAATTACTAACCAAATTACCATCTCACCCTTGCCCGAAGCACAGAGCCTTGTTACCTGTAGGCGAGAAGCACCCTGTTCGAATCTCGACCGGCACGCCGGTTACCCCAACTGAGGGCTTTTGTTGGTTTTCTCAGTACATCCACAAAAATGCCATGGCGGTGTCGTGAACTGGACTACAACCGCTTTCTTCCACATCTTTCGAAATCACAATTTACTGTCATCTGAACTTTCGACTTTATGTAGTCTTATGGCACTGTTAATTTAGCCACAAACAAGTGAATACTTGAGCCCGGAAGTTTCATACGTGGGTTATTTCAAAAGTTCTGCACACTGTACGCTTTCTCTTTAAAAATGAATTTATTTTACAAAATACATTTACAGGCCTTCAATGTAATCTCTATTGTGCTTTATCACAGCGGTCCAACGTTTGGGCAAGTCTTGTATTCCCATCAGGACGCCTTCGTTGTTGATGTGTCTGATTACTCGGGTCACCTCATTAGACACCTCCTCAATGCTTCTGAAGCGTTTCCCACGGAGTGGTTTCTTCAATTCTGGGAACAAGTCAAAGGCTGGTGGGCTCATATCAGGACTGTACGGCGGATAGGGAAGCACTTGCCATCCATGCTTTTCCAAAATTTCCGATACTGCACCTGAGGCATGAGGTCGCGCGTTAATGTACGATCGCTAGTCACTGCGCGAGATCTGACTCCAGTCAGTTTCTTCTTCCATTTCAAGGCTCCATTTTGCAGAATAGGGACCACGTAGCCTGCCAATACGCATACAGCGTTCTTTACTGAAGTCTGGCTGACAGCTGTCGCGAAAATCAGAACCATTGCATCATCCTACTGGCCGCGCAAGCGCAGTGTGCAGAACTTTTGAAGTGACCTAAGTATGACCATTGGAGGCGATCCTGAGCGTGTTATATTTGTGTTGATTCACCTATTCGAAATATACAGCGCGCCACAATATAAGTGAGTTCAGTACTTGTAGTTTAGTTTCATCGCATCAAAGAAACGTCTGTTGCTAGGGAATATGCATGACGGTTTTGTCAGATTTACAATCCCGGACAAATGGAAATAATTTCAAAGGGTAAGAACGACACGCCTGTTAAATTGTTTAACCACAGTAAAATTAAGAATGTCGAGAAAAATGCAATTGCTTCGTGAGTGATACCCACTGCAGTTGGGGGCATGTCGAGAGCTGCAGTTTTTTGCCTAATGTCACTCGAATTACATGTCTCTGTTTATTCACGCCAGGGCGACTTACATCTCAGGTTCATGTTCGGATTAGCTGTCTGTTTCAAGCATTGACTGCATATTTATGCGCTTAACTTAGCCTGCATCCTACCCACCGGACGCTGCAACTCTGTTGCGGCATGAGTATTTTCTAAACCTGGCACGAAACGTAGCAGTCTGTGCGATCGATCGCGATATTAATTTCATAAGCTTGACCAGCTGTTACATCCTGAGGGAGGTATGTGACGGAAAGGGAGTGGTCATTAGTTCTTCCTAGCATTTCCTGTTGCTCTCAGAGAACGAGGCTAGTAACTGGCGGGAGAGTCACTGTCACGAAGAGAAAACGCTTCGCTTCCCGAGTGCTAGGCAGATAAGCTCCCCGTTGGGTTGCCATATTTGATCGAAATAAGAATGAAATGGGCCCATGCTCTCGGCACACTTTTCTGGTGTTGCGATGTAAATAAATGTCTTCTTTTGCATTTCTGGGATCTCATTGTCTGGTGTGACTGTCTACTTACCAAGAGCTATTACTTTTATGTCTAGTATGCTATTAATAATTCATAGACTTCCATTCAGTTAAAAACTCGTTCGCCAAGTTTCCTTTTATTCCGTTATGCATCATTCATTAAGCGTAATACGATTTCATCCGCCATAGGTAGGACAGAAAACACTTCTCAGCTTGGCGTTCACAGCGACAACTGCGTGGAACAATTCGTACACACTTTTCGAAGAAGTGACGGTGTTGTGTAACGCTACCAAATGCCCGTCCGTCACAAGTTCTAAGGCATTTCCAGATAAAACTGACCTTCCAAACTTTGTATACATTTACAGAGAAAAGTACAGAACAGTGTTAGACGCTTGTAAGGAATTCTTGGGCTGGAAATAGATGCAAATGTTTGTGTTTCATGACCAGCATGCAGAACACTTATATTATAAAAATATCTGTCATTGGGAAACGTGGCAAGGTTCAGGCATTTCAAAACGACGGTGTCAAGTGAAAAATGACGTCTATGACGAAGTAGGGAAATTAAATTCGGGGAATGTCGGCTACCATTTCATTGAAAAATTGTTAGCTTCTCTCACAGAAACAGTTATTGAAATGTACAGAATTACAATTTTAAAAATTCCGTTTCATGTGGTTTTAAACGTGGTGCGTCAGCCATAGGGAAGGATATAACATTGATGACAATTGCAATCAAAATGTTGAATAGAATATTAACTATTTGGTCCAGGAATTATGTTACCGGTACAATCTGTGAAAATCCGGATGTAAATTACAAAAGGAAGAGAAAAAATTCTCAAGAGAGGACTGTACGAGAATGGTCTTAATTGTCTGACGCTTATGCTGCACTGATCGGGAATTGAATCCAGCAACCTGCGACACGGCATTTGCGTGGTTTGGCACCAAAGGCTTGAACTAAGAGAGAGAAAGTAATTGGAGGATGGAGAAAATTACATAATCAGTAGCTTATTAATTTGTGCTTTGCGGAGAATATTGTTAACGTGATCAAATGAAGGTGAGTTGTGCGTGGCATGCAATTGCTTGCACAGTTTTGGTCGAAATAACATAAGGGAAAATGCAGTCTAAAAAATTTAGACGTAGGTCGAAGATACTGAAGTAGGTCTCAGCGTGGAGTGTTAGTTTGAGTTGGAGTCTACTGGTTTGACGTAGTGTCACGATGCTGTCAACACGGTAATGGATGATCGTGGTTCGTGAAAGGCGGAGAATTTCTTTACTACGTGAGTTACTTTGCTTCACATATAGTAGTGATCATAGTACTTGCCAGTTGTCGGCGCGGGCATGAAGAGATTGGCTTGGCAGAGAGAGAGAGAGAGAGAGAGAGAGAGCACCGAGCACATAGCACATACCACAAAACAATTCCTCTCAGTTTAAAAAAACGTCAACAATTTCTGAAGCTATGAATGTACTCCCAGAAGAGTAAATGTTTTTGAAAGAGGTATACTGATTTCTGGCCGTTCCGAGGTGAGCCTAGTAGCGACCACGCCGTGCCGACTGCAGCTGTGCGCAGCTTTAGGGAGTTCAGCTGGCGAGTAAACCCTCACCAGTATTGCTAGTACACGTACAGGGTGATTGAGGAGGGAAGTTCAATATTCTGGGAGGTGATGACATCGGTCATTGTAAGAAAAAACATTTCATGCGTACGTATGTCTTATTGCCGAGATACAGCTCGTTGAATCTACGAATACAAAAACATTGTGACTGGTGATAAAGGAAGAAAAATTACTTGCTGTTAATTTAAATTTAACTTTAATTCGTATATACGTATTTTTAATCTAATGTTTAAATGACAAATTTGTTACACTTCATACTAATGTTCGAAAATCCCACAGTCAGTCTCAGCGCACTTACAAGTCGTGTACGAAGTTCGCATGTTGTTCGTCTGAGATCTTCAGGTTTCTGTGTGCGGGCAGCAGCATCCAAAATGCGAACGAGCAATTCGTCTCGTGTGTCCACCTTTCTTTTGTAAACTTCGCTCTTGATCCAACCTTACAAACTAACGGAGCTTGGTCTGGATATTCAAACAGCTCTGCTTCGATAACCTTTCAGAATTAGGCACATGTTCATATGAATTTTTTCTTCACAATAACCGTTACTATCACATCTCAAATTACTGACCTTTTCTCCGGAATCGCCCTGTATGGGTATTGGGTTACGAGTTAGCCTGCAACGTCGAAATAATCGAGGATGGAATGTGGTACTAGTGATTAAATTGAAAGTTGCTGGGCCACTTATTTTTTCTCCGGCGGCGGTATCTTGCAGTGCTTATTTTATATTGAAGTGGAGCTATTTGTCACTGTCTTAGAAATGGTTTATCAAAATTCTGTACTCCTTACGATATAGCCTGTATGTTTGATTTAATTTTAGACATTCCTCTTTGTTTTATATTGCTAGAAATTACTATGTAATTGCGTCGACACAACTGTTTATTAATGTTACCGTCCTTTATAGAGCATGTGTCAACATGTTTGGACCAACATATAGGTAATTTTCAGGTCACTATTTTACACAATAAAGTGCGGATAAGATTTTGCGGCAAATCAGCATCAAACATACTCACCAACAGATACTTCGATTTTATCGTAGTCTACGTCACTGGCAACAAAAGTCTTCAGTGAAAATACATAAGAGAATCAGTGATCCCCAATATTCGAATTATTTTACCAATACGTCGGATTACCACATATTTAAGTAACCCTAACCCTGTAACACCCGTACGCAGCATGTAGTATGTTTCAAGTGAAGACTGATACCTCGGGCTATCAAGTGTAAGTGACGCATGCAATTGTGATTTATTTTTTGTAAAATATTGACCTAAAAATAACATAAATGTAGGTCCAAGCATGTTGCCATATACTTTAAAGATCTAGTAGTAATATCAACAAACATTTGTGCCGACGGCGGTTACGTACTAATTTGTAATACTAGATCTTTTATCTGAAAATGATTATTTGGTGTGGTGTGGTGTGCTTGTGTGTATGTGCGCGCGAGTGTGTAACGAAAGACAAGGAAAAATTGTCTGCACACTGTTATGAGTAACGTAGTTAGCTTTGAAACGAAGAGCTTCTATTGCAGAACTGAAATTAAGACCAGCGTGGTGTGTAGAATCTAAGAAGAATATTTTTATAGTGTGCTGTTCGTGTATTCTAATTTTACATCTAGTGGAATTGTGAATTTTCACGGACATGTCGCATTATGTTTTCTTTTCATGTTGGATCGAATAGTACAAGAGTATATATAAAGTATGTTTCATTGAAAATGTATTCACGTTCTTACAAACGGCATCTACTTAAACAAAATCAGGTTTCCTAAAATTTAGGAAATGATAAAACCTATAGGTACAGTCATTGATTGTATGGAATGTGTAATTATTGCCATGTAGAATTTTATGTGAACGTGCTGGAATTGTACGTTTGAAACCGTGTGCTGGCAAAACACACGTTTTATCCAAACGAATAAACATGTTAACTCTGCGACATTATTATTTCCGGAGATGTCATACGTCCTGCTGCACCGCACAGATCGGCTTCGTGACGTGTGTATTCCACGTGTGGTCTGTACCGCCCACAGCTCGCAGACTGTATTTCCCTCCATAGCAGTTACCGCGGACAGAGGGACCTCAGCAAGATGAATGGGCCTACCTTTACCATGTAACATACTCTTCTGTGGTAATGATGTCACTTCCACATCAATCATTGGCCCTTTTTGATTAGGTCAGTAACAGTAGGCTTATCGCTTAGTGGCTAGATGTGTACTGTAATTGTGGTCATATGGCTGGTAGCTGTTGGCGCAGCAAAGAGGATTTGAATACACGATGAAATACTGGAAACCCCAACCTTTACTCATTAGTGGAGAACATATCAACACAGTTATTAATCGCCGATCTTGTTTCTATGTTAGTTACGAGGAAATGTTGATGAAAGGATCGGAGTACGGCGAAACCTGCCTTAAACGGAACATGGGAACAACATGTCTCTAGCGAAATCTTTTACTGTCCCGAGGACCCAAGTACCGGTACTAAGCGGAACCCCACCCTGCCGCCTTGAATGGAAAGAAATTTCCGTCCCTTGTCTTCCCGTTGTAGGTACGTGTGACAGTACTCTATGTTGACTATCTAATATCGTGTAATGTCATACGCGCTGAGCTGTTTGGCGAAACGGAAGAAGTGAAGTGTGATTTTCCGCTAATATGGCTTCTTGACCTGCCGTAGTTGCTAAATTAGCGGCAGAGTGATGCTCGTGGCTGGACTTGCCATAATATTAGGAACGGCCTTAGGCATAATTACATTATATTACCCGTACATCTCAATGTCTATATCGATAACGTCGTACAAGAATGGATGTTGTCACTTTATTCAGGAAGACCAGCCATTCAAAGTGCATACATAAATAACGTAACATTGGTTGACGATAAATCGTATATATTTTTCCTGGCGTTGCAGCCCCTAATGGGTCAGGGCCTCCTTATCTTCGAGGCTTCACGATCACACTCGTTGACACATCACACTTGGTAGGATTCCTCTGGACTAGTGATCAGCTCGTTGCAGAGACCTCTACCTGACAACACACAACACTTACAAGAGCTAGACTTCCATGCCCCGTCGGGATTTGAACCTGCAATCCTAGCGAGCGAGCGTCCGCAGGCCCGTGCCTTAGACCGCGCGGCCACTCCGGCCGGCTGATAAATCCTAGAGATAATGGAAATGAATTACACTTCTGAATTACATATGAATGAATTGTATAGGGGGTATAGTTTTACAATTTTTGGAGAAGATACGGGGATACCAGAATCACGACTTTTGTTGGGAAGGATTCTGTGAGGTCGAAAATAGTTGTGGGTGATTATATTTTAAGGGAATACGTGAAATCCAACTAGTTAGGCTGTTACATGTTACATGTTAATTATATGTTAATTATAGCGTATTGACGAGAAACTACACAAGATCCAAGTAGTATGTGGGGCTATACATCGCCCTGCAAGGTAAGAATAAGGAAGGAAAAAGCAGATCTTTACAAAGTTAAGACGACACCGATGTTTCAATATGGACGCGAAAGGTGGGTTGGGACAAATTTATGACTAAAATGTTGCTGAAATACCTGTCACGACTTTGCCTTTAGGTGCGTTCTCAAAATTGCGAAAAGCAACTATTAGTTTCGTCATGTCTGTGTGGCTGTTTGTCCGCATGGAACAACTCGGCTCCCACTGCACGCATTTAATGAAATTTCATATATGAGTATTTCTTGATACTCTGATGAGTAAATTCAAGATTCATTAACATCTAGTAAGAATGACTGGTACTTTACATGAAGACCTATGTACATTTATGATAATATCTCGCTAAATTCTTCTCAGAATGAGAAATGTTTCAGACAGAAGGTGTAGAGAAAATGACAACATATTTGTTGTTAAATAATTTTTTATTTTCGAAAATCTTGCCATTTATGAGATCATGTGGAAAACTGTTGCAGAGCCGGACAGACCGCAAATGACAATATATGACGTAGATGCTTTGCGTGCTGGATAACTATGGCTACAGACACACACTCCAGATGTATAACACGTATTGCTTTCACAAGGCAACAGTGGTTACGCGAACACGCCTCAGTAGTACATTTGTACCCGCATTGTCTGTCTTGTTTCAACTGCCTGATCTTAGTAGCTTTCCAATGGCCCAAATGCTGACACATATGACTGTAGTCTGTGGGTTGTGTGACCTGACAATTGTTAGCAGCGTTACGGCATTACAACAAGCCAAATCAAGATTTTTGCAATGTCCTCTTTCTCAGTCCAGGATTAGCACAATTTTTTTTCTAGACTCGGAAAATGTAAGCATCCAGGTGTTTAAGGCAGGTGACAAAAACAGGCCACTTTTCGTATACCTAGTCTCTGGCGCCTCTACGATGCTTTCAGGACACATGGACCGTTAATCAAATGAGGGCCGCTCTGATTCCCTTGAAAATATCACTGGTGGGGACGAAGGTTAATGATGCAATGACACAGGCTACAAGAGTGTTACTAACACCCTCCTATCACAGGCGACTCAGCCGACTCGCAGCGATCACTTTCTGGCAATTTTTTGCACTGCAGAAAATCCAGATTTGTCGACAGTGTCGATCCTTCTTCTATCGAGCTGATTCTCATCACACACTGCACAATGCTGCAAAAGAGGGTTTTTTTTTTGAAATCTACACAGCTTTTTTCCCGAGCTGTAGAAATACTTTATGACTGTCGTACCGACAATTTTGGGTGGCGCTTCATGAAGTTTTAACACCAGTTCTTGCCTATCATTTTCAAATACTGTTTGAATCCATTTTTTTTCCTGCTATTTCTTGTGCAAAGTTTCTCCTATCATGTCGAAAAAGCATAGGCGTTTGTGAAAGAAAATTAGCGTATAAGTACTGCTTCCCAGTATGTTGGTTGTGTCTTATAATACATTAGTATGGTGGTACTGAATGTAGTGAAAATCCGTTATTTCCTAGGGCTATAGACTTTTCTCTGTGTACAGTTGTTTAATTCTCGGTCCACATTATAGTTTGGTGACCGCGGTAGCGCAGTGGTTAAGGTGCTGTGCTACAAATCGGAAGATCGCTGGTTCGATCCCGGCTGGTGTCAGTGGATTTTTCATTGACATCCGATCGCACTATGGCCCTGGGGTCGACCCAGCCTCTAACAGAAATGAGTACCAGGAGTATTTACTTGGGGTAAAGGCGGCCGGTGCGTAGGGCTGACAACCTTACCACCATCCTGTGCCGTTGTCACGAAGTCTGGGTGCCTTAACTTCCTGGAACCCTCTGGGCCTGTCCAGGCCTTTAATGGGACTGCTTTACCTTTACCACATTATAGTTTATTGTGGTCGGTAGCAGTTACCAGCAATTCTATCCAGCTCAAGCATATTGCAGTTTGGCTATAGCCATAGTTAGGGTACAGCATCAGTAAGCTGTCCATACAGGAAATAAAACGTCTCAATTTCGCCCGTTAAATACTTCGATGGTTTGCGAAGAAGGAAATCAACGCGATGAAGACAGTGAAGTTTGTGGTTAGTAGACACTCTTAAGCCTTTGATACTACCTGTCTGTTTGTTGTACGGGGAACTGCAAAGTGCACGTTGAAAAATCGTGTTCATTTTCAGTGTAAGAGAAGTTACCACAGTTTTATTGATTTGAGTTTCATACAGTTAACCAAACATGGGAAAACGGCCGACTGCATATTCGAAAAGCAATCGCTGGAAGATATGAAAACACGAACATTTGTTTAAATCGTCAGCAAAAAATACGATATTTGGAGTTTCTAATTACATACCATAAACTGGTTTGAAAATACAGAAAAAGAATTCAAACCTAATCCTCGGAGAACTTCTGGCAGCAGAGTTTGAGGTGATGAAAACGCACCAGGAAACGTAAATGGCTGCGGAATCAATTCGAAAGTCTGTTTGATAACATATAATTATTTAGGTTATGAAGAAGCAAGACATGAAGAAGAAGATGAAAGTAAGTAGCGTCAACTTGATCATACTGAGGAAAGAGGGAGTGAGTTGTGACATATTCAAGTAAGGTGGCCAAATTTGAAGTTGCAGAATAAATAAACATTACAAGCATCTTATGACATGAGCCATGCGAACTGAACTCCAAGTATGTAAAAGAACCTCAACATGTTTCGGTCAGTCTTTAGGAGGAAACGCATCCTCATGGCCACCGAAGTGCTTTCCGATGATGCTGACCCGCAGATTGTCTTAACTGTAGTCTCTTCGCACTTCACTATTCAGATTGGCATCTGCGAGAAAAATAAATCGCGCATTTAATCCTATGTTCCACAGTGGCGGTAAGTTTGGTATGTTGAGACACCCACCACGGCTAGCAAGTGCCAGCGAACTTGTTGACCCGGGGCGATCTGTTATAATGTTAGAATAATTCTGCAACAAACTGTGCTAGTTTAGTGCATTCCTTGTGTAGGGAAATGTGAACCATTTTTGCTTGTTGGTCTGTATGAATGGAATGACTCGGGATGCAGAGTGTCTGGACAGGCTTGTTTCAGGAGTGAGCACAGCGTATGTTTTGCCTAGAAGAACGTCCGATGCGTCGGAACGCCACACGGAATACGAACTGAAGTTTCCATTTCCCTGATATGCGTGACGTATGTGCTGTAAACTTTTATGGATCTTTTTAATGTGACCATTGAATGCTGCCGTCTGCTACTGGTATTTATTCCTGTCCACCGCGTGGCGTGATTCACGCAAACATGGCGCGGGCGTTAATTCTTAAGTATAGGCCTGTATAACAGTGATGTGGTATGTGTTTGGAGCATGATACCATAGACGTATCGGCTAATGTATTAATGGGTTCATGTCTCCGTAATTATTTGAACTCCGTGTCATTTATTATATTGTGCACGATTTATGGTATTCACAAAACTAGACGTTAACCCAGCGTTTCTGAACCAATGGGTCGCGACCATAATTTCGGTCGCGAAGCTATTCTGAGTGCGTCGTGGCACGATTTCAAGTATGTAGGCCTGCTTATTACCAGTTCTTACTATTTCGATAAGTGTATTGAAAACAGTACTTTTTATTAAATGTAATCACATTTAGTGACCGTGAACAATGACTGTCTCGGCGTCGTATTACAAAAAAAATGAAACAGAATCTTGACTACCAGGGTTGCCAGACTTTCAACGAAAAATTGCCGAATCAACCAAACAGAATTGTCGTTCTTCGGCCGTAGTTATCGTACGGTGGGATACATTTTCTAAATCTGAGGAATACCTCGAAAAACACGGAAAAATTCATATTTACAAGATGGTGAAGATTAATTCGATATATTCAGAGGAGTCGAAGTACGAAAATCGGGCTGATGAAGGTTCTGAAGTGATTTTCATGCTCGTTGGTTTTTGTGATTGTATTGAACGCTGGTTATATCCTGAAAACGGCTTTGTATCTTTTCCTCCTAAGCTAAACCCCGCCCCTACACCCCTTCGAGAAGATATTCCTTTTCAGACCCATTAGTATCAATTTTTTACCCCGTAATCCTGGTCCCATATTTCCTTTACGCATAACACTTATCATTTTCCTTCTCTAACTGACCGCTATACTGTAGATTGTTGTAGCAAGTTCCTCCGAAACATCGGTGTAAATCTTGCAGACTACACGGCGTTATCCCAGAAAACCATAGTCTTGACTATCACCTCCTCAAGTAGTACTCTGCTCAACAGAGTTCCATAGTTTCTTCGATTGTGAATTGCGCCTTACCTGCTCATGTAAAAGAGAAAAAAGTAAAGTGATCCCGTTACAGGCCCGGTGTGGCCCAGAGGGTGGGTACAGGTATAGCTCTACTCTTCCACGACCGTGGCACTAGAAGAGGGTGAGTGGTCAGCAGCACGCCCCGGCCGCACTTTACCCCCGGGAAAATCCCGGTACCCATTTTACAGGAGGCTGGGTGGGGCCCAAGGCCGGTCTGGACGGGCGGAAAATCTCGTGCCCACCGGGATTTGATCCCGGACCGTCCAGCCTGTAGTCAGTCGCTATACTGACTGAGCTACCCGGCCCACTACCTGCTCATGTAACACTCTGAAATACACGAGGGAACAGGATTGGGAGCTCAGTGTAACTTGGGTAATTGTATGAAGACTTGAGTATGAGAAGCAGAATAAGGAAAATTGGAAGAAGAAGAGGAGAGAATAGAAAGAAGCGGAGGACGCCTCACACCGAATGTTTTCTCGCCTTTTGCAGTTCGTAATGTGAGACTAACTAAAACTGTCAATAATTGTGCGATTTATTTATTCCTACTCACATTTTACACCAACAATCCTACACGTCCCGACTATGTTAACCGCCTTGGATATATTGTACGACACAACATTTTAAGATTCCACATTAAGTAGCTCCAGGATCAGTCCCATCCCCTATCGTGGGACAACTAATGGGGAAATTTGAAACTTAGGGTAGCCTTAAATGCTGTGATGTTTAATGAACCATGGTGGTAAAGGTATAATTGTCCGTGTGCTAATTAAGCACGATGCAGTGATGGCATGTGAAGGGGGTGAGTTATAACTCATAAAAATCCGAAATTATTTTACAAATATCAGAGATTAAAGGCACACGGCCATGGTTTAACAGTGAGCATTTTGTTCCTAACTCTGTAAGGGAATGTACTAAATTGGCTCAACGTCTATTAAAAAGTAAACATTCTAACCGTGCCATTAAAGACATTGTGGAGATTCTTCATGTAATTAAAAAAGGTGGATTAATTTTTTGGAAATATTTTACTTTGTAATGAAATGATACTAGACAAATTAGTGATAAGTGTACTGCAAAACCAAACATTTTATTTGATGCGATAATCCATAGAAGTATGTGTAGAGGGCGCCAGCAGTCCTAACTTCTTGTGCAAACCGAGACCTGGCTGTCACGTCTTCCATCGTTACTTCAACAGTGAAACCGGAGATACCCTCAAAATTCTTCAAATTGTAAGTAAAATCTTTCATACACATATGATATAAAAATGCTAAGATAACCTGCCAAGTATATGTCTTTAAATAATTATATTTTTTACAATCAAGGACCCGAATGTCGACTAGAAAACATACAGTAGTGAGAAAGAGAAAGATTGATGAACATTAGAAAAGAATACATGACAACAGTAACCAAGACACGGAAGTCAAAGTTACTGCATACATCGATACACAATACCCACGTGAATTTTAATATGATTTAATTTGACTTAATTTAATTTTTCATGCTACCACTTTTGCTAGTATTCGAGAGACTTACAGGTTTTTAGGTTACCTTCTTCCCTAATGATGAGTTAATTTCAGTCAGAAAACACAACTATAATTGTTTGCTAGATGATGGTATTTATTAGCAAAATAAATAACTACGTGTTTCGGCCTAAAGCGGCCATCTTCAGGTTATCACAATTACAGTTTTGCTGACTGAAATTAACTCACCATTTAGTCTTTCAACACACAACGGGGATGACACACCTCAGAATATCCTTCTTCCCTACATACTGCGTGACATATACAAACCATCTGCACAGCATAGAATATACATAATTGACGCCTGTGACTCAAATTTATTCATGTAGTGATTATATAAACTTAAAAAATACATTAGCATTTATTAGCATTCATCAAAGAAAATTTCTCGTCGCTTAAAAGTATTTTAACGTTAAAACTTATATCTGGATAAAATTCGTGAAAAAATCATATGTTATTCAGCTACCTATTGACCAGACGATGTAGAGTTTTAACAGTTTTATAATTGTGAACTTGTGGGATAACACGGTGTAAAATTATGACCGACACATGCTGCTGCTTTTTTTAAATAAACAGATAAAGTTTTGTTGTTCTGCAGCGGTCTTAGTAGATGAAGCCATTAATGTTGTAGTCCTTTGAGAACTGGCCTTTATATAAATTTGAGCAATAAGTAAAAACTTGAGTTCCTACCCCCACACAGACTTGATATCCATTAAAGACCTGAGCCGATTAATGCTGTTTTCGGGTTACAGTCAGTAAATATTATCATTTTTCACAGTGTGGCAATACACTGGTGGGAAAAGTGCCGAGTTTCCTAATGTTGACGGCAGGTGGTACACAAAGACCTGCTTTGTCACTGGGCTCTAAGCGGTTAATGTGCAGTAATGCATGCTGTAACTCTTATTTAATGCTTTTAAACTTTTTTGCAGTTGGGTAGGTGAGCAATGAGGATGGCTTGCACGCGTTGTTAGGCGCGTTCGCAAAATTGCAAAAAACGACAGTTGTCTTCGTTATGTATTTCCGTGTGGAACAACTCGGCTCCCATTGGGCAGATTTTCATGAAATTTGATACTTGAGTAGTTTTCGGCAATGTGTCGAGAAAATTCAAGTTTCATGAAAATCAATGATAACGGGTACTTTACATGAAGACCAATATATATGTACACGAGTATGTATATATATATATGTATATATATTTTCATATCTCGCCCATTTCTTCTTAGAGTGAGAAATGTTTCAGAAAGACGTAGTAGAGGAATTCAAAACACACATTTTTGTGTTCAAAACCTTTTTATTTCGAAGTTCGTGCCGTTTATGAAATAATGTGGAAAAGTATTCTAGAGCGGGGCAGGCCAATAGTGACAATATGGCTCACGCTCATTTCGTGCTGGATACTTAGGGCTACAAATACACACTCAGGTTGTGTAATAATTAACGCTTTTCCACTGCTACGATGGTTGCTCGAACGCGCCTCAATGTTACGTGATACGTGCATTGCCTGTCTTGTGTTTCCGTTAGGTTTTCAGCTAGTTTTCCAGCTACATGCAGTCCTGATTTCGTTACTGGTGTTGTTGCTGTGACAAAATTCTATGGACGAAGACGACTTGGAAGACCTTTGAAAAGACTATTAGACAATGCCGAAACAGGGCTATCAAAGCCCAGCTCGTGACAGATGGTGATGGTGATGACCTTTCTTTCCTTTCCCATAATGAGAGAAGCATTATGTTACGAGGTATATTTTGCGGGTGTAATTTGCTATTAGAGCAGGTGGTTTAAACGTGTAATGGGTTTTCCTTTCTATTTGCGGGCTGCAGATTTGGTACACTTTCATTAAATTTTCTTCTGCGTCTTTAACGCATTCCTTTTGAACCGTTAACGTCCCGAACAACGTGAACGTCACCTGCCATGCAGCTTGGGCATTTTCGACTTACATTATGCAGATGCTTGTTCTGTAGGCACTTTTCGTAATTTATTGCTTCAGTCACACATTCCTTTATTATTTCTGTTGTTACTATTATTATCTTCGTCATCGTTATCATTATTATAATCGCCACCATAACCATTACCATAGGATCATGCAGACTGCCCTGGCATTTGTTTAAAGCTACATTGCAGACTTCCCATCATTAGTGGAATTTTAAGTAACAACTGTATGTGTCGTTTAGGTTTCATTAGCTCAAGAAATTTCTGAGGGGTTTTGAACTTATCTTTAGCTCATACTGTTATCGATATTGTAACTGCATTCATTGTCGATATGAGTGGTAACTATTGCTGTATTGAGGTATCTTATATTTCACGGTAGGTGTTATCACCGTCTTCGGCAACGTTGGAGACACTGGCGGCGGCGGCGGCGGCGGCGGCGGTGGTGGTGGTGGTGGTGGTGGTAGTAGTAGTAGTGGTGGTGATGGTGGTGGTGGTGGTGGTGGTGGTGGTGGTGGTGG